>Ga0114976_10002949_pt1 | contig 10645 bp, 7 predicted proteins | sample S_130805_EF_Meta_FD_87319 | JGI IMG/M metagenome (GOLD analysis project Ga0114976, IMG submission 87319) | Freshwater microbial communities from Lake Simoncouche, Canada to study carbon cycling - S_130805_EF_MetaG | ecosystem: Environmental > Aquatic > Freshwater > Lake | place: Lake...
TGCAGTCTCGTTGATTTATATTGATAATAAGAATTTTCAATCTAAAATTGTGATTGTAAATCATGAGAACAAATTGACAAAATACAAAATCGAATTTTCTGACCTTAACTCAAACCAACTCTTGCGCAGGGAATCATTTTATCTTCAATCCGAGAAAACAAAAAAAATTCAACTTTCTAGTCTAGAAACGAAACGGTCCATGATTGTGCATTTATATTTTCAGCGCGAAAAATCTATTCGCAAACAAGAATTGATCCTACGATTGGCTTCAAGATGAGGATAGCAGTTGTCTCCGATGCCGTCGCTCCCTTTTACATAGGAGGTAAAGAGACTAGATTAGAAGAGTTAACAAACTGCTGGAGTAAGCGCAACCATATCGTTACAGTTTTTTGCATGATTCCAAGAAACGCAAAATTAAGCGAAACAAATGCCGGTGTTGAGTATAAAAGTCTAATGTCTAATGTGTCTCTTTATGCAGGTCGAAGAAGAAGTATTTTGCAGGCTACTATTTTTGCAATTGCTACTCTTAAGTTGTCATATCATTTGTATAAGTACGATGTCGTTTATGTTGATCACATGCCATATCTGCATATATTTCCTTTAAAAATTTTATGCGTTGTCTTCCGAAAAAGAATGGTAGCAACTTGGCACGAATCCCTCACCCGAGTAGAGTGGAAAGACTATATGGGTAGGTTAGGTTCGATTGCATATATAGTGGAACGTTTGGCGTTAAAACTTCCTGACAAAATTGAAGTTGTTTCGGAACAGACATTAATCAGACTCCGCGAAGTACATAATTATACGAAACCTATTTTACTTGCTGGAAATGGTATAAGTCTTCCTGAATTTTCAAATCTAGAATTAGACCGAGACATTGATGTTTTATATGTGGGACGTTTTGTTAAGGACAAAAATGTTGATCTCTTAATAGCATCCCTAAAGTATTTCGTAGAAAATAGAGAGATTCCTAAAACTTATTTAGTTGGTAGCGGTCCTGAAAAAACTAGATTGGTAAATGTAGCCAAGCAGGAAAATTTTGGAGAAGCTATAACTTGGCTTGACTCTTTGCCACACAAAACGGATGTATATAAATTGATGTTGCAATCTAAGCTTTTGATCTTGCCTTCCTTAAGAGAAGGTTATGGGCTGGTGGTTGCAGAGGCATTAGCTGCCGGTTGCCAAGTTATAACCACCTCCTCTCCGCTTAATGCCGCCCGTTTCATGGCAGAAGAGTTTGGTGGCAAAGTAATTGACCCAGAGCCACAGGAACTTGCCGAGACTATCCAGACGGAATTAGAGAACTGGCATTTCGATGCGCATAAAACTCGCAGTGCACGATCCAAATTTAACTCTTGGGAATTAGTAGCAAGTCGAATTGAGGTATTGTTCTGTGACTGACGATATCGTTTGTCTAGTCGTTATCGCATTCAATAGTGAAAAAACCATAAAATCCACGCTTGCCTCAATAGCCAGACAAAGGATCCAATCCCCTTATACCTTGACGGTCATAATAATTGATGATGGTTCAACAGACTCAACACGTTATTTAGCATCCTCTTCACTCAATGAGTTTAATCTCAGAGGAAAGGTGGAAAGTTTAAGCTCAAATCGAGGAAGGGGTCATGCGAGAAATTTAGGGGTAGCGCTATCACGTGAATCGAAGTTTATTGGTTTCGTAGATTCCGACATTGTATTGAGTGATGATTGGGCGTCAAGGTGCCTCGATACATTATTGAAGGCACCGACTCTGCATGGAGTTGGAGGATTGGCCATTCCTGATGGTGATATTGAATGGATATCTCGCAAGTATGGACTCGCATTGAAGGTCACTAACCATACAGATGTTATTACAGGAAGTAATTCGCTTTTTCGCACAGAACTTTTTGAACACATCAATTTTAGGATTGAGAATCGAGAGGGTGAAGACCTTTTACTGCTTCGGGATGCTCGTTCAAGCGGCTTTAAGGATTTCTATCGGATAGACGATTTAATTGTAAAGCATCAAGGATCTAAGACATTTTGTAGTTTCATAATTTGGATGTTGAGATCAGGAATTGGTGCAACTAAGATTTGGAATTGGTTCCATCCTCGTTTACCAGATCTTGCTTTTCTATTTTTCATTTTCTCAACTTTACTTGCTATTGTACTATTTTTGAACACAAAAATATATTTTATTTCGTTGTTTCCATTTACTTTATTAATCGGAGCTAGCCACCTTCATCTTATCAAAAAATTTAATTTTTTTCACAGCGACAAAAAAGTTTGGGTTCGTGCACTATTTGCGAATGCCATCTTTCTTGGGTTTTACATGCTTGGTCGTTTCTTGGGCATCTTAGTCATAAAATCATGGACAAAAAGTGCTTAAGTATGATGCTACGGTTGTCGTTGCAAGCAAGAATCGATTCTTACACGCTAAGTCATTACTAGAATCCCTTGATAGCCAAATAACTAAATTCAATCTCCAAATTATAGTTGTAGATGATGGTTCCGACGAAGATTATAGAAGTCTAGTATCTAAACGGTGGATATTTGAAGTTGTCAGAAACAATGTAAGCGTAGGCCCCGGTCGTGCTCGCAATCAAGGTAGCCAGTTGGCTGAGTCAGAAATATTGATTTTTACTGATGATGACTGTAAGCCAAATCCACATTGGGTAGAATCAATTATCTCTGCACTTCACTCGGGAAAATATTCGGCTGTAACAGGTCCCATTAAAGTTCATTCTGACCAACACTTAATTTTTCGCTACTTAAGATCATCTCTCATTGGCGCACCACTTGAAATATCATTTTCAAAGCCTCGCACCAATGTTGAAAGATTAAGAAGCTATTTGCAATTTCTTTCAGGAAGAACGAATGCCGATAACACTCCGAGATTTGTATATGCATCCGGTACAGCAAACTTGAGCGTTCTAAGAAAAGTTTTTAGAGAGATTGATGGCTTCGATCCACAGTATGAATTCAGCGGCGAGGACCATGACCTATGTCGAAAAATTTTCTCGCTCGGAGGGCAAGGGATATGGTTTTCTCCCGATATCGAGGTAAACCATACCTATGATAAAAAAATCAGAGATTCAGTTCGGCGAGCCATCGCTTATAGTAGGGGAAATGAATTGATGCGTAATAAGTTTCCTGACAAAGGAATCATAATTTTTCCTGTACCACTTTTACCACTTGCATCGGTCATTTTAATCCCCTACGCCAATTACCAACTTATCTTTATAATTATTTTTGGAACTCCACTTTGCTATATTCGATATCTAAAGCAATGTTTCCTTGAAAAACGTATCGAACCAATAGTTTACGTATACTTTCAATACTTCTTTGAAAGTCTTGCAGATATAGAAGTAGTTCGATTTAATTTACTAAAGTTGTCCAATCGATTTAAATCATGACTTCAAAAAAGTGGATATTTCGTGCGTTCCTGACTATTTTAATTTTTAATTTTTATCTCATAATGCCCTCAATTGCAACCCGTATAATTGCGCTACTAATTTTCATTATGGTTACAGGCGTTGCAATTTCAAGTATTTTATTTTCAAAAATACGAAATCGGTCTGAAGATTTTACCCTACAAATTTCAATTAGTTTTTCAATGGTTATTAGTTGCGGAATCGCCTGTCTATTTATACAGGCAATTGTGACAAATCAATTCATGATGCTCGTGCCACGTGCTTTTTTCGGTTTAATGGCTCAGATAACTGCAAATGTAGTATTAATAGTCGCTCTTTTTTTACAAAAATTCTATCCACCTTTAACACAAAACAATATTTTTAATCAAAGAAATCCATGGCAAGTTCAGATCGCTTTTTACATTAGTTTAGTTCTACCATTAATGGCTCTATTAACCGCACGTTTTTTGGATGCTGGCTCCATTTCAAAATTTCCTCAATTAGTTTTGATAACAATTGGGATTATCCTAATTACTCTTTGGAGGTATTCTGATGACTCGCATGATTGGATGATTTCGGGTGTTCTTACATTAGTCACCCTTGCCTTAATACTGATGAGTAGTACAAGAGGATTTGGTCCCATCGGAACCGACGCCAGCAAGGAGTTCTATCTAGCAACAAGAGTTTTTGAGAAAGGAATTTGGATTCCTAGAGATATAAACGATGCTTACTTTTCTTCCTTAGGTATCACATTATTTCCGAGTAACCTGGCAGCACTTTTACACTTGCCAGTAGCTGAAGTTTTTCAATATGTATTGCCGGCTTTAACTTCTATTATTCCTGCGCAGATATTTTCACTAGTTAAACAATACAGATCGAGATCAATAGCTATCTCTGCTGCTGTTCTTTTTATAAGTCAACCAAGCTTTCTAGTATGGTCAATCGCTCCCTTAAGGCAATTGATAGCGATGATCTTCTTCAGTGGGTTTCTTTTGGTTCAGTTCTCTCGGGAAGGGGCCTATGTCTTCAGGCGGACTTTGATCGTAATTTTTGGAATTTTAACGATACTAACTCACTATTCGAGTACCTATTTAATGTTGTTCACTTTGGCATTGGGGTGGATATTTCAAGTCATTCAGCAGAAACGCAATAAGATTGATGCTCATGATTTTTTTATCCATAAGCGCACTCTTTTTATCTTATTAATCACGGCTTTCATTTGGTACGGACCCATCACTTATGCTTATACAGGTCTATCCGGTACTTTAAATCGATCGTTTGGGCTGGTCGCCGATGAAAAATTTAATCCTTTCAATCCTGAAGGCTACGCACCATCAACAAATCTCCTTGCACAACTTGGTCTTGATAGCGAAGAAATTCCATCGCAGATACTTCTAGACAGGTCTAGCCAGGAGTTTGCAGAAAAAACAATATTTAAGAATCCCGAACTTTTTTTATCACCCACTTACGTTCAAGTTTCGGAAATTCAATCACGTAACAAAGTTCCATCACCAATATTAAGTATTTCGGATTTGCTTAGCAAGGAGATACTTAGGTTTGCATTCATTTTTGGCTTACTTGTGCTTTTAAGGCGCTCTTTAAGGAAAAATCTATCTATCTTCGAACTTTATGCTATCGCTGCAGGAATTAGTATATTACTCATTGTAATTTTTCCCGATGTATCAATTTCTTACAGCTTAGGTAGAGCGTCGCACCAAATGTTCGCTCTCATCTCTATTTTAATCACTTGCTGGAGATATAAACGACCGAGCGTTATCTCATTGGGTGTCATGTTGATTGCGTTCCCTCTTTACGTTAACGCTAGTGGCTTAAGTGGACTATACCCCAATGTTTTAACGAGCAACCGTGGCCCTGTTTACGAAAATTCTTATGTGCATCTTGGTGAATTGCTTGCTACTAATTGGATTGCCTCCAAAAATTCAGACTTAGTGGCGAGTGGATACTTTAGCAGCACTAAATTTTATTATTCAGGGATGGAACGTCCACCAATTTATCGCGATGTTTTTCCTTTTGCTTTATTGAAAGACGGATATCTTTTCAGAGGTAAAAATGAAATCTCGAGCTCTCTCGCCACCACGTACTATGAGGGTAAAGTACTCAAATATGCATATCCGTCAAGTATCTTAAATGAGAAGAGAAGTATCTTATTCAATTCGGGTGCAGCAATAGTTTATGGAAGTTGGAAACCTAATGAATAGACTTCAGAAAGCATCAAATTTTTGGTTAAGTGAAGGTTACAGAATTGTTTCAAGAGAATTCAAGTACAGTCGAGCTGCGTATTGTGGAGAAAAAGTAACCCCATATATTGGATGGATTGGTTTCAAAAATTTTGGCGACGAGATTTTGTACGATGCCCATAAAAGCCTATTTAGTGGGCAAGAGCTGTTGCCCTACAGGACTATCAATAAAAAATCACATAAACGTTATTCTGGCTATGGGATTCTCGGAGGAGGAACCCTCATCAATCAAAGTGAAAGGTGGCTGAATCAAGTAAAGGATCTACAAGAATCAGGATTAGCAACTTTTTGCCTGGGCACTGGAGTAAGTGACGAGAAATCACGCCCGATAAAATCCCATTCCCAACTGACTGATTGGTTATCGCTCCTACGGAACATGAAATTTGTAGGCGTTCGTGGCCCTATTTCCTTGCGTTACTTGAATGACGTAGGTTTTTATGACGCAGTTATTGTCGGAGACTCAGCGTTGGCCCTTGCGCCTGAAATCAACAGCTACAAGAAAGTTGCTGGGGGACGAATTGGACTGAACTTTGGCTACTCTAACGAAACTCGGATGATTTCGAAATCACTATATTTAGATGAATTAGTTATTTTTGCAAAACATGTTATTAAATCTGGATATAGAATCGAGCTCGTTCCAGTTACCCCTGAAGATCTTGCAAGCAATCTGCTATTTCTCAAACGTTTAGGGTCTGATGCCCAGGCATGTAGACTCCATGAACCAACCACCAATCTTGAACAATATTTTTCATATATTCAAGGCTGTGATGCCTTTATTGGACAAAAATTGCACGCAACGATAGCAGCCGTAATGCTACGCATTCCAAGCATCATGGTTGCTTATCAAGAAAAGTGTATAGATTTTATGGAGTCAATATCCATGGCGAATTTCACGATTGAAAGTGAGACTTTGAAAGCTTCACAACTTATATCTATGTTTGCAGATCTTCTTGCTACTAGACAAAGTGTTTCCATTGAACTTGACCGTCAGGTATCACAGTATAGAATTGGGTTAGTCTCTCATGCGTCTAAGCTTGTTTCGACATGAGTCGTAGATTCTATCAACTTGTTAACAACTCAATATTTTATGGTGCAAGTCGTATCGCTTTTTCTCAAGCCATTGCGGCTTTAAGTGGATTTATATTTTGGGCTGTTGTGGCAATTCATACAACAACTTCTGATATCGGAAACGCTTCAGCACTTGTAAACATAGGTTTGATAGTCTCCCAGATTTGTCTACTAGGACTTAACCAAGCGATTTTTAGAACGAACAGTACTGGTCGATATTCATTTTGGCGGCTGAGTACACTATTCATATTTTTTTTCGTAACTCTAATTTGTATAGTTGTTTTTTTTCAATGGAAATCCCATGCTCAATATATGGAGTTTTTTCCGTTATTGATATTTAGCATGGGTACGAGCGGCCAAATCATGGCAGAGTCGTTCTTAATTTCAATGCAAAAACCAAATGTTGTTGTGTGTCTTGTCTTGATTTTTTCCATAGTCAAAATAGTTCTCTTCATTTCACTGCACTCGTTGCTTTCAGGAAATAGTGCTATAACTTATAGTCTGGCGGTAAGTGTATTTACAACGTGGATAATCGAAACATTATGGATTCGACGCCATCTAAAAACTGCACAAAAATCTTCCTTGATTTCTTTGAAATCCTCTTGGAGGTTTGCAATTGCTACATATTTCTCTGGACTCGCTTGGATGGGTAATTGGACTCTTGTCACTCCACTTGTATTGGCAAATTCTGACTCTGTAACAGCTGGTAAATTTTCCCTCAGCTTGATGCCAGTTATGGTTATTCTTACGATTTTTGCTGGCATCGCGCAAATTATCTTTGCAGAATCTTATAACATTAAAAAACGAGAGTCGCCAATGTGGAAGCCTATCATTTTTGGATATTCCGTAGCGTTCTTGTCAGCCATTTTGATTACATTTCTTGTTGTCCACTTTTTACTCCCTCTTCTTGTAGATCAAGGTGAGGAAAAAGAAGTTGAGACTATTTTCTTGAATCTTCTATTAGTTGTTTTCTTATCATCATTTAATCTTTTAGTAGGAGCAGTACTAAAAATAGAAAATAGAGTGAAAATTCTGTCACTATCTTATTTGTCTGGCTTTACAGTATTTATCTTGGTATTTCAGATTTCATCAGGATCAGCTATTTCTCGTGCAGTCATTGCATTAATATCGGGCCAAAGTACTCAACTTTTATTTGCGACTATGATCTATTTGAAAGTTTATATTGGGAGATCTAAATCTCGTGTACAAATTCGAGATTGTTAGATTCATAGTCGTAATCTTTTTTGTGAACTTAATAATTGATATCTTTAATTTATTTCCTTTATCCTTGAATCAATTCCTAGACTCTGGCTTTGTTCGGCATACTGACGCCTCGTTAGCAACACAAACTTCGAAAAGTTTTGCATTTTGTGGGTAGAGATGCCGAGTATGTTTATTTGTGAGACGTGCTTCGTACATCAAGCCGTTTTAACTTACGGACAAGTTCTAATTAGAGTCTGAAAGCTTTTCTGGTAAGGTCAGGCATGGTCTCTTTGTGAAAAATACAACTCGCAAATCTCATCACCGCAGCGATATTCAGGCCATTCGAGGCATTGCAGTTATAGCCGTGGTACTTTTCCACGGCTTTCCTAACGAGGTACCCCACGGGTATCTGGGAGTAGATCTATTTTTTGTTATCAGTGGGTTTGTTATGGCTCCGCGGATAGTGCGCATTTTTCAGAGGGAAGATGATTCCGATCATCATATCTTTCCAAAGTTGTGGGCTTTCTACATCAGGAGGTTCTATAGGCTAGCGCCAGCGTTTGGTGTCTTCGTTCTATTTACTTGTGCGATGTTCTTTTTCTTTGGCAATATTACCGATCATGCACGGATTACTATGCAAGGGATTTATTCGATTTTATTGTTTGGAAACGTCGGTGCCCTTCGTTTTAATGGTGATTACTTTAATCCCAACCCTAATCCCTTGGTGCATCTATGGTCCTTGAGCACTGAAGAACAAATTTATATTTTCTTTCCACTATATGTTTTTGCATGCATCAGTCTTTTTCGAGTTAAGATTTTTTCACAAAATTTATTCAAGATATATCTGTTAATAGCCGCAGGTATATGTTCAATCTTATTCTATTCCTCGGCCCAAGTGATATCTGCGCTTACTTTTTTTGATTTAACTCAATTATCTTGGTTATTGAGTAATCCTTTTTCTTACTATTCACCATTTCATCGAATTATTGAATTTTCAATAGGAGCAATTGCTGCTTCTATTCAATTAAATCCATCTTTTGTCCATTTAAAACACCGTGTATACATCAAAATCTTTATGGTGCTAGTTCTTGTGGCAGTACTTTTTTATCCGCAGAATTTTTCTGTTAGTGAGAATGTCATAGAATTAGTAATTTGTACCTCTATAGCAATTATAATTCTAGTTCCCTCGTTTTCAATGAAGTGGGACAAAATTTTAAACCCTCTTGTCTGGTGTGGGGATAGATCCTATTCACTTTACCTTTACCACTTACCACTTTTATATCTTGTGCAATTCGGTTTATTTTCACGCACCGGTTTGCCATCAAGTTTCTTAACATTTACCGCTTTTCTTGTCATAGCCTTCACAGCTAATGCCTCCTACCGCTTTGTAGAACAGCCGAATAGAGTTCGAGGAAGCAGGGTTCGTATTGGTGGTACTATGGATGGTTACTTTACCCGTTCATTAGTCATCTACTTTTTACTCCCCTTAATCCTTCTTGTGAGTATGAATTTGGCTGGCAACTACAAGTATTTTGGTTTAAATCGTAATTTGGATTCACCGCCATCCGCTGGAGAGCTAGATCCCAACTGCAATCGAGAATCTTTTTCTGGCGGTCCTTGTGTTTATTCAAGTTTAAACAAATTAGGATCCGTCTTACTCATCGGTGATTCTCACGCGGCGATGCTATCCCAGATGATTGTAGACGAAGCTCGTAAAGCACACTGGGAGTCAATTATCTGGACTCATAACGGTTACCCTCCTGAGTTACAAGACGCAGAAGATTTCACATTAAACTCTTTTTCAGATATTTCTGTCACGAATACCATCGCTCAAGTGAAGTGGATTGAAAGCAACAAGCCCGATATTGTGATTATCTCAGCTTTCCTGACTACGGGCGACCAAGCCATGTTGAAAAACGCAATCACGTATATTAGAAAAATAGCAAAAACGGTTATTGTTATAAATCAGACTCCACTTTTTACCGATACTCGTTTTTTTAGACCATATTCAATTCTTGAAAAACCATATACCCCTAAGAAATCGATACTACTTTCTGAAATGAATCAAAGTGCATTTTTGGCAGGTGAGAAATTTTCAGTCTGGGCTGAATTCAATAATATTGATACTATCGATACAGTTGATTTATTCTGTGATAAAGAGCGATGCAGAAGGTTCAACAACAAGGGGTGGCTATATTTTGATATTGGTCATTTATCTACCTATGGCGCCCAACTGGTAGGCCCCCGAGTCCGCGTTTTGTTTCAAGCGTCAAATAAATAGCGTCGACTATTAATCCATCAAAATATTTAGGTTAGTGGGTTGTGAGGGACTCGAACCCCCGACCCGGTGATTAAGTGTCACCTGACTCGGACATCCTTTCCTTAAAGTAGAACAATTACTATTTAGAGCTTTCTCATCACAGTAACTACACGCCCAAGAATTTTGGCGTGATCACCGTTAATTGGTTCATAATCTGGATTTGCGGGCATTAACCACACATGTCCATCTTTTCGTTTCAAAGTTTTAACTGTTGCTTCATCACCAAGAAGGGCTGCCACAATGTCACCATTTTGGGCATCATCTTGTTTTTTGATAACAACTTTGTCACCATGACAAATTGCAGCATCAATCATGGAATCTCCCACAACTGTGAGCATAAATAATTCACCATTGCCAACTAGTTCTCTAGGTAATGGATAAACAGTTTCAATTGATTCTTCAGCCAA
>Ga0114976_10002954_pt1 | contig 10642 bp, 11 predicted proteins | sample S_130805_EF_Meta_FD_87319 | JGI IMG/M metagenome (GOLD analysis project Ga0114976, IMG submission 87319) | Freshwater microbial communities from Lake Simoncouche, Canada to study carbon cycling - S_130805_EF_MetaG | ecosystem: Environmental > Aquatic > Freshwater > Lake | place: Lake...
CCACCCTTGATTCGGAGGAGAATTTCGGTCAGGTATGCATAAGCACGCGTGACGGCCTCAAACTCCTGCTCGGATCCGCCCTTATCCGGGTGAGATTTGACTGCCGCTTTCTTATAGACACTTCGCAGAACTTCCTCCGTCAGAGCAACCTCCTCCTGTAGACCGAGAACAAGCAGGCAATTCTGGAAATAAGAAAGCGCCTTTTCATTACGACGCCCCTTTGACACCTGTGAGGATGGCGTCTGCTGCTGCGAATGCACCTGTATTTGCGTATGCATCTGGGCCTGGGCCTGCGGCCTCTGCTGCTGTAGCCCGCTCTCACCAGGGAGGGCGGCAGGCTTCTCTCCCGAATTGACCCGGGCCATATAAGCAAGTAAGTGCGAATACACTCCTGCAGTCCTAGCAGACTGTACGTACTCCTGTCCCGCCATTAATGTCTTTATCATATCAACACGTGTCCTCGGATTTTGTATTTGCAGAAGTGATTTGTATATACGGATATGGGATGCATCAAACATCTCAAGGGACATACCTGTGCCCATTATACCTCTTTTCTAAAAATAAAATATCAAAACAAAGTATACGAAGATGAGTCGCTTTGGATTGGCAGAGCCTGAATTTTTTAAACAAATTAGCAATACATCCATCTGCACGTGGTTTTACATTATGTTCATTATAAATGTGCTTTTTGCATTTATGGTTCTCATTTATATAGCATACAGGTCCATTTCAGTAAGTACGCCCATTGCATATAAGCTGATCTTTCTCGCAGTGTATTCATTGTTATTGGCAGTTCCCGTCATTAACACTACATTCTTTTACATTATGTGTGACCGTACATTACCTCCTTCACAGAAGTACGCATAGACTCCGTAGACGCCTAGGAGTAATAACAGGAATCGCTGGTTCACATTCCCACAGAAATCTCTTTCCGAGGGATACGAATGCGAATGTGGCCGGCCAGAACGCATGCGCCTTTGCGGGGAGGGCGACCAACGTGGGATCACGGATGAGCCCCCAGCTCTCCTTCGGCAGCACAAGAGCTAGCTGTTCCTGCGGCTTCAATGGTACAAATGGCAGATTTGAATTAATCGGCATTGATTCAAATGTGTCTACCACCTTCGCCAAGTCCTTCCACAGTGGTGCGTACGACCAGGCAAACATCCACTCCTTGGATACGGGCGCCTGGCCAGTGTAATAATCCAGAATCCACTGCAGACCCTTGCACCACTGCATGCAGCGCGTACGAATATCATCGTCCGTCACTGTAAACGGTGACTGATAGGAATAATAGGCCTCTTCCCATTCAGTGTTCAGCCGCCCTGTTACCCTGTTCCACATAGCAGCTTCGGCCTTCCACTCAATCGGCAGGTTCTGCACAGGCATCATCGCCTGCTCACTCTGGCTGCGCGCATACATTTTACGCTCATATTTATTCTTAAACGACTTCTGAATGGACTCTTTCTCCAGAGTCGCCCACTCACGAAGAATGGACAGCAGCCCTTCTTTGCACACGACGACCTGGCCTGCCTCATTCACAGTGGTTAGACGCAGTCCCTCGTCGTGAATGCGCTGCAGGCTCGCCGCCAGAATGTCGTGGCCTGCCTCGCGAATGTGAATCCCGAGGCTGTGCGGAAGAAAATCGTTGCCGAGTAGACTCATACCACAGATATAATCGGAAATGTCGGCACGCTTCTTTGACGGGAATAAGACTGAAGATAGACCACCCACATCCAGCGACAGGAATTCCTCCTTTCCAAACTCGGCGGGTGGGCCTCCTTTCGCACCGAACTCCTGCCGCTCACGAACAATAGACCACGAAGTATTTGGTACTACGTGTGAATGGAGCAGACACAGTACGATTAGATCCGCGTCTAGCCCATAGACCGCGATCTGTTTGCCATCAAACACGCTACGTGGCTGTTCGCGAACCCAACTCATAATCTTCTGCTCTCCTTCTCCCTCTTCCGACGCATCGCTGACAATCCAACCCCTCGTGGAAGAGAGGGTCTTCAGCGTCTTGCCCAACGCCTCCATAAATTCCGTGCCAGGTGTTATACTATTCGTATCCCAAGACTCCCCCGTTCGTACCCCGAGTTCTCGCTCTTTCGCCGCCAACCAGACACTCTTGAATCTGCGAAGACGCTGCTGGCGAATCTTGGCCATCGGAACAACTCCATCCACGGCCAGTAGAACCGTCTTGGGACTGCCGACCTTTTTCCAGACGTACAGTACGTATCGTGTTATTTCGGACAGGAGCACCGCCTCCCACTCATTACGGCTGGCTCGTGTGTACGGTGGCAGCACTGGGCTCTTCAGACAGCCATAGATCAGACAATTGAAATCCATACACAGAATATCTACGTTTGACCCCGCTGTGACGTTGCGAAGTAGCTTCGGATATCTGTCAAGAATATGTTTAAAATAAGAGGGAATACCCATTTGGCACAGCTATGTATTCCTAGCGTAAATCCTTAAGGCAGAACAGGATGAGTGGCATTGCACGTGTATTAGAAAGATTCGGTGCATCACTGTTGGAAATACCTGCAGAAATGGGGCGTATTTTCCCCGATGCGCTTGTGTTGGGTATCGGATTTTTCTCACTCATTACATTATCCTTTCCATATTTCATATTTTTCGTCGGTCTGGCAGAAAGCCTTCTGGTGTTTCACGGACTTCGGAGCGCAAATGAGTATTTTAATTTCATAGACACAAAACTACCTGGATACAGTCAAACAAAGGCGTGCAGGTCAGGATTTTCAGGATTATCAATGGGCACCCTGTCTATGTTTGGTTCTGGAATTCTGTCTGGATTTCCCTCGTCTGCCCTCTACATTGTGAGCGTTGCATGTACATATATTATAACAGCGATGATGAATTTTTCAGCGGAAATACAGCTGCTGGGAGAGGATGCGACCTCTAAATGGTGGACATCTCTGATTAGTTCAATGTTACTTATTATTTCCCTAATGCTCTTCCGCATAACATACAGCTGCGATACGTTTATAAATGTTATTGTCAGTATTTTTATTGGCGTGATGGTTGGCGGGCTTATTGTGCTACAAAACTCTAAACTCTTCGGGTTATCATCACTGAATATATTGGGAGTTCCAATACTCAAACAGCGTACGGCAGATGGTGGTACATTGTATGTATGTCCTAGTTAGTAGGCAACCATACCGGTTATCCGGTATGTTTGAGATGTTCGACCAAAAATATTAAGAATAGTCATTATAATATATCATTGAAATGATTATTATAATGACTATTCTTAATATTTTTGGTCGAACAACTCAACTTACCCTAGTAGTATATCTTGCCTAGTAATAGAAATGGAATCCGTGCAAATCCTAAAAAAATCATTAACGATGTTTTTTTTAGGATTCCCTTTAATTCTTATATCAATCGTATTCTTTATTGGGATAACAACAACAAATATTGGAATGCTCTGGCTCGCGGCAGGGCATACGTTTATTGTTCCCGTTGTCGTTATGATTTTGCATTTTTTTGGAAATCTGCCCTTTTTACAAGAGTATACACAGGTTTTATCAAGTGAAATAAGCCTGTTGGTACCGAGTGCGGTATCAACAGATGCATTTACGAATGCAACCCCCAGTTATTGGATTGCACATCTAACGTTTTTCTGCAGCTACGTAATTTCTAATGCGGTCTCTGTGTATAATTTGGACCCGATATTAAGCACAACAAACTATCAATACAAAGTTGATCACCGCAAAATACGTGCTTCTATGATTATTGTGGTCGCAATTATATTTTTAGTTTCATTTGTGGCTCTGCGATTCTATGCAACGGGTGTGGAAACAATATTCGGCATTATCATTGGATTAACTGTGTTTGGATTTCTGGGATATTTCTGGTCATTGGCCGCCGCGAATGGTCTTAACGGAACGTCTGGAACTACTGCGAAAAATTCAGATATTTTCGGAGTTGTGAACCAGATGGTTTCCACAAATGACAACGATGTGACTCTTTGCACGAAGACACCTACAAAATAATTATTCTCCGAAGAAGTTCAAAGGATGATTTGAACACCGCGAGGGCGATTGGGTGAACCGTTCTTACAATTACCCCCTTTTCAAACATTGAATACACCAGTCGCACATCAGTCATCATATCCGCCTTACCATATTTCCCAAAGAGAGCCGGCATTTCATCCAATGTCGGCTCTGTCTGGACTCCGTTTTCCCGATTTATTTCGGAATGCAGCGCCCATAGCCATTTCCGTACCGCAAGGCGGAGCTCCTCGCCTATCCCGAACTTTTCGGGGGAATTCTTCAGTCTCCAAGCCCTGTAATGTTTCTTGCATTTCTCGCAGGGTAGGACCGCCTCCACCGCTTTCAAGAATTGTAGACACGCTCGCCGCTCATCTGCGATTAATAGCGGGGCGGTATGGCGTCCCAGATGCTCTGCAAGCGTGTGGAGGATACGCCAGAGGGGCGGTCCCCATTCGTACCCCATACTGGTATTCGGTATGTTTGATTTTTTGCGAAACATACGGGGGTAACTAAAATTGCGGCGTGCGAACCATGCAATTTCCTCTGACCACGGATGAATTCAATTCCAATCCGCAAACTCTTCTGGGAAGAACTTGAACTTGCCCTGGAAATACAGACACATCAACTTGTGCGAGATATCGCGAATGTTCTCGGTCAACCCACAGATCCGCTGTTAAAAGCCCTCCGTGATGATCGGGTTGGCGTGTATCTCTATGATGAACCCGCCGACCAAGACATTGAATTGTCCGAAATGCGCTGCAAGGAACTGACCGTTATTTGTGGGGGGAATTTCGTCGCTCCCTGTAACAACCCTGTTATATGGTCACCGAATCCTCAATTACGTCGGGTATGTGTTCATCACGCGGTTCAGACGGCTCCGCCAGATACTACAAACCTGCCACATGTGATATCGTGCAACATTGGTAAAATGTCGTATTACATTTCGGTTGAGAACGGATCAGTGTTTGATGAGGAAGGCTCTCTCGTAGGCAGGTACGTAGATGACGTAGTTCAGTTGTTCCACGTAGATACTGAATAGGAGGTCGCTAGACCACAGTCTAGGGAGGTCGCTGGACCACAGTCTAGGGAGGTCGCTGGACCACAGTCTAGGGAGGCCGCCAGACAAAAATTGATTTTTTGTGTGAGAATTTAATTGTTACGAAGATATAATGAGCAACTATAGCGATACCGTTCAAGCGTATTTGGATGAAATTCGGGCAACTGTGGACGGGGTTGTCCCTTTCACGCTAGGCGGGACGCCTTTCACGCTAGGCGGGACGCCTTTCACCATAGGTACTTCAACGCCGCGCCCTAGAGACCGTCGGCGCTCTAGACTACAGCCACGCACACGAATTTTGAAGCAGTGGACTACCGCCGAACCAATGCAAATGGATCTACAAACACGTGTAACACAATGGTACATTCTTCCACAGCACTACTCCCCTCTAACCCACAGTGTATTTCGGGCTGCCCCCATCCAATACGTGAAAGACGAGGGAATGAAACCCCACACCTATTTCAGCGCAAACGAACTCGTGCAAGATTACAATGAGACACTCCACGTCTTCAATAGCGCATTCAAAATCAAGCTCGCCCCTACAAACGGAACATCCGTGTTTCCAACGAAAAAGGGCATATCCGAACTCAAAGAGGCAATCCAGAAGAATGAGACGGTTCGCTGGCTACTAAAACGACTCATTCATCCCTGGCGGCTGAAACGGTTTCGCGCCAGTAATACCGAGGATGTGATGACCGGCGAGATTCCCAAGAAACCCGTGCACATCTATGACTGGAATACACGCTCCAAATACGTCTTTGAAGCCGCAACCCTGCACAAGGATATCTGCTCGCGACTGTGCCTGGCGGAAGAGCAGTTTCCCACACCAAAGCCCCCCAGAAATATGTTCACAAATGAGGCCCTAACATACGGACAGCTCTTCGGTGCGCTCCGTGACCTTGAAGCCTATGGTGTATCCTCCTGGGTCACAAAGGCATTCGGCTCCGAGAATTATTCGGTGGAGTCCTTTGAGCGAACCTATGCGATTCCACTGAAAAAGCACGCGCTGAAAATCCTGTTTAGTTCCCATTCAAATCCCGATTACATTGATACCCTCCTGGAGTTCATCCAGTTTGAGTACGAGTATCATGACAGAGAATTCATTCGCCCCGATGTCTGGGGTTGGATGATAGAACACGATCCAACCGATGAACGTATTCAGGCGTGGAGAAATATCTGCTACAAATACTATACTGCAGTCATTCATATGGGGTTGCGTAATGATATGAGTGAAATCCACGCCCTCTCTGAAAAACTGGTGTTCATGTCAATCCACTCAATGGTTGTCAAATCAAAGATTCAGCAAAAAAAGAGCGGGTGTGAGCGTATGTGGGCGGACAGGTGGGCTTCTCTGCCGATCTATACGCTTGTGTTTAATGTTGGCGTGTTAGAATCTGCGTCAGAATAACAAGTACAGTATGTATACTTGTATAGAGAACACACAATGAATCCCTCAAAGGGAGTTGGAAGCCGTCGTCGCCGCCGCAACAACACCGCAACCTTGCGCAAACGCAAGCGGACTGGTACACGCGCTCGGCTGGCATTTTATACATGTTTCACTGGAGGCAACAAAAATCCAGCATTCATACAGCCCTCTTTACCTTCAACAAAATACGATTGTTATTTTTTTACAAATAATCCAGACATGCAAGCATCTATGCAAAACACTCAATGGAAAGTAATAATGCTAGATATCCCTATAAGTACATCTAAATCAATAGATGTTACATTAGATCATGATCCATCTACTATAATTGAATACAACACAATTGATTGTATGAATAACAAGAAAATACGGAGTTGTCCCCACACATTACAGTATCTAGATAACTATGATTATGTATGCTGGTTTGATACTACGTTGCATGTGGATGAAGAAAAAGTAGAAAAATTAGTTGATCGGTTAGAAAAAGAGAATAAGGTAATTGTTTTATCAAAACATGTGTATCAATTTGGAACAGTCTGGGGAGAATACAATGAAGCGATGAAGTATCCGCGATACAGTGTAGATCAGGACCGCTATAAAAAATACATTGAATCAAAAATTGCAGAAACAGGTACCGATGTATTACCTATACATTATTGTGGTGGATTTTCTATTAGAAAACTATCGTCAAAAATTGTAACTAAATTTAACGAAGAATGGTATGCGAATATACTACGGTGTGGTATTGAAGATCAAATAAGTTTACAATTTGTTCATCAAAACTATACCAATAGTATTATACCTATTGAATACAAAGAATGTTGGAAATACTTGCATGAATAGTTATTCGCAGAGATGTGTTATTGCAGGGGATGAATCCCACTGAACGTACTGATTCATCCACTCCCGATGCATACTAGGACTACTGTAAATCTCGTCAATACCCTTTTCAAAGGTGGGAGGAGGGCGGACCGTCCACCATTTTTTCAACTCGGCCAGGCCAGCCGCAGCCCCAGCCCAAATGTACCTGCTAGGTGTATGCCCAAACCATCTGTCCAGACACGCCGAGAACATGATTCCGTGATTTGGTGATTCGCATGCAGGGATCACGCCGATTCCGTGCGACAAGAGCCGCTCGTCCTGTGACCATTCATCTGGGATATCGGTTGGGAAATACGTATCGTAGAAGAGTTCCCGCTCCTCATCCGTTGTCGGCATCAACGGTGCCCAGAATGTGCTGTTTTCAAGACAGAGTTCCAGATTCTCCATCAAGTCAGCCTCGGTTGTCTCATTTGTGCGAAGCCCCCCACGCCGAGTAAACCAGTAGAGAGCCGTCACAGGGGGTGCAAAGGTGCGGCGGAAGCGCTGTGGTTCAAAGATCCAGCGCTTGCGGATTTCCAGCAGTTCTGGCTTTACAGTGTCCTCCTTCGTTGACAGTGTCTGCTTGGAGGCAGTCAGGGCAATCCCACAGGCGATACAGAGCCACGTGTACTCTTGTAGCCACAGCCCCCCCATCCAGAGCCTGGCATTCTCCAGGAGGTGGATGACCTCCGTATTGGCCGATCGCAATTTCTTGAGAATTGCCCATAATGTGTCAGCCTCTGTAAGCCACATATGACGGCTGCATTGGAGTGCGAGCACCGTCTTTCCCTGTAGTAAAGCGCGGACAAAGGCTTTTTGACTCTCGGTCCGTATTAGCCCAGTTTCGTAGATCGGCGGATTGCCGACGGATTCGTTGATAGGCTTGATGCCCAGTCCTAGCAGGGCGGGAACAGTCGTGTCACCCTTTGTCTTTCCGTGTTTGCATAGAAGGAGGGCAAGTTCAAGAACTTCCGTGTGCTGGGTATCTGGCATATGCTGTAGACTTCTCCGAAAGCGAATCAGCCATTCAGGATAACTGGGGCCGAATCCGTACATCCAGGCGAGAAACAGGGATTGATTGACTGCCGCGAGCATTTTGGAATCTAGGGCTTCCTGCACCCAGAATACTGTTTCGTCATTGCGACGTTGTATAATAGACATACGAATGGCAGCGAGGACTTCATCTTCTCTGTAAAGGTTACGTGTTATAGCGGACATTTCGGCGGGGTTACTATTCTACGGCCCCCGAGCAATTTCAATTTTACTGACGGATACCAGATGGAGGATGTCAATGAAATTATCCCTGGGATATGGTTGGGGAACAAGGAGGCTTCATTGAATCAAGAATTCCTGCAGGGCAAGAAAATTACCGCAATTTTCAATTGTACAAAGGATCTCCCGTTCGCCGAGACAGACTCCAAGAAATTTAGAATTCCGGTAGATGATAATTTAGCGGAGGAGGAAATTCGTAATTTAGAATTGTGGTCGGTGGAGGCGATGGTCAAATTGTCCCGTGCCCACCGTGAAGGCCCGGTCCTCGTTCATTGCTTTGCAGGGATGCAACGTTCTGCCGCTATTGTCGCAATGTATCTAATTATGATGCGTTCAATGGATGCCGACTCTGCAATGAAATACATTGTCAAGAGGCGTCCGATCGCGTTTGCCTACGGCAAACACCCGAATTTTGAGAGATCCATCCGCGGGTTTGAAAAAATGTTTGATGCCTTTCTAGTTAAGAAGAGCCAGATGCCAAATTAAAATACTAGTACATAGTATAATGAGCAATACTATCACTGTTGCAAAAGTAACTACTGCGGGTACTACTCTAGATGTACTTATCCCTGCACAACCTGTAGACCTGTTTGGCCTGCCTGCTGGCGACAAGAGTGGTGGTGTTGGCCTTTTCCTTGGAACGTCCGGTGCAACTGTTGCAAGTGTGGTAGTTAGCACTACAGAGCCTGGAATTGCTAAAATCACGGTGGCTGGTGGTGAGGTCCCTGCTGGCATTCCCGTAGGTGCCAAAATTCAGTATTTCAAGACTGCGCAGCCGAAGCCTACTGGCGGCCCTGTCGTGGGAGGAAAGAAGCTGACTCTTCCCAAAAACCCCAAGACAAATGTGACTGCTAGCCTAGGCAATTTCTCCTATGCCCTTGTGATGAAGAATGATGAACTGCTCGCTGCACAGTCTTCTGGCAAGCAGACGGAGTATGCTATCGGTTGGAAGGATCTTTCCAAGTTCCCTGGTACCACAAAGGGGCCAAGCTACATCAACACTGCAGTGGTTAGTAGGGTGGCGGCATTTGGCGACGCTGCTGCTGTCAAGGAGGATCCCGTTTTTGGTGATGCGGCAAGTTGGTTCTTCAGAATGGGTGGAAAAGATGCTGAAATGGGTAACTACATGGTGATTAAGATGGGTCCTATGACAGGTTTCGTGCCCAACTATGGTGCCGTTGAGAACTACACTGTTATGAGCAAGGCATACCCCTTTGACTTATACTATGCCAAATCTGAAAATGGAAGGCCTCCAGATGCTGTTCTGGCCATCCCCCCTACTACGGCCGACCCTGTGAAAATGTGGACTGGTGGTGGCTGGAGTGGTGGCCGTCGCCGTGGCAGCCGCCGTGGCAGCCGCCGTGGCCGTCGCCACAGCCGTGCGCACAAGAGGAGCCGCTCCTCCAGGCGCAGACACTAAATGCAGGGACTGTGCGATACGCATAGATTTTAATAGAACATCTCCTATATCCTGTTATTCGTAATAACAGAGTATAGCAGCTATCCCGCGCCCTAGTACAACAACGGGTCCACGCGGACAACCGCGCCCTAGTACAACGACGGGTCCACGCGGACAACCGCGCCCTAGTACAACGACGGGTCCACGCGGACAACCGCGCCCCTGCGGTACCGCTCCGGAATCGGATCCCCCTTATTCAAAAATCCCAAACCATTCGCCAGCAGCAGAATTGTCTTCGCATCACCCCCCGCATTACTCCACACCTTATACGTCTCTACCGTATCGTGCATATGCCCGAAAATCCACGCAACAATCGGATCCTTCAGAATCAATTCAATATGGGGGAATTGTGTTGTATGCGATGGATCCAGAAGCCCGAATTGTGTCTGGGTCCAAGGGAGCGGACCGAAATGTGTCAGCACAACACACGGATTCCGGTAGGTTCGCGTGGATGCCTGTATCCACTCAAAATCCCCCCTGTGTAATTTCTTCAAATCTGGGGATTCGTTCGGCGCCAGACTCCAATAGGGACAGCCGAGGACAATTAGCCC
>Ga0114976_10002962_pt1 | contig 10632 bp, 9 predicted proteins | sample S_130805_EF_Meta_FD_87319 | JGI IMG/M metagenome (GOLD analysis project Ga0114976, IMG submission 87319) | Freshwater microbial communities from Lake Simoncouche, Canada to study carbon cycling - S_130805_EF_MetaG | ecosystem: Environmental > Aquatic > Freshwater > Lake | place: Lake...
AACAGTGAGTGCGCATCTATCATCCAAGTCATCGGTGCGGGTTCAGGACGCACCTTCGATATTGGCGCGGCGCGTTACGGCAAAATCATTTTGATGTCCGACGCAGATGTCGATGGCGCGCACATCAGATGCCTGCTGCTCACGCTTGTGCATCGGTACATGAAGCCACTTCTCGATGAAGGTCGTATCTATGCTGCTGTTCCGCCTCTTCACCGAATTGAGATGGTTTCCGCAGGCACCAAACCCAACGACATCGTCTATACCTACTCTGATGCCGAAATGAAGGGTGTCCTGATCGACGCGGATAAGAAGGGTCGTCGCGTGAAGGATCCCGTGCAGCGATACAAAGGTCTGGGCGAGATGGACGCGTCGCAGCTACGCGAAACGACCATGGATCCCATGAAGCGAACGCTTCGGCGCATGACCATGGCGGATGCGACCATGGCTGAGGGTGCATTTGAGTTGCTCATGGGCACCGACGTAGGACCCCGTAGGGACTTCATTGTCGAAGGCGCTGCAGGCCTTGATCGTGAGCGGATCGACGTTTAGTGCGTGCCTCTGCGAGGTGCCGTCACCTATCAGGCACAATCGCGTCATGCCTTTGTCCCACACAGCCCAGCGCCTGCCCTTCCCAAAGAGCGCTTTCAACGATGTAATTCAGGCCAACACGGCCTATGCGGTGCATCACAACGCCACTGGCCTCACGGGCGTGGCAGCTCGCGGGTTGGCGGTCGTGACGTGCATGGATTCGCGAATCGACCCCTTGAGTGTCCTCGGGATGGCTCCCGGTGACGTCAAGATTTTGCGCAACGCTGGTGCTCGAGTCACCGAGGACGTCATGCGTACGCTGGTCCTTGCCTCATATTTGCTCGGCGTCACTCGCATCCTGATCATGCCTCACACAGATTGCCGCATGGCCAGTGCTGCAGAGTGGGAGGTGCATGAGCAGATCATGGAGCGTTTTGGCGTGGACACCCGAAGTGTGGAGTTTCGTACCGAGACCGATCAGATCGGGGCGCTCATCACAGATGTCACTCGACTGCGTGCCTATCCCCTTCTTCCGCAAGAACTCGTGGTCGCCGGCGCTCTCCTAGACATCACCACGGGACGGCTGGAGCAAATTGATGCCTAGGGCGCAGTCCCCCTCGTCCCTCACACGTTTCTATTGAGCTGTCGCTGATCAAGGAGTCACCATGTCCCGTGTGTTGCGAATTGCCATTGTCGGGTCGGGACCGTCCGGCATGTACGCGGCCGATGCGCTCGTGAATCAAAGTGAGATTCCCGTCCTTGTTGATGTGATCGATCGACTACCCGTTCCCTTTGGTCTGGTGCGCTATGGCGTCGCCCCGGATCACGTGAGCATTCGTTCGGTACGCGACACGCTAGACAAGGTCCTCGACAGGGACGGTGTGCGTTTTTTGGGAAACATCACCGTCGGGACCGACATTTCGATGGCGGACCTGCACCGCTACTTCGACGCCGTGATCTTGACCTATGGAGCGTCACGAGACCGTCGTTTGGATATTCCGGGTGAAGAACTCGATGGCAGTGTTGCGGCCACTGACTTCGTTGAGTGGTACTGCGGTCACCCTGATGCTGACAGGCAACTGTTCGAGTCACTGGTAGGCACGAGTCGTGGTGTCGTGGTCGTGGGGGTGGGAAATGTGGCTGTAGATGTCACGCGGGTTCTCGCCAAGACCGTGTCGGAACTGGATCAGACGGATATGCCACAGCATGTTCTAGACGCTTTTGCCTCATCGTCAGTTCGCGACATCCATGTGCTTGGTCGTCGAGGTCCGGCACAGGCAACCTTTACAACGAAGGAGTTGCGGGAGTTGGGTGAGCTTCTGGACGCCGATGTCATCGTGGAACCCAGCGATGTCGTGATGGATGCAGCGAGTGACCAAACGGTCGCGACCGACAAGGCGATTGCCCGAAACGTCGACGTGATTCGTGAATGGTCTACGCGTCAGCCGTCGGGTAAGAGCCGCAAGGTGTTTCTACATTTTTGTGCTCGTCCGGTTGAGCTCACGGGCGAGGGTCGTGTGCGTACGGTTGTGGTCGAACGTACAAGGCTTGACGGAACCGGAAAAGCGCAAGGCACCGGTGAGACCTTCGAGATTCCGGCAGACATGGTCGTGCGAAGTGTCGGATATCGAGGGTTAGCTCTCGAGGGCGTCCCCTTTGATACGTCGGCCAATGTGATTCCGCATCAGGATGGTCGCGTAATGGACGAGGCTGGTGTCAGGCCAGGGGAGTACGTCGCGGGATGGATCAAGCGCGGACCCACGGGGATCATTGGCACAAATAAGAAAGATGCCACAGCGACAGTGACCTCTCTTCTGGCAGATGCGGCATCGGGTGCCCTCCCGATGGCACACGAACCCACGCGGGAAGCTTTTGATGCTTTTCTCGCTGGTAAGGGTCTCGACGTGGTGTCCACGTCCGGGTGGCGTGCAATCGATGAGGCCGAACGAGCCCTCGGCGACACGCGGGGTCGAAAGCGAACCTCAATTCACGAAAAATCGGTGATGTTGGCGGCTGCGCGGGATTAGACGCGCCAAGGAGCGGCGACTTCGACGTCTCCGGCCACCCACGACTGTCCATCCTGTGCAGCTTTGCCGCAGGATTCCTGACGCGCGTTCGGTAAGGGCACCTGGCGGACAGACACTCGCCACGCTCGCCCATCCACATGGCGCACCTCCGTAAGGGCGGAAGCAATCATGTCCAACGTGACGCCGGGAGGAACAGGAACAGCCCGACCATCGCGAACCCAGAGGGCATCCAGCGCGTCAGCGTCAAGGATGTTGGCAAAATGACGGACCGCAAGGTCTGCAGCTTGCAATGGGGGGGCGAATGCAGACCGTCCGCGGCAGTGATCAAGATTTACGGTGCGATCCCCTAGATGCGTGGCTATCTGTCTGGCCGACGTAAGATCGAGTCGACCGTAAACGATCCCGCTTGGCATGACCAATGCTGTGGGTGCAAAGCGATGCCCGCCCAGATGGCTGCATTCCCAGATGGAGAGTGGATCTTCGAAGCTCTGCGTGAGCTCAGACACCAGCGCTCGCCCGTGCACTGCGCAACAGCGATCCCGTCCGCTGTGGGTGCACACAAACATGATGCCTGCATCGGACTTCTCCCCAATGGGCGGAAGAGCGTTAGCGGCGATCGCGGCGAGATCCAACGAGAGTATGTCGTCGTCGGTGGCATGAGCGGTGTGCCGCATGCGAACGCTGCCGGGTGCGGTGAAGCCGATCCAGAGGTGTCGTGTGCCATCGCTCGCGCGCTCGGGCCGGCTTCGATGGCGAGCCAAAAGCACGCGAGTACCGGTGCCCGCCGCCGAGGACAGGTGATCAGCCATGGCCGCAGGCAGGTGGCTATCGTGAATTGCGTCATGCCCCCACGGGCCAGGTTGCTCCACAATCACGTAGGCGGTCGCCAAAGCAGCTGTGGCGGCCAAGGGCTCGGCGAGGGCGGAGATCGAGCACTCGATCACCACGCACCGCCCACCGTGGAGATGGAGTACCCCAGAGGGGTTCCCGTGCCATCTCGACGAGCGTCCTCAGCAGGCAGCTCCAGGGGGGTGCCGGAGGGTGAAGACGCACGAGCCGGTCGCGGGCCGATCCACGCGTAGGTGAGTTGGTCCTCGCCCGCGCGAAGCTTGTGCGCACGTACTCCGGTGGTGGCCCGTCCCTTGGTCGGATATTCCGTCAATGCCGTGACCTTGACGGTCCCTGCGTCCGTACCCGGTAAGGCCGCAGAACTGCCCGCCTGCGTGACCACGACGGCGTTCTCAGGTGGGATGGCGCCAAAGGCGATGACACGGGAGCCCTCGTATAGCCGCATTCCCACCATGCCTCCAGCAGCTCGCCCTTGCGGCCGGACAGCAGTGGCGGGAAAGTGCAGTAGTTGCGCATCTGAGCTCACGAAGACCAGATGCGCGGCCTCGGCTTCCGCCTCGGGAAGCCGAACAGCGGCGATCACCCTGTCCCCATCCTCGAGGCGAATCACCTCCCAGGAGTCTTTCGCGGACAGCACCTCAGGTTGCACACGCTTGACGATGCCAAACTCCGTTGCCAAAGCGATGGCACATGTGTCGTCAAGACCGACGACCCCCACGGCACGCTCTCCCTTGGCTAGATCGACAAGCGCACCGAGCGGAGCTCCTGAGGACAGTCCCGTAGTGCCGGGTGACAGCGTCGGAATGTCAAGCGTGTGAACACGCACGAGTCGTCCAGTCGACGTGATGATGCCGACGTCACCCCGGGTAGATGTGGGACTAAGGCAAAGAATCGCATCATGAGTTGAGCGTGTTCCGGGATCCGCCACGGTGCGATTTCCTGACGTTCGTGCAATGAGCCCGGTGGTTGACATGAGGACCAGACAGGGGGAGTCCTCTTCCTCGAGTGGCATCTTTGCCAAGACGGGTGCCGAGCCCTCAAGCAGCAGGGTGCGACGCGGGGTCGCATGCGCACCCGAAACAGCGTCAATGTCGCGGACGATCTCGTCGCGAAGGGCATCCGCATTCTCAAGGATCTTCGTAAGCGCGCTGATCTGCTCCCGAAGTGTTTCAGCCTCGCGCTCGAGCTCGATGCGCGAGAACTTAGTCAAGCGACGAAGAGGCATCTCAAGGATGTAATTGGCCTGAATCTCTGAGAGATCAAACACGGACATCAGGCGCTCGCGAGCTGCCCCCGTGTCATCAGACTGTCGAATAAGTTGAATGACCTCATCAATATCCACAATGGCGATGACCAAGCCTTCAACCAAATGGAGTCGGTCCTGCGCCCGGGCACGACGATACTCACTACGGCGTCGGACAACTTCATGGCGATGGTCCAGCCAGACCTGCAGAATCTCGACGAGGCCGAGGGTCGCAGGCTGCCCCCCGACAAGGGCAACCGCGTTGATGGCTACTGACTCTTCAAGCGGTGTCATTTTGAATAATTGATCGAGTATTGCCTCAGGGTGGAACCCATTCTTGATCTCAATGACCAGATGCAAGCCGGATTCACCGTCGGTGAGGTCCACGACATCAGCGATCCCCTGAAGCTTTTTGGATTGCACTGCGTCCTTGATTCGGTCGATCACACGCTCAGGACCGACGTTGTAGGGAAGCTCCGTGACGACAATGCCTTTGCGACGCGGGTGAACCTGCTCGATCCGGGTGCGGGCCCGGACTCGAAAGCTGCCTCGGCCTGTGGCATAAGCGTCCTTGATTCCGTCTACACCGACGATGACACCACCACCAGGAAGATCAGGTCCGGGGATGAATTTCATGATGGCGTCGAGACTGGTGCTCGGGTTGAGAAGAAGGTGCCGGGCTGCGTTCATCACTTCGCCAAGATTGTGGGGAACCAACGTGGTAGCCATTCCCACAGCGATACCGGCAGCACCGTTGACGAGGAGATTGGGGAAGGCCGCCGGTAGGACCGTTGGCTCCGTTTCTCTCCCGTCGTAGTTTGCGCTGAAATCTACGACGTCCTCATCCAGACCCGAGGTGAGCTCGATGGCCGACGCGTCAAGGCGAGCTTCCGTGTATCGCATTGCGGCTGGACCGTCATCCAACGACCCGAAGTTGCCATGACCATCTATCAGGGGCAGGCGAAGGGTGAATGGCTGTGCCATGCGCACCAACGCGTCATAAATCGCGGAGTCTCCATGAGGATGCAGTCGACCCATGACTTCGCCAACAACCCGCGCACTCTTGACATGGCCGCGATCGGGTCTTAGTCCCATTTGGGACATCTGAAACAAGATTCTGCGCTGGACTGGCTTGAGACCATCACGGGCATCAGGGAGCGCGCGTGCATAGATGACCGAGTAGGCGTATTCGAGGAATGAACCGCGCATCTCGTCGGAGACGTCGATGTCGACGATGCGCCCGTCTGATGACTGGGCAGTGGTGCGACGGGCCATCAGAGTCCTTTCCTACGAGCGGAGGTCATTGTGGATGGTCGACCAAGGGCGGGCCGGCACCGACACGTCCTAGCGTCCGGATAGCGCTGCGCTGTCCCTGATCCACGCAGTCGGCCAGGTCTGCACCGGCGAGCCAGCCTGGCAAGAACCCCGCGCTAAAGGCGTCACCAGCGCCGGTACTGTCGACAACGGGGGTGGGAATCGCAGGTGCTTGAACCCGAAGCTCCCCAGCGCCGGCCAGACAGCCCAAGGGGCCGCGCTTAATGATCGCGGTCGGGACATGCTCAAGAAGGCGGTCGAGCAAGACGAATTCGTCGCTGATGTCAAACATGGCTTGAACCTCGTCACTATTGCCGAAGACAAGGTCGGCCAGCACGAGTGCCCGATGGGCGCGGGCCCGGTGGTCTCGTACGGGGGCTGACGACGCCAAATCAAGACTGACGCTGATCCCGCGTTGGCGTGCGCTGGACATGGCTGCCAACGCCTCCTCGTAGGTCTCGTCGCGATAGACGGTGTATCCGGAGACGTGCAGGTGAGTGGCCCCGTCGAGATCTCCAGGCCGCCAGGTCCAGCTCAGATTCGCTCCCGCGTCAGGAAGCATGGATCTCTCGCCGGACGAGTCGACAATGATCACGCAGCAACCTGTTGCGATGTCGGCGTGGCGCTGAACGCGAAGATCCACGCTCCTCAGTGAGGCCAGGGCGAGTTCCGCCAATGCGTCCTTGCCGACCGACGCCAACAAGCACACGGGTTGCCCGTCATGAGCCAACCACGCCGCCGTCCCCGCCGCACTGCCACCAGGGGACATAGCGATGTGAGCGGGTGTGTCACTTGCCGGTGCCAATGGCTGGTCTGTCTTGGCGAGAATGTCGACGAGTATGTCGCCGAGTACAGCAATCATGTCTGCTGGTAGGCGACTGCGATATCGGCCGCGAGAGCGGCATTGCTGAGGATGATGCGCTCGTTTACTTCCATGCTGAGGCCATGAGTCGTGCGATGGAAGTAGTCCAACAAGAAGGGTGTGACGTTCTTTCCGGTGATGGAGGAACGGGCGGCGAGCGCAAGTCCCTGCTCTAAGACCGCGTCGTGAAGATCAGGATCCAGTTGTTCACTTTGTGGAAGTGGATTGGCGACGATGAGTGCGGACGGAATGTGAAGAGCATCTCGAGCGTGCATGATGGTGGCGACGCCACGAGCATCTGAGGCCGCTGTTTCCACGGTATAGCCGGAATCTGTGAGGTAAAAACCTGGGAATGCGGTGGTCTGGTAGCCCAGGACTGCGATGTTGAGGGTTTCCAGTCTCTCGAGGGTGGCCGCAACATCGAGGATCGACTTCACTCCCGCGCAGACGACGGTAATTTTGGTAGTTGCCAAAGTTGTGAGGTCCGCTGACTCATCCCAGGAATCACGTGCGTGCCTATGAACGCCACCCAGGCCACCTGTGGCAAAGACATGAATCCCGCACAGTGCCGCAATGTGGCTCGTAGCTGCCACCGTGGTTGCACCCGTGCCCCCGCCGGCTACTACGGTGGCAACGTCCCTGACGCTGGCCTTCACGACGTCGTCGCGGACGGCAATTTGCTGGAGGAGGCTGTCGTCAAGACCCACATGCACGTGCCCATCGATGATGGCGATCGTGGCAGGCACGGCGCCGGCATCTCGGACGGTGGCCTCAACCGCCCGGGCCACCCGAAGATTCTCGGGGCGCGGCAGACCATGGCTGATGATGGTGGACTCCAACGCCACGACAGGCGTGCCGTCGGCAAGCGCACGAGCCACCTCTGGCGCAATGATGGGCGGTGAAGGTCTCATTTGACCACTGTAGCCAGAGCGCGAAATCGCCCTAGGGTGATTCGGGCACCCGGGTGGGGTGAAAGAATGTGCGGATGACCACCACGGGGCTAGCCCTGCAGTTGCGCTCCGATATCCAACGTTCCGGGTATTACCCAGACCTCGTCGCCGATGCCCTCGAGACCGCGCGCGCGGGAGAAGACTTGGTGGCGTATGTCGTGCATCACGAGGCAACGTTCGATCGTGAGGAGTTGCGTCGGCACATCACGGTGCTTGCTCTCACCACCAGCAGACTTATCGTCGGACATACAGATGAACATCCCGCTGACGAATCAACTCCCCATCCGTATGCGACCGCATCCACCGAGGCCGTTCGTCTCGAAAAAGTTGCGTCTGTCGTAGTGACTCGAGTTGTAAGTGATCCGGCCAACCATCAGCCGGGTGGTCCTGCAGCTGAAGTTGTGCTCACCATCGGTTGGGGCGCCGTCAGTCGCATTGACCTAGAGCCTGCTGCGTGTGGTGATCCGCAGTGTGAGGCTGATCATGGATACACAGGTACAGCGAGCAACGACGATCTTTCTGTACGGGTGTCCGAGGCTGCTGATGGAAGCGATGTGGTGGCGCAATTGCTGACCTTTGCTGCAGCGCTCTCTCAGGCCACTGCCCACCGCACTGGTTGACGCATGCGCGTGAATCTCGCCGATGTACTTCCCTCGGCTGCTTCCGCCATCGGTGCGCCCTCGTTCGACAACCGACTTGAGCTACCACCGGTACGGCACGCGGTTGTGTGTCTCATAGACGGCCTCGGCTGGCATGTGATGCAACGGAATCTGGAGGCCGTTCCCTTTCTCTCCCAGTTTGGACACGACGCTCCAATAGCGTGTGCCTTCCCATCAACCACGCCCGTGGGGCTGGCAAGTTTGGGCACTGGCGCTTTGCCCGGAGCACACGGATTTGTGGGCGCATCCTTTCTATTGCCCGAGACAGGTAGCGTTCTGAGCCCACTCCACTGGGGTGGTGACCCGACTCCTCAGTCAGTGCAGCCTGACTCCACCGTCTTTGAACGTGTTGCAGCAGCAGGTTTCACGGTTACGACGGTCGCCCCGGGGGCTTACCGGTCATCAGGACTAACTCGAGCAACTCTGCGAGGCGCTGCGTATCAGGCGAGCGAGGGAATTGATGATCGTGTGGAAGCTGTGCGGCGTTGCCTGATGTCCGACCAACCATCCTTGACATATGTGTACTGGGCGGATGTTGATCGCGCCGGGCATGAATTTGGGGTCGACAGCCCGCAGTGGTGTAAGGCGTTGCTGTTGGCAGATGAGCTAGTCATGCGGCTCGCAGAGTTACTGCCACCGGGTGCTCTCATGGTTGTCACGTCGGATCACGGGATGGTCAATTGCCCTGACTCACATCGCATCAGCATCGACATCACACCTGGGCTAAGTCATGGGGTGAGGCATGTTGCCGGCGAGCCGCGGCTGCGTCACATTTACACGCAGGAGGGCGCCCAGAACGATGTCTCCGATGCATGGCGAGCAATTCTGCGTGATCGCATCACCGTCTTGACTCGCGAGGAATTGATCGATTCGGGGGCACTTGGTCCGGTGGATGTCGCGATAGATGAGCGGATCGGCGACGTCGTTGCAATAGCCGAGGGGGAGTGGATGCTCACGAGCCACACCGACACGCGTGTGTCGAGTCTGCGTGGCCAGCATGGCTCGTGGACGCCAGATGAAATGGACATTCCCGCTGTTGTGCTTCTAGGCACCTAGCTCGGTCTGGCACCATGGCCCTGTGGCGGAGTTGCTGTTTTACGCGGGCACGATGGATTGTGGAAAATCCACGCTCGCGCTCCAGACAGATTTCAACCACACTTCACGCGGACGCTCGGGCCTCGTGCTTACCCGTCTGGACCGGGCGGGCTCATCGGTTTTGTCGAGCCGCCTAGGCCTGTCGGTATCAGCAATCGAGGTCTATGAAGAGCTCGACATCAGAGCCCTCGTTGTCGAACGGTTGTCGGCCGGTGCCCGAGTCGACTATCTGATCTGTGATGAGGCTCAGTTCTACAGCATCGACCAAGTGGAGCAACTTGCTGAAATTGTTGACGAGCTCCATGTTGACGTGTACGCGTTCGGCATCATGACGGACTTCCGGACGAAGCTTTTTCCGGGCTCTTCGCGGCTCGTAGAACTAGCCGACAGGTTTCATATTCTGCAGGTTGAGGCCTTGTGCTGGTGTGGGTCTAAAGCCATTCACAATGCTCGAACCGTCAACGGTGACATGGTCGTGGAGGGAAATCAGGTCTTAGTTGGAGACACGGGTCCCGGCGGTGCCGATGTTGTGTCTTACGAGGTTCTATGCCGCCAGCACTACCGAACTCGAACCACGTCCGCCCGAGCTGCGCGACAGCACATCTCGCCGGAGCCGTTGCCTTTCGCGGAGTAGGGACTACTCGTCGGTGCGGGTAGTGCCAAACAAAATCTCGTCCCAACTGGGCATGCTGGCGCGCCCCTTGCGGCCACGTGGCTTAGCTGCCGTGGCTGGCTTGTTCTGTGCAGGAGCGGGAGCAGGTGCAGGCGCGGGTGTTGGGGCAGGCGTGGGCACGGGAGCAGGCGCCGCGACCGAAGCCGGGGTGCTGCGCTCGTCCACGGGCTTGTCGTTGGTGGGTGCCTGCTCGAGGTGATCCTCAGGATCTGGGCGTTCAAGAATGACCGTTTGCGGATCAGGCACGGCGACAAGTCGTGGTCTCGGGGTCTCTGGCTCTTCACGAGCAAGGTCGAGAGCGTCCGAGATGACCTCTACGGCCGCGGGGGTCAAAGCCTCGTGTGCTACCCCCATGAGAGCACGAGCCTGATCATCCAAGGGATGAAGGTTGCGGCCGGCAGGGTCGTAGGTCCACTGCGCCACCCGTGCCTT
>Ga0114976_10002963_pt1 | contig 10631 bp, 7 predicted proteins | sample S_130805_EF_Meta_FD_87319 | JGI IMG/M metagenome (GOLD analysis project Ga0114976, IMG submission 87319) | Freshwater microbial communities from Lake Simoncouche, Canada to study carbon cycling - S_130805_EF_MetaG | ecosystem: Environmental > Aquatic > Freshwater > Lake | place: Lake...
CGCTGATCTGATGATTGCCCTTATTACAACTGAAGAATTGGAAAAGGCAGGGCAGATCATGGTAAAGCAGTTGAAGAACCGTTACAATGGCAAGGCTGCAAACAAGAAGTTCATCGTGGGGCTAAACTACTCCAAGATGAAGTTCTACGATATTGACAGCAGCGTGTCCGAAGACTTGATGGACGCAAACATCAAAAAGGGCAAGGACGATGGGTTTGGTTCAGGATACGGAGCCAAGGACTTCACGGCGAAGTTCGGCAATAAGCGTGACACTAGCGATTGGAGCATTGAATGAAGACGGCAATCATTACAGGCGTAAACGGACAGGACGGTTCTTATCTTGCGGATCTCCTGATCTCCAAGGGCTACTTTGTGGTGGGACTCAAGCGGCGCACCTCGCTCATCAACACAGAGCGAGTTGATCACATCTACACCAACGAAGTGTCCAACTCACAGTTCAAGATGTGCTACTACGATCTCACAGACGGTGGCGCGTTCACCAACCTGCTTGTAAAGTACAAGGTGGACGAAGTGTACAATCTAGCCGCGCAGTCCCATGTTGCGGTTTCGTTTGATGTTCCCGAGTACACTAGTGACGGTATTGCAGGTGGAACGCTAAAGATGCTTGAAGCCATTCGGTCGGTGTCTCCGCAGACCCGCTTCTATCAGGCTTCGTCTTCTGAAATGTACGGCGACTCAACCGACCACGGGGACAGCGGCTACACGGAAACTAGTCGCATGATGCCAGTTTCTCCGTATGCGGTAGCCAAACTCCACGCGCACCACATGACCCGCGTGTACCGCCAAGCCTACGGACTCCACGCAAGTTCAGGCATTCTGTTCAACCACGAAAGCCCACGGCGTGGCGAGACATTCGTGACCCGCAAGATTACCATTGCAGCGGCTCGTATTGCACAGGGCAAGCAGAAGAAACTGCTGCTTGGCAATATTGACGCAAAGCGCGATTGGGGTTTCGCGGGTGACTATGTGGATGCCATGTGGCGTATGCTGCAACAGCCGAAGGGTGATGATTATGTGGTGGCTACGAACCGAACCTATTCGGTGCGTGAATTTTTGGAAGTAGTATTCCAATACGCAGGGCTTGGCGACTACCGCCGATATGTTGAAATTGATCCGCGCCTGTTCCGCCCCAATGAAGTTCCGTATCTGCTTGGTAATCCTGAAAAAGCCAAAACGGTGTTGCAATGGGAGCCACGGCATGATATGATCGCCCTTGCACAGATGATGTACGATTCCGACCACAAGCGAGAGCAATCCAAGCCGTAATGTCCACTTATATTGACAAGAAATACATCAACATGGTGTCGCCTCAACTTGAACGCTTCAAGTGGAAGAGCGCGAACCTTGCAAATTGCCGTTGTCCTATTTGCGGTGACTCGCAAAAGAACAAGAGCAAAGCCCGTGGATTTTTCTTTCCCAAGAAGAACGACTATTTTTTCAAGTGCCACAACTGCGGCATCGGGCATTCGGTGTACCGTTTCTTGCAATTCATTGCTCCTGCATTGGCGCAGGAGTACGCGCTTGAGCGGTGGCGCAACGGCGAGAACGGCAAGAGCAACTATGTGAAGCCTGACGAAACGGCAGTCGCTCTGCCCAAGGCTGAATTGCACCTGCCAAAAATTACTTCACTGCCCGAAGACCACATTGCACGACAATATTTGCAAACTCGGCGCGTTCCTGATCTTGACCGTTTCTATTTTTCAAATGGATTCGGAGATTGGGTTCGCTCCATTGACCCTACATACACCACCATTCCCAATGACGAGCGTATCGTCATCCCGTTTGTGAACAAGCGGGGAGAATTGGTTGCAGCCCAAGGACGGTGCCTAAGCGGTTCCAAGAACGCTATCCGATACATCACCGTAAAGTTCTGCAAGGACGGCAGAGCCATCTACGGCGAGGATCGGTTGGATTACTCCAAGAGGGTTTATGCGGTTGAAGGTCCGATTGACTCTGTATTTCTCAATAATGCTGTTGCTCTTGCTGGGTGCGAACTCGCTCACGCCACTAAACTTTTCAGTGATTGTGTTGTTGTTTACGACAACGAGCCTCGCAATGCAGAAATTGTCAAAAAGGTGGAAGAAGCCATCCGTGGTGGATACACCGTATGCGTGTGGTCTGACAGCGTAGACCAAAAGGACATCAACGACATGGTGCTTGCGGGGCGTTCGCCGCAGGAAGTACAGCAGATCATTGACGAGTGTGCTTGCAGCGGACTCACCGCTCTTGCCAGATTTTCACAATGGAGAATGCGATGATTAAGAATGTAATTGTGTTAGACAACGGTTTTGTGCAGTATGTGGATCACATGGGTGATGATCTCACCATAGCCAATGCTGCGCGTGTGTCGTTCAACAAGATGAGCGATTGGGAAGGCGAACAGCACTGGACGGGTTCCGTCAGCGGCAAGAAGTTGTCTGACCGCGATCAGAAACTCATTAATTACCTTGCCAAGCACAACCACTGGACTCCGTTTGCCCATCCACAGATCACTCTGCGGATCAAGGCTCCCATCTTTGTCCGCACTCAACTTTTTAAACATAAAGTTGGAATGACAGAGAATGAAGTGAGCCGCCGATATGTGAGCGATCCGCCAAGCGTGTATTTTCCACGATGGCGCGGCAAGCCCACAAACGGTGCCAAGCAGGGGTCGGAAGACTTTATGCCTATTGATGACGATTACAACACCGTGAACCGCCACTACGAACTCACGGTTCGGGAGGCTTTGCTTACCTACGATGAACTCCTGAAGCGTGGCGTGGCTCCTGAACAAGCGCGGTCGGTGCTGCCGCAAGGCACATACACCGAGTGGTGGTGGACGGGTTCTCTTTCAGCGTTTGCCCGTGTGTACGCACAGCGGTCCGATCCCCACGCACAATGGGAATGCCAGCAGTACGCACACGCAATCAGTGCCATTGTGCAACCGCTTTTCCCCCACTCTTGGGCGGCTTTGACTGTGAAAGCACCTGTCCCTGAAGCCTAAATACAGGGATGACCGACTTTTCCGATTCTTCCAAGCCCACAGAGCCACGCCGAACTGCTGCTGTTTCCAGTGGTCAGTTTGAGTCGGGTTCCGTATTTCGTTTGGTGCGCGAAATCCGTGGTTCCGCGTACTCTGTGGGCGATCAATTCATGCTGATTGAGTCGGAAGACTGCCATGATCCTGATATTTTGAGATTGGGTGGCGTGGGTGAAAACTGCTTTATTGATCCCCGTGGCAAGCCGCTGCGAATTGAAGCAGGGGACGAGCAGATTGATTCTATTTTTGAGTTGGTGCAGGACTCCCCTAAACTGGTAATGGAAGAAGGGCAGGAGATTGTTCCGCCTACCAAGAACATTACCGAAGGAGAATTCCGCAAGTTCCGTGAGGGGCTGGCGGGAGTTCTGCATGAAATATCACAGGTTCGCAGTGGTGGTGAGCGCGGCGAACGCGGTCCTCGCGGCTTTACAGGTGTTCAAGGCGACAAGGGCGATGCGGGACCACAAGGACCGCAGGGCGAGAATGGTGAACGCGGTGACGCAGGAGAAGCAGGACCACAAGGTCCGCAGGGCGAACAGGGTATTCAAGGCGAACGCGGCGAAGCGGGTGAGCGCGGACCACAGGGCGAACAGGGCATTCAAGGTGAACGCGGTGAACGCGGCGAAGCGGGTGAACGCGGTGAAAACGGTAAAGACGGAAAACCGGGTGAGCGCGGTGCTGCGGGTGCTGAAGGCGAAAAGGGAGAGCGCGGTCAACGCGGTGAGCGTGGCGAACGGGGTGCTGCGGGTGCTGACGGTCGGGATGGTGCTGTTGGTCCGCGTGGTGAGCGCGGTGAAGCAGGTGAACGCGGTGCTGACGGCGCAGTGGGTGCGGTTGGTCCGCGGGGTGAAAAGGGCGATAGGGGCGACAAGGGAGATGCTGGCGAGTCTGGAGTTGTAACCGCCAAGTTCCCACTGGTCTATGATGCAGCCGAAAAGTCCATCTCCATTGACGAAGAACGCCTAGACAAGATTCTCAAGAAGATTCTTGGCGGCGGCAAGGTTTCACCGCAGGACATGGGCTGGCTTGCGTCCACTGGTGGCGGTGGCAAGGTGGCTGTGTACATCAACGGCTCCAAGATTACACCTGATGTTCGCACACTAGACTTTACAGGCGCAGGAGTCACGGCTAGCAAGGTGGGCGGCAAGGTCACCGTGAACTTTACAGGCACGGGAGGCGGCAGCAGCGGTGGTGTGGCTAGCGTGAACGGGTTGAGTGGCGCGGTTTCAATTGTGGGCGGAACAGATATTTCAATCAGTCCAAGTGGACAGACGCTCACCATCAACTACACGGGATCAAGCGTTTCCAATGTGGTGACCTCGTTCAACGGCAATACAGGTGCTGTACAGGGTATATCTGCTATCAATGGTGTAACTGGAGCATTTACAATCCGAGCAGGATACGGCATAACTGCAACAGTGAGTGCAAACGGAATTTCACTTTCCGTAAATTATTTGCTTGCTGGTCAGACTGTTGAACAACGAAACGCAGCGGCACTGGGTGACCCTGATTTGATGATGTTTCAGACAAAACTTTCTGGTACAAGTGCCGGAACCATGTATGTCACCAGAATACAGGATTTTATCCAACGATATGTTCCGCCTGTTGCAACGAGATCCGAAGCAGCGGCGGCAGACAACTTTTCGTTTATTATGAAATCCGGCGGCGGTGATGTTGAAACCGATGTTTCGTCAACAGCAACGGTTATTGCACCATATCTTCCCGCTATAGACGGTGGAACCTACGCCTAAATACTGTACGCACTATTAGGACACAACTATGGGAACACAGATCACATTCCGCAGAGGCTCCAACGACCCCACATCAGGGTCTGGTATCACTCTAGCAGAACCAGTCTTCAACACCAATCTCCACACATTCCACATCGGATTGGGATACGGTGTTACTGCGGAATGGGTGGGCGCACCAATCAGCGGACTATCTGCTGACATTGCTGCTGGTATTACCTACAAGATTCCTACTGCTGCTGCTGTTAAGAACTACATCAGCGGGTTGTGCTTCGGAAACACTGGTGGCGGTGGCGGTGGAGCAGTTTCTTCAGTATCAGGTTCAGGAAACGGTATTTCAGTTTCACCAACCACAGGTGCGGTTGTGGTATCCAATACTGGTGTCCACTCATTCAACGGACTCACTGGTGCGGTGCAGGGTGTGTCGGCTGCTGTAGCAGGAACAGGTATCTCTGTATCAGGTGCAACAGGTGCAGTTACCATTACAAATATTGGTGTTCAATCGTTTAATGGAAACACAGGTGCAGTCACGGGCGCATCGCTTGGCGCAAACACCTTTACAGGCACACAGACACTCACCGCAGGACTCACTACCTCGTATCTGTACGCCTCCACGGGTTCCACCTTTGCGTCCACACTACAGGTGAATGGCGGTGCAACCTTCTCGGGTCGCACAGACTTTGCGGGCAACAACAACTTTGCCACAGGATTGTCTGCTGCGGGTACACTGAACACCACGGGCAGCATCAAATTCAACGGAACCACTGCCAAAACCATTACAACCACACAGGCTCCGCTCACAATTAGTGGATCATCCAGTGGTGCAGCATTTAGCAATTCAAATTCAATTGTGTTTGGTGTGCAGACAACAGATCCACTGAAACTGAACTCTGCCACGAGTGTTGTTGAGGTTAATGTAAACAACAATCCCATTGGAAATCCATACACCACAGGCATCAAACTCTTTACCGGAGATGTTTCTGAAACCATCGCAAGCGCAAACATCTCTCCCCTCACCTACTTCACCGCAGACAGAACTCTGAGCATTCAGGACGCTTCAGGCACGATTGCACTCACAAGTCAGTTGATGGGCGCAGTGAACGGCTCAACCGCTGCAACCACTGCTGTTACTTCGTTCAATGGACGCACAGGCGCAGTTCAAGGTGTGTCTGCTGCTGTGGCAGGAACAGGCATCTCTGTATCAGGTGCAACTGGGGCAGTAACTATTACAAATATTGGTGTTCAATCGTTTAATGGAAACACTGGTGCGGTCACAGGTGTCACGGTGGGTGGTGCAAACACCTTCACCGCGCTCAATAGTTTTAATGCAGGTATTAGTGCTGCGGGTGGTGTCACACTGGCAGGAACTCTGCAAGGCACTACTGCATCCTTCACGGGTCTTGTGTCTTCCACCGTTGGCTTCTCGGGTTCCGCAACCAATCTAGTTGGAAACGCAAACGGCTTGACTGCGGGAACTGCTTCTAGAGTTCAAATCGCAGAAGGAGCAGGATCAAGTTACTATTTGGCTCTTGCTGGTGGTGTAGGAAACACAGGAATATTCGTAGACACATCCGCCCCAAGATGGACTTACAATGCATCAACAGGTTCATTGGTATCAACCACAGGATATGTAGAAGCAGCATATCTATATGCAAATACTGCGGTATATTCAAACAGTATTATTGCATACGATCCATATAATCCAATAATAATAAACACTCCAATTAACGATGGCACACCTCAAGGAATTATAATTGGTGATTACAATGACGAAGGAAATGGAACCATATTCACTCTTGATGATGCACTTACAAAGATTGAAATAAGTGCAGTTGATGTAGACTGTGGTGCGAATATGAATGTTAAGGGCGGCAATGATCTTAGATTTTATGTGTCCGCTGGATTTACATATGTTGGTTTTAAAGCACCTTTAACACCTCCAAATAATATAATTTGGACACTTCCATCTGCCGATGGCTCTGCAAACCAAGTCCTGACCACAAACGGATCGGGAACTTTGAGTTGGAGTGCTCCAAGCGGTGGTGGTTCCTCCGTTACTTCGTTCAACGGACTCACTGGCGCAGTCACAGGTGTCACCGTTGGTGGTGCAAACACCTTCACGGCACTTAATAGTTTCAATGCAGGTATTAGTGCTTCTGGTGGTGTGACCTTTGCGGGAACCTTTAGTGGTGCTACAGGATCATTCTCTAGACTGCTTACTGCAAGTGCAGGTATTAGTGCTGCTAGTGGTGTAACACTTGCAGGAACCTTTAGTGGCACAACAGGTTCATTCTCTAAACTGCTGAGTCTTTCTGGTGGATTGAGTGCTTCTGGTGATGCAATATTCCAAGATCCTGTATACATTAACAGTACTCTATACACTAATAATATACTACCCCTAGAAACTCAAATAAATATTGCTGCTGGAACAGGAAATGTAGTTGTAATTGGTGACTACGATGGTGTTAGCAACTCTACTTTTGTGTATGTAAGAGACAATTTATCCGCTCTATATCTTTCAAATCCATATGGGGATGTCGCAATCGGTGATCCTAATGGTATAGTCAGCGGATATGCCCTAGTCTATAATGCTGCTGCTGGATACTTAGACGGTGGTAGTTCTAGTCTTACTAATTTTAGTACTGGCTCTTTCAGCGGACTCTTGACTGCTAGTGCGGGTATCTCCGCTGCTGGTGGTGTAACATTCGGTGGCACGGTTGCTTCCGACACAGGCTACCGCATCACCTCAAATGCTATTAAAGCACAGACAGGAACCACATACACTTTCCTTGAGAGCGACAACGGCAAGGTACTGACCTTTAACAACGGCTCCGCAGTCACCGTGACCATCCCCACCGCGTTACCAGTGGGTTTCAACTGCACTGCCATTCAGTTGGGGGCTGGACAGGTTGGATTTACCGCAGCAAGCGGACTTACCCTGCAAAGTTACGGATCGCAGTACCGACTAATTGGACAACACGCATCTGCAACTATTATTGAATACTCGGAAAACATCGTGAACCTGTCAGGAAACCTTGTTGTATGATTATTCCAAGCGGAAAGTCTGGAACAATTGGCAGTTCAGCGCGAATAACAAACGATCTGATTGCATTCATAGACTTCAACAACGACTACGGGTGGGCAGGTAACACCGCAAACGATCTGTCGGATCGTTCGGTAAAGTACTCCACACCAGGCGGGTTTATATCTGTGGTGTCAGGCTCCACTGCGGAGCCAGGCTACATTGACTTGGACGGCTCTACCGACTATCTTGTAGCAGGAATAACGACTGCTGCTCTTGTGGGAATTACCTCATGTACATTTGATGTGTGGATTAGACCAGATATCCAAACTGGTTTAGGAACAGTAGTAACAAATACATCTATAAACGTAGGTGCAGGAAACTTAGGCTTTGGGCTTGTTATGATAGGAAGCGGCTACCCACGCTTTACTGTAACCTCCACAACCATAAACATTCCAACAGATTTACCAGGACTAACATTTAGTAATGGAAGTGCGGGAGCAGAATGGGTAAATCTTTTTTTCAGAGTAGCGCACAGTCCAACAGGCATAACCGTTACGGGAAAAGTATTCAAGCCTAATGGAATATCTGCTGCTGATTACACGGGTGTAACTGTGACTACTGCTGGTGTTACCTTGTACGGCAATAATGTTAGGGCGTTGCATATTGGCAGAAGATCAACCGCAGTACAATACTTTAATGGTCAAATTGGCGCGGTCAAAATATACAATCGTGTTTTGTCTACAGACGAAATAGAAACAAACTACCAACGCTCCAAGAAACGCTATGGTCACACATAACACTCCCATCTTCTACGCAGTGATTCCTTCCGCAACGGTGGACTCCGTGGACTATGGGCAGACTCTATGCACACGAGAAGGTGTTCGTTTTTCACTTGACGGCAGCAAGTGTATTGTAAAGTGGGTAGGAAACACTGTACCGTCTTCAATTTCTGCAATTGGTGAACACGAAGGACCGTATACCGCAAATGAACTATTAGCCATTGTTTCTGGTACGGATTGGGAGCCTCCCGAAGCGTAAACCAAATACTCATCCGATTACTTTAGAGGGGCGAAAGCCCCTCTTTATGCTATGCTGCACTCTACATACTCTACCCAACAAAAGGAGTTACATATGAAGCGACTGCCCACTCTCTACCAAGAGTTTATTCACTTGTCCCGTTACTCGCGCTGGCTTGATTCTGAAATGCGGCGCGAGACTTGGGAGGAAACGGTTGACCGTTACTTCCGTTTCTTTGATGAGCATTTCACCGAAAAGGGCGTGAAGATAAATAAAGCAGTCCGCGAAGAACTCCGTGAAGCCGTCCTGAACCTTGAAGTCATGCCGTCCATGCGCTCACTAATGACCGCAGGAGAAGCACTCAAGCGGGACAACACAGCAGGCTACAACTGCTCCTATGTTGCGGTCAACAAGGTTCGCGCATTTGATGAGATCCTGTATGTTCTCATGTGCGGAACTGGTGTAGGCTTTAGCGTGGAGAGGCAGTATGTTGAAAAACTTCCTACAATTGCTGAAGAGTTCACTAACAGCGATACGCTCATTGTGGTCAAGGACTCCAAGGAAGGTTGGGCAAAAGCCTACCGAGAACTGGTATCCCTACTTATTGGAGGTCAAATCCCCCGATGGGATTTGTCTCACATTCGTCCTCTTGGTGCGCGCCTCAAGACTTTCGGTGGACGCGCAAGTGGACCGCAGCCACTGGAAGACCTGTTCAGATTTACCGTCAGTACTTTTAAGAAGAGTGCTGGTCGCAAACTCACCTCTATTGAATGCCACGACATTATCTGTAAGATTGCAGAAATTGTCGTTGTCGGAGGAGTGCGTAGATCGGCTCTTATCTCGCTTTCCAATCTCACGGACGAGCGGATGCGTGATGCTAAGGTGGGGCAGTGGTGGGTGGAAAATCCACAACGCGCACTAGCCAACAACTCTGTTGCCTTCAAGGAGAAGCCCGAGATCGGCACATTCATGGAGGAGTGGGTGTCGCTGTACAAGTCCAAGAGCGGTGAGCGTGGACTGTTCAACCGCGAAGCGTGTCGGAAGACCGTGGAGAAACTGGGCGACCGCCGTGATGCCACCTACGAATTCGGCACGAACCCTTGCTCAGAGATCATTCTGCGCGACAAGGAGTTCTGCAATCTGAGCGAAGTCATTGTTCGCGCAGACGACACTCCTGATACCCTGAAGCGCAAGGTGCGGCTTGCAGCCATTCTTGGCACTTGGCAGGCTTCTCTCACGAACTTCCCGTACCTCAGCAGTGAGTGGCGCAAGAACTGCGAAGAAGAGTGCTTGCTTGGTGTGTCGCTCACAGGCATCTTGGACAACCACTTCATGCGGACACAGGGCGACAATCTGAATGTGCTGCTTGAACTGCTCAAGGCGGATGCCGTAGCCACGAACAAGGAGTGGGCTAAAAAGATCGGCATCAATCCCGCAGCGGCTATTACTTGCGTGAAGCCAAGCGGCACGGTGTCTCAGTTGACAGACGCTGCTTCAGGCATCCACGCTCGTCACAACGAGTACTACATCCGCACCGTTCGTGCAGACCGCAAAGACCCCATGTGCCAGTTTATGATTGACAAGGGATTCCCTGCGGAGCCGTGTGTCATGCGCCCCGACCACACAATGGTGTTCTCGTTCCCGCAGAAGGCTGTGGGATCGGTGACGCGCAACGACATGACAGCCATTGAACACCTTGAACTGTGGCTCACCTATCAGCGGCACTGGTGCGAACACAAGCCGTCCATTACTGTTACCGTGAAGGAGCATGAGTGGATGGAAGTTGGTGCGTGGGTGTACG
>Ga0114976_10002965_pt1 | contig 10629 bp, 8 predicted proteins | sample S_130805_EF_Meta_FD_87319 | JGI IMG/M metagenome (GOLD analysis project Ga0114976, IMG submission 87319) | Freshwater microbial communities from Lake Simoncouche, Canada to study carbon cycling - S_130805_EF_MetaG | ecosystem: Environmental > Aquatic > Freshwater > Lake | place: Lake...
AGAACGACGACGGGAAGAATTAACCTGGGGGTTGTTCGTCGATACCTGTACTCCTTGGTTGAGAATGATACTCGGATCTCCACCTAAAAACATGACAATCAAGGCTAGAACTATAGTACCAATACCGCCACCAACCGCAACAGGCGCAACTCCCATGCCGCGACGGTCCTCTACATTACTGCTTCTGCGCCCAATTTGCCACCGCATAATTTTTGGTTTTTACATTTTCTAAACTGCCATTGATTATGCCACATAAGCCATGGTCGTTGCCATAGATGCCCTTCTTGTGCAGAGGAGACAAGGAGAGAAAGTGGACAAGGGATGAATGTCGAACAATCTTAAATCTTTTTGAAGATTCTTAGTATTTGTTTACAATCACGTCATAGTCTGTTATAATTGCTTATAAGAAATATTTAACCCCAGTTAAACAACTCCTATGCCCAAAGCTAATTTTAAGCAACAGTCCCACCAAGACACAGTAGAAAAAGCGGCACAGAATATCCATCAGGCATTATTGGAAATTCAGGGTGCAATTGAACTACTGCAAGTCTCCACAACTCCAGAAGGTCAGTCCGAAGCGCTCCCTGAAAATCTTGAGGAAGTGCAGGTCGTACTAGATCGCGTTATTGCCGAGTTCCAGTTGTTAGATCAGCAGTTAGCAGCAGTTGTCTCCCCGGGTAACACCACAGAAGGTAAGCTTCTAGATTGGTTTAACCGTGGTGAAAGGCTGAAAACCAGCGCTTAAGCGGTTTTACTGATGTCGGGATTCAAAATTTAAGTTCAATGTTTGAATTGTCATTTACGCCGTTTTGGGGGTAATAAATTCTGGTTCCCGCCATCTCCACAAGTAATTTGGAACCCTAACAGTTTGGTATGGTTCACTCCCTTTATATAAGTACAACGGAGTCAGGAAGCGGTAAAGCTCTAATCTCCTTGGGCGTTGTCGAACTCATTCTACGAAAAACTACTAAGGTTGGCTTTTTCCGTCCGGTCATATCGGATGTAGAAGATGGAACTAGAGATGGGGACATTGATCTGATCCTCACCCATTTTGGTTTGGAGCAAGAGTATGAGGAATCCTACGGGTTGACCTATAAGCAAGTCAATGATTTGTTGGTTCACTCCCGTACCGATCAAATTTTAGAACGGGTTATCACTAAATACAAAGCTCTAGAGAAAAAGTGTGATTTTATCCTCTGTGAGGGTTCAGATTATCTAGGGGAAAGTTCAGCCTTTGAGTTCGATCTCAATGCAGAAATCGCCAAGAATTTGGGTTGCCCTATTTTAATCCTCGGCAATGCCTACGAGCGTTCCCCGGAAGATGCCATCAGTCCCGTCAAGATTTCTTGGGATAACTACCAGGACAAAAAATGTCAAGTGATAGGAATTGTTTTAAATAGAGTCCATCCCGAAGAAACGGGAAAATTGCGAGCAGCTCTTGCCAAGGAATTTGATAATAGCCATACCCTGGCGGTAATCCCCTACGTTCATAAGTTAAGTAGTCCTCGGGTTAGGGAAATTGGGGAACAATTGGGGGCTAAGGTACTTTATGGACAAAAGAGACTCAATAGTTTGGCTACTAATTATATAGTCGCCGCCATGCAGGTGCAGCACGCCATTACTTGGCTCCGAGAAGATAGTCTGGTAATTACCCCAGGGGATAGGGGAGATATAATCCTCGGTATGTTACAGGCGGATCAATCTAGTAATTATCCACATTTGGCAGGTTTAATCCTCTCGACGGGTTTTGTCCTAGAGCCTTCGATCGCGGCTTTGATCGACGGATTAGCCGATCCCTTCCCTATTTTAGCTCTAGAGCAGGATACCTACACTACCGCCTCTTTGGTCCATGATGTTTCCCCGGCTTTAACGGCGACAGATCATGAAAAAATTGCCCTGAGTATGCAGTTGTTTGCTGAATGGGTAGACTCATCTCAATTAGAAGCTAGTATTCGTACCATTGCCATCAAAGGTATTACCCCCAAACTATTTACCTATAACCTCCTACAACAGGCTAAATCTCAGAAACGTCATATTGTCCTACCCGAAGGCAAAGATCCCCGCATTTTACAAGCAGTCGCGGTATTATTGAGTCAAGGAATAGCGGATATTACCCTCCTGGGAAACCCCGAAGAGATAGCGCTAGAAATTAAAAAACAGGGTATTCAGTTAGATCCTCATAGTTTTAATATTATTGATCCCCCGAGGAGTGAACAATTAGATAATTACGCCACAACCCTCTACGAATTACGCAAATCTAAGGGTATGAGTTTAGATTTAGCCCATGATCAAGTTTTAGATGTTTCCTACTTTGGGACAATGATGGTCTATTTAGGCCATGCTGACGGCATGGTATCGGGAGCTATCCACACTACCCAACATACCATTCGCCCCGCTCTCCAGATTATTAAAACTATTCCTGGCTTTTCTATTGTTTCTTCGGTTTTTTTGATGTGTTTAGCAGATCGCGTCCTAGTCTATGGGGACTGTGCCGTCAATCCTAACCCTAATGCCGAACAATTGGCAGAAATTGCCATTTCCTCGGCAGATACAGCTAAACGCTTCGGTATCGAGCCAAAGGTTGCCCTTTTATCCTACTCCTCGGGGGAATCAGGTGAGGGGGAAGAGGTGGAAAAAGTCCGCCAAGCTACTAAAATTGCCCAGGAGCGTCGCCCTGATTTGGATTTAGAAGGACCGATCCAGTATGATGCGGCGGTGGATGCGGATGTTGGTGCCCAAAAGATGCCAGGCTCTAAGGTGGCAGGAAAAGCCACGGTGTTGATTTTTCCTGATTTGAATACAGGTAATAATACCTATAAGGCAGTGCAAAGGGAAACGGGTGCGATCGCCATCGGTCCGATTATGCAAGGCTTAAAGAAGCCAGTTAATGATCTCAGTCGCGGTTGTACGGTAGCCGATATTATCAATACAGTGGCGATTACGGCTATTCAGGCCCAGGGGCATTAACAGTCTCTAGTTTCTCCCAAACTAACTGTAATAAACGCTCCTTCCCCGCCCCAGTTACCGCCGAAATACTGACAATGGGAGCATCGGTTAAAGCTTCTAATCTGGATTTAATCTCAGTCTCGGTTTCCGCATCCACTGCATCCATTTTATTGAGGCCAATAATTTGTTGGCGTTCGGCTAAACCCCTACCATAGGCGGCTAATTCCTCTTCAATAACCTGATAATCCCGCAGGGGGTCCTCAGTGGTAGCATCTACTAAATGAATGAGGAGACGGGTGCGTTCAATGTGACGCAAAAACTCATGGCCTAAGCCAATTCCCGTATGAGCTCCCGCGATGAGCCCAGGGATATCGGCAAAAACAGTCCCATCTCCCGTGGGTTTACGAACTACTCCTAGGTTGGGAGTTAGGGTAGTGAAAGGATAATCCCCAATTTTAGGCCTGGCTGAAGACAAAGCCGAGATGAGGGTGGATTTTCCCGCATTCGGTAAGCCGATAATACCCACTTCGGCGATTAATTTTAATTCTAATCTTAAACGTTTCTGTTCCCCTTCCAGTCCTGGGAGGGCATATTCAGGCGCTCGGTTACTATTGCTTAAAAAATATTTGTTTCCGAGGCCTCCCTTTCCCCCCGCAGCTACACAGAGGACTTGCCCAGGAGTGACTAAATCTCCGAGGATTTCCTGCGTCTCGGCATCGTAAACTACTGTACCACAGGGAATTTTGATCAGGCGATCGCCCCCATTAGCCCCGGTGCGGTTATTAGGTCCCCCTCGTTGGCCATCCTCGGCCTTAAAGGAGCGGTTATACTGAAAATCTAGGAGAGTTTGCAGGTTTTCCTCCGCCTTTAAAATAACAGAGCCACCTTTACCCCCATTACCCCCCGCCGGTCCCCCTGCGGGTACATATTTCTCCCTGCGGAAAGCGACGATGCCATCACCGCCCTTCCCCGCTAGGACTTCTATTTCTGTTTGGTCAATGAATTGCATTTTTCTAAATTAAATATATTCTGACACATCTTCTTGACAATCATCCGCTAAATAGGACAAGGAACGAAATCTCAAACCCACTAACTGCTCGTAGAGGGGATTTAATTTACACAAGGGGGGAATATGTACAATTTTGCGGCCGAAGAGAACAATATCCCGTTCAAAAGGACATTGAGACGGTACCATTTTACAGATAAACCGAGCTAGACGCGGATCTTCAATCTTCATATCATCTAGCCAATTCTTGAGGGGATCAAGTAAATCAGCAGAGGTACCAGAATGTCCTACCAATTCGCTGCGGAGTAGGGACCCGCTGGACTCAGGAATCTTACAGACAGTATGCTCTAGGGACTCCAATGCCTCTACCTTTACCCCTAAAGCATCCCGAAATTGGTACAGGAGAGAGGACTCTTGGGAAGAATAAACCCCGTCAGCAATGGCGACTAAAACCGCAGTTCTGAGGAAATTTTCGCCTATAGACGCTTCTTTTCCCAGTTGGGTGGCCAATTCCTCGGGGCTAATGGCCAGATCCCCGGCTAGAGCCGAATCTAGGGCTAAATCCCGGGTAAGATCGGCGATTATCTTTTGTTCTTGGGGTTCATAATTGCCATCCGCCCAAGCGATGGTCAATAATCCACGCAGCCAAGCCGTGATCTGTTCGTTAGTGTATCGGGGGGAAACGGTACTAACCATAAGTTCTAGAGGTAATTAATATACCTACTATTTTATCTGCCTAGGGTTGCACAATCACAGGGGTTCCCATTTTTACTTGGTCAAAAAGGGCTTTCACATCCCGATTCCGCATCCTCACACAACCATGGGAAACCGCTTGGCCAATTAGGTGTTCCCCTGGGGTGCCATGGAAACCGACAAAGTTTTTGCCATCTGTCCAGAAACCAATCCAACGCTCTCCTAGGGGGTTATTGGGACCGGCGGGGATAACTTTCCCATTCCAAGGATTTTGCCAAGAAGGATTGGAGATTAACTGCAAGATTTTAAAGTTACCCGTGGGAGTTTCCCAGCCTTTTTTACCGACGGCTACGGGATAACTAACAACGGCTTTATCTCCTTTAAAAACGTACACTTTTCGTTCTTTCAACTTCAGAACCAGACGGGTGGGAATTTCGTCCGCAGGGGGGGACACAAGGGCTTCCGATTGAGGCGGGGCGGTTTGAGAAATAGCCTTACTCCCCATCACTGCTAAACTTACCGATAACAGTGCTACTGCTAAAACAAAAGGCTTAATGTGTCTCATGGCTGGTTACAGGTTTTCGTTAAAAAAATTGACTATCGGGTTTCCCCTGAGAAACGACTAATTCTTTTTAAGTGTAGTTCCCGCCATCTAAATACTGCAACAGTAATTGTCCGGCTTCGTCTAAGCTCTTGCCGAAAGCGATAATTCCCTCAAAATGCCCAGCCATGACTAAAATTTGGGCTTGGAGTAAATGCTCTTCCTGACACAGACGCAGGATTTCCCTGGCCATTGCCGGGGTTCCATATTCTATCTCCTTGGCTGTTGTCGGCACTTTTCCCAGGAGGTTTTCCCATAGTTGGCCATGATGTCCGTGGATAATTCCCTTAATTTCTGGATTAGCTTCATAAATGGCGGCGTGGGTTAGTGCTTCCGAAGAAGCCTGAATGGGTCCTGTGCAAGTTAAGGAGTTCTTTTCCCAATCGTACTCAATAACGGTGGTGTAATGTTCTGAAGTTAGATAGGCGAGGCTTCCTGTTTGGGTTCCTGAAACGATAAATTGACGGCTATTTTCTTGCCTAATGCTCAGATTGCCAAACCCAATCCCATTCTCGTACTGCCCGATTAAACCCCTAGTAAACATTTTCTCCCTCCAGAGGTTGAGGTTTTCTAAACCCTTTGCGGGTAAGGGTGCCTCTAAAATCCAGTGACAATTGTATTTTGTATAGCCTTCATCGATCATGGTTGAGCCAATCCAAAATTAAGCGATTGATTTCTTCGGGTTTTTCATCCTGGGGACAATGGCCCGCCTGGGGGATAGGGAAAAACTGGGTGTTAGCATCTTTAATCGCTCTCTCTTGGTAAATTTTCGCGCCCTTGATGGGAGTCCAAGGGTCATTTTCTCCCCAGAGTACCAATAAAGGATGTTGTAAACGGGGCAATAAATCAGCCGGTCGAGGTCCAGGGGGTGCGGTTAAAACCGAGGCGAAGACCTTCTGCGCCCCTAAATCACAGGATGGTTGATAAAGCATCTCTACTAACTCATCGGTGACAGCGTTTCTGTCGGTATAAACCTGGTAAAGGGTGGAGCGAATCCGCTCTTTTTGGCGAATTTGATTAAAGACAAATTTACCGAGAAAGGGAGAACTAACGAGGTAGATAAAGCTACCCATGACCATCCGCAGGGGTAAATTTAGATCATCCGGGCGGTGATTGAGGCCTCCCGCACAGTTGATAACCACTCCACCTGCGGTAATTTCGGGATAATCGCCCATGAGCATGAGTGCAAGTAAACCGCCGATAGAGTTACCCACAAAGACGGTAGGGCTTTGGATATGCTCTTGCCAAAAGTCTTTGATTTGTGTTTGCCAAATTTCTAAGCTATAGTCTAGGTTGGGTTTATCCGAGCCACCAAACCCCAGTAAATCTAAGGCAAAAACCTGATAACCGCCCTGGGCGAGAACGGGAATATTTTTTTTCCAGTGGCCAAAACAGGCTCCAAACCCATGAATTAAAAGCAGGGGTTTTCCTGTACCGACAACCGTATAGGTGGTTTGGTGTCCTTGCCAGTCCCAGTTTTTTGTTTCTAAAAGCTCGGTAGTCATGGAAGAGAATTAAGTTCAAGGGCTGACTTATCTTAACCTATTTGTATCTGGGGATTTTTTAGAAATGACCAAATCCTAGGAAAATCTATGTTATTTTTAGCACAAAGAAAGTTGGAAGAATGTGCGATCGATGAATCAATCCTTAACCACCCCCGTAGAACCTGCTACTCTAGTTGAACTCCTTCGCTATAGAGCACAAGCCCAGCCCGATGGCCATGCCTATACCTTTTTAAGTGATGGCAGAAAAGAAAGCCCACCCCTGACTTACCGTGAATTGGATAGACAAGCTCGAGCGATCGCCGCGCAACTCCAACAATATCAAGCCCAAGGAGAAAGAGCGCTCATTCTCTATCCCCAGGGTTTAGAGGTTATAGCTGCGTTTTCGGGCTGTTTGTATGCAGGAGTTATCGCCATACCCGTACCACCGCCAGAGTCGGGGCGACTAAAGCGAACTCTACCACGTTTGCGAGCCATTGTTAGGGATGCTGAGGCTAAATTTGCCCTAATTAGTGGAGGGATACTTGCTCTGATGGAAACGGTTAAGGATGAATTTCCTGAGTTTGCCTCCATTAACTGGATTGATACCACTACCATAGATCCGGATCTTGGAGAAACTTGGCAAGATCCCCAGGTAGATAAGGACGTTTTAGCCTATCTACAATACACCTCTGGGTCAACTTCTACCCCTAAGGGGGTGATGCTCAGTCATTTTAACCTGATGCACCATTGTCGCTATCTCCAAAAGGCCTGTGGTTATGGAGCCGATAGCGTCACCACTACTTGGATGCCCTATTTTCATGACTATGGTTTAGTAGAAGGAATGACGGTGCCCCTCTACAACGGAACTCCCTGTTATTTAATGTCCCCCTTTGCTTTTATCAAACGTCCCCTACAATGGCTAAAAAATATTACCAAGTACAAAGTTACCCATACCCAGGCCCCCAACTTTGCCTACGATTTATGTACCAGAAGGATTAAGCCCCAAGATTTAGAAGGCTTAGACCTCAGTTGTTGGCAAGCAGCAGGTAACGCCGCCGAACCTATTAATCCTCAGGTTATGGCGAATTTTGTCGATATTTTCGCAGATTATGGCTTTAAATGGGAAACCTTTGCGCCGGCCTACGGACTAGCAGAATATACTCTACTGGTGTCTAATAAACCTAAAGGCACTAAACCGGTGCTTTGCGCCCTAGATTCGGCATCCTTGGAACGGGACAAAATTGTCGATGCTTTACCTAATCAAACTAAAGGAGTTAGATACCTCCCCAGTTGTGGTCGCCGCGTTTGTGAAACTAAGATTGCCATTGTACATCCTGACAGTCTAACTCGTTGTGCAGAGGATGAAGTTGGGGAGGTTTGGGTATCAGATCCGAGTGTCGCCCAGGGCTACTGGCAAAGGGAAGAAGCTACCGAGGAGACTTTCCGTGCCCGTATTCAGGATACAGGGGAAGGACCCTTCTTAAGAACGGGGGATTTTGGGTTTCTTAAGGATGGGGAACTTTATATTACGGGAAGGATGAAGGATCTGATCATTATTCGGGGTACTAATCACTATCCCCAGGATATTGAATGGTCGGTTCAAGCCCTAGATCCCGTTTTGCGTTCGGATTACGGGGCTGCTTTCTCTATTGAGGAGCAAGGGGAAGAACAGTTAATTGTGGTGCAAGAAATTGAGCGCCGCAGTGGGGAAGTGGATACCCAAAAGTTGATTGGGGATATTCGGCAAGAAATCGCTGAACAACACGAAATTCTCTGCTATGGCATTGTTTTAGCCAAGCCAGGTACAGTATTAAAGACTGCCAGTGGCAAGATTCAACGCCGAGCCTGTCGTCAAAATTTCCTAGCGGGAACTGTTAATATTGTCGATGCTTGGAGTGATAACCCTGAATTAGTGGCAAAATTATTATCGAACTCCGAAGAAACGGAAGGATAAAAGTAGAGTATGATAAACTGGATTTGGATCAGCTTGTAATTGAGTCAATCCAGTTTTTTTATGTCTTAGCGAATCCTCGTTTACTAATTGTTCGATAGATAAAAATATATAATCGGAGAAAAAATGGCTACTGTTTATGTGAGTAAAAATGCTACAGGCAGCAATAATGGTACATCTTGGGGCAATGCCTACACGGATTTGCAAACAGCCCTAAATAATGCCCCCTTTGGCAGTGAAATCTGGGTAGCCCAAGGGACTTATACTCCCACCACTACAAGCGATCGCGCGGCGAGTTTTCGTCTGAGAAATTCCCTGGAAGTTTATGGAGGATTTGTCGGTGCAGAAACCAGTCGAGAGCAAAGAAATCTGACAATCTATCCCACCGTTTTAAGTGGAGACATCGGAGCAGCAGGGGATAACTCCGACAATAGCGTTCACGTTGTAACGGCTACAGACTTATCTTCCACGGCTATCCTAGACGGCTTTACTATTCAAGGTGGTAATGCCAATATCAACGATCCAGCCAATGCCTATGAGCGTGGTGGAGGAATTTATAACCTCCGCAGTGATGCTGTCTTCAGCAACTTGACTATTATAGGTAATACATCTTTACTGTCTGGGGGAGGGCTTTATAACGAATTAAGTCAACCACGTTTATTCAACGTCACTCTTTCCAATAACGTAGTTAGCGATCCTGGCAATGGAGATGGTGGCGGTATCTATAACATCAGCAGTAATCCCCTACTGGAAAATGTCCACCTGCAAAATAATACAGCTCGAGATGATGGCGGTGGCATCTTTAATCAAGGAAGTAACCCGACTCTAAAAAATGTGGTTCTAGTTGGCAATGTCGCCAATGATGATGGGGGTGGTATTGCTAATACTCAAAATAGTACTGTTAGTCTCAACAATAGCCGTTTGGAAAATAACCGAGCGGGCAATCGTGGGGGTGGTTTTTTCAGTGATACTGGTGCAACTACAATTGTTAACTCGATTTTCTCTAGCAATACCGCTACTAATGGGGGTGGGGGAGTCTATGGAAATGAAAGCGCTCTTACTGTCAGCAATTCCGTCTTTTACCGCAATAATGCTCGCGGTTTGGAATATCGCTCCACTTTGAGTACCATTCGCTCTGCTATTACCAACTCAATTTTTTGGAACAATATCGGTACTACGGATAGCCAAATTCGCAATGTGACGAATAATCGAATTAGTTTTGCCACTGGTGTCCTAGAAGGAGGGAGTGGGCGGGGTATAATCACCACCGATCCTCTATTTGTTGACCCTAGTAAGGGTGATTTTAACCTGCGAACTAATTCACCCGCTATAAATGCAGGAGATAACCGTTCAGTTAGTGCCGCCACTTTAACTGATTTTGCAGGTAATGCGCGTATTTTTGGGGGTACTGTCGATGTCGGTGTCTACGAGTTGATTTTAGATCCGATTCAATATGCTGCGGCTAATACGGATTTAATCGTGGGTATTGGCTTGAAACCAGACGCACTAACTGCTCACTTCTTTAGCACTGGTCGCCTAGAGGGTCGAACTGTTACTTTTGATGGGTTGCGCTACACCGCATCTAATACCGACTTGATTCCAGTTTTTCGTATAAATGCCACTGCTTCTACACGCCATTACGTTGAGTATGGTTTTGGGGAAGGTCGTTCCACTCTTAGCTTTGACCCAGAACAGTACCTAGCTTCCCATAAAGATTTGATCGCCGCTTTGGGACTGAATCCAACTCAGGCAACCCTACACTATCTAAGTCAAGGCTTTGCTGAGGGGCGGGCTAAGGATAATTTTGATGAAACTTTTTATCTGGCTTCCAACCCTGATCTTTTGCGAGTTTTTGGGGCAAACAAGGCTGAAGCTACCCGCCACTATATTACCGCTGGTGTTAATGAAAATCGTTCCCTCAATAGTTTTAACCCGTCGCAATATGTGG
>Ga0114976_10002967_pt1 | contig 10625 bp, 10 predicted proteins | sample S_130805_EF_Meta_FD_87319 | JGI IMG/M metagenome (GOLD analysis project Ga0114976, IMG submission 87319) | Freshwater microbial communities from Lake Simoncouche, Canada to study carbon cycling - S_130805_EF_MetaG | ecosystem: Environmental > Aquatic > Freshwater > Lake | place: Lake...
CGCGTTGGCCTCAAGGGATGAGGATGGACATCAAGGCCGTTGCCCTCGACGTCGACGGGGTTCTTGCCGACGGCAATTTTTGGTGGGATGCAAATGGATCAGAGTTGAAGCAGTTTTCTTTCCGGGATGTGATGGGCATTTCTCGCGCCACGAGGGCGGGAATGATGTTTGCGCTCATTTCGGGAGAACAGAACGCCATCGTCGATCGTTATGCCAAGAAACTCGGCATCACCCAAGTTTGGCAGGGCTGTAAGAACAAAGCGGCTGCTTTGCGCGAATTTGCCTCGGCGGTCTCACTGGATTTGGCGGAAATCTGCTTTATGGGTGACGATATTAACGATCTTTCTGCCATGGAGCTCGCGGGCTTTACTGCCGCTCCAGCTGATGCACACGAATCGGTTCTTGCAAGGGTCCAATTCGTTGCAAAACGTCCCGGCGGTCATGGTGCTGTCCGCGAAATGTTGGACTTTCTCTCGCTAAAGAAGTGAAACTTTCGGATTACGTCATCGACTTCCTTGTCCGGAAAGGGGTGAAACAAGTCTTTATGCTTCCGGGTGGTGGGGCTATGCATTTGAACGACTCCTTGGGAGCACGGGCTGCCACGGGCGATATCTCATTTGTTTGTAATCTTCATGAGCAGGCTAGTTCCTTTGCTTCCGAGACTTATGCCAAGGCGATCCGTGGCCTTGGCGTCTGCATGGTCACTACCGGGCCCGGTGGTACAAATGCGGTCACCGGAGTTGCCGGGGCTTGGTTGGATTCCACGCCGGTTCTCTTTATCTCAGGTCAGGTCAAACGGCCCGATCTCAAAGGCAACTCCGGGGTTCGTCAAGTTGGGCTCCAGGAGGTCGACATCGTTTCAATCGTTTCTCCGATCACAAAATATGCGGTGACAGTCATGGATCCCAATCAGATGCGTTTCATTCTGGAAAAGGCATTCCATGAAGCTTTAAATGGCCGTCCTGGCCCGGTCTGGATCGATATTCCACTTGATGTGCAGGCCACAACGATTGATCCGAAAAGCCTGAAGTCCTTTGCGCCGCCTCCGAGACATAAGCCTGCCGCTTTATCCGAAAAAGTTGGCAAGATGATCGAGCTACTTAATAATTCGGAGAGACCACTGATTCTGGCGGGCAACGGCATCCGATTGGCCCATTCCGAGAGTGAGTTCCGCAAGGTGATGAACCTGGTTCAGATCCCGGTTTTGGCAACCTGGCTGGCGGTGGATCTCTTCAGTTATGATGACCCACTCTATCTTGGTAAGCCGGGAACCGTTGCTCCCAGAGGGGTGAACTTTGCCCTTCAGAATTGTGATCTTTTGCTTGTGATCGGCTCACGCTTGGACATGACACTTACGGCCTATGCGCCTCAGCACCTGGCTCGTGGAGCAAAGAAAGTTATGATCGATATCGATCCCGCCGAACTGGGGAAACTCGCCTCATACACGGAGGTTTCAATCGAGGCTGATGCGGGTGATTTCTTTAAAGAGCTTTTGAATCAGGAAGATGCGATTGCGAAAAACAATCGTGCTGCATGGTGGGATCGATGTCGCACATGGAAAAAGTCCTGGCCGATCGTTCAAGACTCGATGAGGAAGCCTGATGATCTGGTGAGTGTTTACCACCTCGGGGAAATTCTTGCCCAGGAGCTCAAAGAGGATGAAATCATCGTGTCCGGCAGCTCCGGAGCAGGTATAGAGATATTTCAGCACGTCCTAAGGCTTAAAAAGGGCCAGCGGCTTTTTCACACTACTGCTCTTGGGTCTATGGGTTATGGATTACCGGCGGCCATCGGAGCCTGCATTGGGTCAGGTCTCCGCGAGACCATCTGCGTCGACGGGGATGGAGGTATCCAGATGAATATCCAGGAATTGTCGACCGTTGAGCATCTTAGGTTGCCGATCAAAATTTTCATCTTGAACAACAAAGGATATTCTTCCATCAGGACTTCGCAGAAGCGATGGTTTGGTCGCGTCACCGCCGCTGATGAGGATACAGGCATGAAGCTTCCCGATATCACCAAAGTTTCTGCGGCTTACGGTTTGCCGACCTATCGCATTTCGGATCAATCCCGACTACGAGATGAAGTACGCAAGGTGCTTGATGCTGCTGGCCCAATCGTTTGCGAAGTCTGCTGTCAGCCTGAGGAGCCCCGTGTTCCCAGCACGGCTTCGGGGCAGCGCAAGGACGGCTCGCTCTACTCGAAGCCTCTCGAGGATCTTTGGCCCTTCCTCAATCGTGAAGAGTTCCTTGCCAACATGATCGTTCCTCCGCTTCCCGAGGAGTAATCGATAAGTTTATGCCACCTATTCTTCCCGTCGGCATCATGCAGGGTCGTCTGCTGCCCATGATCAACGGGAGAATCCAATGCTTCCCCGCCAAGCAGTGGAGGGATGAGTTCCCTTTGGCCGAGAAAGCGGGTCTTCAGTTGATCGAATGGATTTATGAGGTCTATGGTGCGGATCAGAATCCGCTTTCTACTGATGAAGGGATCGCCGAATTAAAGGGGCTCTCTGCACGCCATAACATTGCCGTCCGCTCTCTCTGTGCTGATTACCTCATGGATCGACCCCTGCTGGTACATCCTAAAGAAAGTGGCAAGAAGCTGGGTTGGCTACTGGGGCGATGTCACATGGCCGGGATCCGGCGAATCATTCTTCCCTTTGTGGATGCGTCTCGCCTAGAAGGCTCCATTGCTGAAGATGCCTTGGTTAAGACGCTTGTACCGTTCTTGGCAGAAGCCGAAAGATTAGGCATAGAACTTCACTTGGAGACGGATCTACCCCCAGATCGCTTTGCAAATCTGATCGCGCGCCTTCCTGAACCAGTTTTTAAGGTGAACTACGACTCGGGAAACAGCGCTTCTCACGGGTACGATGTCGCGGAGGAGTTTGCCGCCTACGGCTTTCGTATTGGCAGTCTTCACATCAAGGATCGCGTGCGTGGCGGGAGCACTGTTTCCTTAGGAACCGGGAATGCGAATTTCTTCGGACTCAGCAAGGCACTTGAGTCGATAAGATATAATGGTGATGTCATCCTTCAGGTTGCCCGGCAGCAGGAGGGAAATGAGTTGGAATGGATCAGATCCGTACGGACTAGTGTCGAAGAGATCCTGTTTCACCAATCGAAAGGGAAGACATGAAAGCGCTTTTCATGGGACTTGGCGGCATCGGACAGCGGCATCTAAGGAACCTACGCGCCATTGTGGGGAAGGATCTGCAAGTCGCCGCCTACCGAACGCGCCGACAGCAGATCGTTTTGACAGATCAGCTGGAGGTTTCGGAAAATGAATCCTTAGAAAAGAAGTACAGCATCACGAGTTTCGGCGATCTGGACGAAGCTCTGGCATGGGGACCGTCTGCAGCCTTCATCTGCAATCCTAGTAATCTCCACATTTCCGTGGCCATGAAGGCAGCTGAGGCAGGCTGTCACCTGCTGATCGAAAAGCCACTTTCTCATGATCTTGTAGGCACGGAGGAACTTGCCGCTTTGCTAGAAGCCAAAGGAAAGATTGCATTGGTGGCTTATCAACTCCGTTTCCATCCCCTCATGAAGTCCGTGCAAGAAATCCTAAAAACCAAGATTCTTGGTCGAATCATCTCCGTGAGTGCTGAAGTCGGGGAATACCTTCCCGGATGGCATCCCTACGAGGACTACCGTCAGGTGTATGCGTCGAGGAGGGATCAGGGTGGCGGTGTCATTCTATCCCAGATTCATGAGATGGATTATCTCTACTCCTTCTTCGGGTTGCCGAGACGTCTTTTCGCAGTTGGAGGCCACCTCAGTTCTCTGGAAATCGACGTGGAGGACACGGCTAGCATCTTGATGGAGTTTTCAGTCGAAGGCCGTGATATTCCTGTACACCTCCATCAGGATTATATCCAACGTCCCCCATCACGAGGACTTCGCATTATCGGAGACGAAGGCAAAGTAGAGGTCGACTTCCGTGCCTTGACTCTTAAGCTATTTCAAGCGGGTGAACTTATTCGTAGCCAAACGCTCTCCGACTTTCCACGCAACCAACTCTTTTTTGATGAGATGAACCACTTCCTTGCATGCACTCGGGGAGAAGAGAAGCCGCTTATCTCCGTAAGGGATGGTGCGCAAAGTTTAAGAATGGCCTTGGCTGCCAAGGCATCCCTTTGTACCCGTCAACCCGTCGAACTCTGATGAATCCTTCCCCATTCGATCTGAGCGGTAGGGTTGCCGTCATTACTGGAGGAGGGGGGCTCCTGGGGCGCCAGCATGCCACCGCCATTGCTTCGGCTGGCGGAATTCCCGTGCTCTGGGATTACAACGTTGATTCCTCTGGATTGGATGAGACTAGTCTCAATTCCAAATTTGGTGATCGGGCTTCCATTCAGAAAGTCGACGTCACCTCTGAGGAAAGTGTGAAGGCCGCAACTGAAGTGACCTTCGCCCGCTACGGTCGGATCGACATCCTGATCAACAATGCTGCGAATAACCCCAAGATGGAGAGCTCCGCAGGTCGGGAGTTTTCGCGACTTGAAAACTTTCCGATTTCCCAATGGGAGGAAGATCTGAATGTGGGCCTGAAAGGGGCCTTTCTCTGTGCGCGGTTCATAGGTGCCGTGATGGAAAAACGCGGCAGCGGAGTCATCATTAACATTGCCTCTGATCTGGCGGTCATCGCGCCGGATCAGCGACTCTACCGCAAGGAGGGAGTGCCGGAAAAAGAGCAACCTGTGAAGCCAGTCACCTATTCGGTGGTGAAGTCGGGATTGATCGGCCTAACACGCTATCTAGCGACTTACTGGTGTGATCAGGGAGTGCGCTGCAATGCCCTCTCCCCCGGTGGGGTTGAGAACGGACAGTCGGAGAACTTCATTGCGAAACTCTCGTCGCTTATTCCCATGAAGAGAATGGCTCGGCATGACGAATATCAGGGGGCCCTGCTTTTCCTCTGCTCGGACGCATCTTCTTACATGAACGGACAGAATCTTGTAGTGGATGGGGGAAGAAGCTGTTGGTGAGTCCTTTGAAGGATTATGAGCATAGCAACCAAAGAGTCTTTGCGTGATCGATTGAACATCCTTTTGTCCGAGTCGCTAGAGTCTGTTCGCAATCGGGAACAAACCAATTTTGAAAAAATCCTAAAGGGAAGCCGAGAGGTGGTGATTTTCGGCGCGGGAAATCTCGGGAAGAAAGCACTGCGGGCACTTCAGTCCCAAGGATACGAGGTGAAGGGATTTCTCGACAACAACACCTCCCTCCATGGCAAGGAGGTAAAGGGTCTTCTGGTCTCTAGCATTGCCGAGGGATGGCGACTTCATGGCGATGCAGTTGGAGTAGTTGTTGCCATTTATTCCGGGGAGCTAAAAGACACTATGAGCGAGAGAATTGCCCCGTTGCATGAGGCTGGTTTTTCGAAAGTCGCCCACTTCGGTCATCTCGCTTGGAAGCACCCCGCAGGATTGCTTCCCCACTACTCATTAGATCTTCCTTCCAATCTGATTCACAAAAAGGCACGCATTCTTAATGGATTTTCACTTTTCCATGACCTCACGTCATTACGACATTTTGTAGATCATATAGAATGGAGACTGACTTTGGATTTTCACCTCCTGCCGCGACCAGTTCCACAGACGATCTATTTTAATGAGGCGCTTCTCGCGGAAAATTCCGATGAATTTCTTATCGATGGAGGAGCATTCACCGGGGATACACTAAAATGTTTCCTAGCGAGTTTCGGTCGTAATGGTTTCTATAAAGCGCTCAGCTTTGAGCCGGATCCACGGAATTTCAAAGTATTACAGAAGACCGCAGCATCACTTAAATATGAAAAAAATGAAATTGCAGTCTATCCCTACGCCTTGGGTGATGCTGTTGCCAAAATCCAGGTTGAATCGTCAGGTGAGTCGTCTTCCCGTGTCGGATTCGGAGAAACAACCATTTCTTGCAGAATGATCGACGAGTTTGCGAGCCTTGGTCGGCCTCCAACATTCATCAAGCTCGACATTGAAGGCTATGAATTGCCTGCACTAAGGGGAGCACGTCGTACAATCAGTGAGCATAAGCCAGTTTTGGCTCTAAGCGCATATCACAAGCAAGATGATCTTTGGGAGTTGCCGCTTGAGATCTTCGAAATGCAACCAGAATACGATTTCCGTCTCGTTCCCCATGTCTCGGATGGGTGGGATCTGGTGCTTTATGCGCTGCCCAAGAAGCGCCAATTAAAACTAAAATTCGCATAGGCTATGAATCCAGCAGAGGTATACCCCCATCGTAAATGCCCCATCTGCGGGGACTTCGGCGCCGAGCTGTTATTTGAGCAACGCTTTAGTTTTCTTGCGGGAGCAGGCCTTCTCGCTGGGTATAATGTGGTCGCATGCAAATCGTGCGGCGGAGTATTCAGCGACCATCTCCCTGATTCAAAAAACTTCACTAAGTACTACGCCTCTTCATCAAAGTATGAATTCTCACATCGGGGGGGGCAGCAGCATCCCGAAGAAATTAACCGAGTTGCTGAATTGGCAAAATGGTTGGCGGGACACATACCAAAAGACCGCGCAATTCTAGATGTCGGATGTGCAACGGGGGAGCTTTTACTAAGACTGCGTAGCGAAGGATTTACTGATATAACGGGCTTGGATCCTTCTCACGAATGCGCAAAAAGAGCTCGAAGGCTCAATGGATTAACGATGATTCGCGGTGTTTTGGGAAAGCGTAAACGCACCCATAGAACCTATGACGCAGTCATCCTCAGCGCTGTGCTGGAACACATTCCAGACATAAACACATTTTTAAAAAGCGTGAAAAGCTGGATGGCTCGTGATGGATTTCTTGTGATTGAGGTGCCAGATCTTGAATTCTTTAAGAATTCAAAAAACGCTCCATTTCAGGAACTAAGCGTAGAGCATGTAAACTTCTTTACAGCGGCATCTCTTAAAAATCTTTTAGGAGCTTTTGGTTTCAAGGTTGTTAGAAAGCGTAATTTTATTTGTGCGGCAGCCCCCGGCGGGATTACTGGGGCGGTGTTGACAATGGTCGGACAACTGAAAGGTTCATCGAAAACACCAAAGTTTGAGCGGACGTCAAGGTCAGCCATGGAAAAATACATCAGACTTTCTAGAAAAACTTTGAAGGAGGAAAGGAAAGTTATCCGCAACATTGTCGGGAACGGCAGGCCAACTTTGGTATGGGGAACGGGAACCTTATGCCAACGACTTTTGGCTCAAGGGGAGTTAGTTAAAGATAATATCATTTCATTTATAGACTCGAATCCACACTACAAAGGAAAGTTCCTTGCAGGAGTGCCTATAATTTCACCCGAACAAATACGGAGTAATGCTCCAATTCTGATTGCTTCATGGGGATTTCAAGATGAAATTTCAACAACTATTAAAAAAAATCTAAGGCTAAAGAATAAAATATTTACACTGAGAAAAGTGCGCAATAAAACGAGATTGAAAAGAAAAGAGAAAAACTAAATGGCTATAAAGAATCTGCTTCAAAAACTAATTAAAGATACCGCAGCAAGAATTCCGGGAAGAATTGAGGGCAGGACAGCGATAATCACAGGAGCAGGAAGTGGGATAGGAAAAGCAACTGCCCTGCTTTTCTCAAGTCACGGGGCAAAAATTATTATTGCGGATAGAGATGAAAAAAAGGGGATTCAAGCCCAGAATGAAATCCGAAAAAAAGGTGGAAATGCGGCCTTTTTTAAAACAGATGTTGCATCACACACATCCGTTGCTTGTTTAATGCGTAATTCAAAAGCTAAATATGGACCTACATCAATATTAGTTCACTGTGCGGGCATCAATATGTGTGGAGGAGTCCTGAGTTTACGTCCTAAGGAATGGGATTTAGCAATACAAACCAACCTAACATCTGCTTTCTATTTAACAAAGGAAGTTATTCCACAAATGCAAAAAATATCGTATGGATCCATTGTCCTGATGGCATCCGTGCAGGGATTATCAGGATTTGTTGAGTCATCTGCATATGCTGCTTCAAAAGGAGGTGTAATCTCCCTAACGAGACAACTAGCCCGTGACTTTGCTGACTATAAAATACGAGTCAACTGCATCTCGCCAGGATTGATAAAAACTGAAATATTCGATCATATTGAAGGACGAGATAGTATGTTTGCTGCTGCATCAGACTATACTCCATTAGGTCATGTAGGTAATCCCATTGATATTGCCTACGCGTGTTTATATTTAGCTTGCGACGAATCTTCATTTGTGACGGGAATTAATCTCACGGTTGATGGAGGAATGACAGGAAGAAGCGTTTAGCTTGAGAGTCTACACTAGTCAAAAATGATATCAGTTATTATACATCACTCACAGAACAGAAAAGCCTTTCTAGAAGAGGCCTTGCATTCAGTCATAAATCAAAGTCATCGCAAGTATATAAAAGAAATTATTATTTTTGAAAATACTAAATCAAGCAAAAAATCAAAATCTCCCAAAGTATGCAAATCTCTTAAAATTAAACACATTAAACTCAATTATTATATTCCTCCATCTTATAGGCTAACGCTTGCGGGGCTCAGGCATGTTAAGGAAAAGTATGTAGCATATTTAGCAGATGACGATATGTGGGATAAAAACCATATTGAGCGATCAGTCGAGTCACTATCTTTGAACAAAAACGTTGTCGCAGCATTCAGCTCGTCGATCCCATTCCAAAGTAACGGACGCTACTGGATTAAACCAGAAGAGTCGTTCGCAGTGCACTTTGCTTCTGAAAACAGGTTTGGACACAAATATTATTTTAGGCCAGAAGACATGATCGTAGGCTCTTTGCTTCACCCCTTATTTCATTTTTCGACATTAGTCGGAGAAAAGGTAATTATTCGCAAATCGATAAACTGCATAAGAAACGGCAATCCTTTTGATACTGATCGAATTATTCCTTTGGAAATTATGAAATATGGTTTAGTAATCAAAGATAATAGATTCGGGGCATTTATAAGAAGACATGATAAACAGGAAAGTGCGAGAATATTTGGTTCTGGCGAAGGAAACAAGTGGTGGGAAGCTACAACTACTCAAATAATTGATTTGGCTAAAATTGAAAACCTTAATCTAAGGGTCGCTTTTGCAGAGCGGATGCGTAGCAAAAAAATTAATTTAAGCGACCTGGAGCGTGAATGCAATTCGATGGGGCAGGTCAACAGGCTCATAAAGGAGGGCATCCTAGTAAAGCCAAAAACGAGCTTAGCAACATACAATATCAATCATCCGAAGAAAAGTCTTGTTAAGAAGTTTATAGACTACCGAATTGACAGAAAAATTATTCGCCCGATCGAACAATTAGTGAAAAAGGTTAGAAATTACTTCAAAAATGCAGCCTAAAAAGGCTGTAATTATGGGGATTAAGAGGGTCGTCTCAAAAGGGCGTTAGTCAGTCCACGTGTCTCAGTCTATAACCAGAAAAAGTATCTTCAATAGTTTTGCCTCAATTTAATCGTTTTGTTGAAGAGCTTACTTCTCTTATCTTATAATTCCCGTGGTCCACAGTTCAGTTGCTCCTAACTCAACAAAAATGCGTTCCGTATCTTCGCCTTGTGCCGAATCTTTATCGAGATCGAAAGGCCTTTCCCAGCTGTGCATTTTCTTTATCCTAATAAAATGCCTTTGAGAAAACAGAAAAGCTAAGATGAACGCGATTGTTGCGTAAGCAGATTCCAAATATAAACGTGAGCAATTCAAAGAAGCTGTCTGTTGCAGTCCTTGGAACTGGGAATATTGGCACTGATCTTCTAGTGAAAATTCTTCGATCCCCCTTGTTGAAGTGCAATCTTTTTGCGGGGCGTAATCTTTCGTCGCCAGGAATGACCAAGGCCAGCCTTCTCAATGTTCCGATATCTGCGGGGGGTATTGGGAGTATTCTCGATAGAAAAAGCGATATTTCCTTAGTCTTTGATGCGACGAGTGCGGAAGATCACATGAAACATGCCCCTCTTTTTGAAAAGGCTGGGATTATGGCAGTTGACCTTACGCCTGCCAAAGTAGGAAGGATGTGTATCCCTGCCGTCAACATGAAGGAGTGTCTAGGATCGGCCAATGTGAACATGGTCAGTTGTGGGGGGCAGGCTTCCATTCCGCTGGCTTACGCAATTATGGAGGCGAATGACAAAATTGAATATCTTGAAACCGTATCCAGCATTGCATCCCGCAGTGCAGGTCCAGCGACACGCGTCAATCTAGATGAATATCTCAGTACAACAGAAAATGGGCTTAGCACCTTTTGCAAATGCAGGCATACTAAGGCGATTCTCAACTTAAATCCAGCTCAACCCTGCGTTCATATGCATACAACGGTCATGGCCAAAGCCGCCAAGTTCGACCTAGAAAAAACCCGTGAAAAAATTTCTGAAATGGTTAATGTGATACGAAAGTATGTGCCGGGCTATCAGCTGCTTTTAGATCCCATCATCGAAGGCGGGCGGTTGATCACAATGGTAAGGGTAGATGGGCATGGGGATTATCTTCCTAAGTACGCCGGAAACCTTGATATAATCAACTGTGCGGCAATTGCTTTTGCTGAGGCTTTAGCGAACCTTGTGACTACGAGACAAAATCGAGTTCCATGAATAACCTGCCCCACCTTACGGTATGTGATGCGACGCTGCGCGATGGTTCTCATGCC
>Ga0114976_10002968_pt1 | contig 10625 bp, 7 predicted proteins | sample S_130805_EF_Meta_FD_87319 | JGI IMG/M metagenome (GOLD analysis project Ga0114976, IMG submission 87319) | Freshwater microbial communities from Lake Simoncouche, Canada to study carbon cycling - S_130805_EF_MetaG | ecosystem: Environmental > Aquatic > Freshwater > Lake | place: Lake...
CCAAAAAACCCGCGAAGAAGGCTCCTGCCAAAAAGCCCGCGAAGAAGGCCACCACCTAGACATGGCGCGCACCGCCACCCCCTATCGCTGCACCGAATGCGGCTGGACGTCGCCGAAGTGGGTGGGGCGATGCGGTGAATGCCAGGCCTGGGGCACTGTCGACGAAGTCGGGGCGGTTCGCGCGCGCACGACGGCCACCACCACCCGCACCGCCGCTGTCCCCATCGGCGAGGTCGACATCGCGTCAGCCCGTGCCGTTCCCACCGGTTCAGACGAACTTGACCGAGTGCTCGGGGGCGGGCTCGTCCCCGGTGCTGTGCTGCTACTTGCAGGTGAGCCTGGCGTCGGTAAGTCGACCCTTCTGCTCGACACCGCGGCCGCATGGGCCCGTCAGGGCAGACGTGCGCTCTACCTCACCGGCGAGGAGTCTGCGGCGCAGGTCCGGCTGCGGGCCGAGCGCATCGGTGCGGTCGCGCCAGATCTTTTCCTGGCTGCCGAGACTGATCTGGGTGCCGTTCTCGGTCACATCGAGGCGGTGCAGCCGACCCTTCTCATCCTTGATTCCGTGCAGACCGTCAGCAGCGCTGACGTGGAGGGCGCAGCTGGTGGCGTGACGCAGGTCAAAGAGGTTGCCGCGTCATTGATCGCCGCTGCCAAAGCACGCGACATGGCCACGGTGCTCGTGGGTCATGTCACCAAGGACGGCGGTGTCGCGGGGCCGCGCGCATTGGAGCATCTCGTCGACGTCGTGCTGCACTTCGAGGGTGATCGTCAAGGGCCACTTCGCTTGGTGCGCGCCGTCAAGAATCGTTACGGCCCCGCCGATGAGATCGGCTGCTTCGAGCTCGTCGACGACGGCATCATCGGTCTAGCCGATCCCAGCGGCTTGTTCCTCGGCGATCGGCAGTCTCCCGCGCCAGGCACCTGCGTCACTGTCACCATCGAAGGCCGGCGACCGCTTGTGGCTGAAGTGCAGGCTCTTGTCGCACCATCGGTTCTTCCGCAGCCGCGGCGGGTCACCAGTGGCCTGGACTCCGCTCGCATCGCCATGATGCTCGGCATTCTCGAACGGCGCGGTGGCGTCAAGTTGGCCACCTCCGACTGCTTCGTCGCCACCGTGGGCGGCGTGCGGTTGGCCGAACCAGCCACCGACATGGCGGTCGCCCTTGCCATTGCCAGCAGTGCACTCGATGCCACGCTGCCCGCGGGACTGGTCGCGTTCGGTGAAGTCGGGTTGGCCGGGGATGTACGCCCCATCGGGTCCCTTGACCGGCGGCTTCAGGAGGCTGCGCGTTTGGGCTTCACCGATGCCATTGCGCCTGCCCGTGCTGCTGCTCGACGCGGCGGTGCTGTGCAACCGCCGGCCGGAATGCGAGTGCATGAGACCAGCACCTTGACTGAAGCGCTCGCGGTCGCACGTCGCCTGGCGAAATCTGGCTCCTAGTTCTTGGTCACCTAGTTTTTCGTGAGTGCGAACGGAGTCGGGTCAGACACGACCTCGCCATTTTTACCGATCACCGCGTAGCGACCGACCTTGGCGTCTGCGCCACCACCGGAGCCGTCTGGGCACCCCTTGGTGCTGAGCTTGCCGTCCCACGTGATGCTCGCGACGACCTTTTGACCGGGCTCCAACGTCGAGACCTTCGTCTTGGTGCTGGGCGTGCAGTCGTCTGTCGACCAGACGTGATACCCGCCCGAGGTGACCTCGAGTGAATTGGCCGCAGGGCCCACGTCGCGTGCGCACGCCGCAGGGCCGATGTTGCTGATGGCGAGTGTGAGTTTGGGCGTTGACCCCACCGGATACGTCGCCGAGTTTGTGGTGGCTTCGACTTTGATGACGTCATCAGGACAGATGGGGACCGTGCCGTCAGCCGGGGCGTCCGAGGCTGCGGCTGAATCCGACGGCGCCGGTGCCTCGGTCCCGCTCGAGGCACTTGCTGACGCACTCGCCGCCGGAGTCGCCGATGACGCACCGCGATTGCGCAGGGCCTGAATCACCCAGACTGAGGCCAAGATGACGGTCAGGAGCGCAACGACGACAGCCGCCCGGCGGATCCAATAGACCACGGGAGGCTCCGGCCCAATCGGGCTCATCAGTGAGCTCACGGGGTCACGGTACTGCCGAGGCCTCCCACGTCTGGGACGATCCCGTGATGACCGCCTCGTCCCCCCTCATCGAGGCGCTGACAGCGTGGTTCGACGAGTACGAGCGACCACTCCCCTGGCGCAGCACGACACCGTGGGGTGTCATGGTCAGTGAGTTCATGCTCCAGCAGACACCGGTCGATCGTGTGCTGCCCGTCTGGCACGAATGGCTGGATCGCTGGCCCACGCCGGGCGACCTCGCCGCTGAGACACCCGGTGAGGCCATTCGCGCCTGGGGCCGCCTTGGGTACCCGCGTCGAGCCCGGCGCCTGCATGAATCAGCGACCGTGCTCGTGGACAGGCACAACGGTGTGGTGCCCCACGGTGAAGCTGAGTTGCTCGCGCTCCCCGGGGTCGGCGGCTACACCGCGGCCGCAATCCGGGCGTTCGCCTTCGGTCTACGTTCCGTCGTACTCGACACCAATGTGCGTCGCGTGATTGCACGCACTCTCGATGCCCGAGCCACACCCCCGGGCCACATCACCCGCGGTGAGTGGCAACGAGCTGACGACCTGTGGCCCCGCTCGGATGCCGAGAGCGCCCGGTGGTCTGCGGCAGTCATGGAGTTCGGCGCGCTGGTGTGCACGGCACGGTCACCGCTGTGCAGTGAATGTCCTGTGGTGGATGCATGCGAGTGGACGGCCGCAGGCCAGCCCGAAGGTGCATCGACGAGACGTCAGCCTCGATATGAGGGCAGCGATCGAGAGGTGCGAGGGCGACTTCTGGCGGTGGTGCGTGACGCGGATGGCGCGGTCACACGAACTCGATTGGCGAAGGTCTGGGCCGACGAAGAGCAGTGCGCTCGCGCTCTCGCCGGCCTCGTGGCCGACGGCCTGCTGGTTCCCGACGGTCGCATGCGCTACCGCCTGCCCTGATACGACGTTGCGCCGACCCCCCTCGACACGAGTGCGTTCGACCACACTGCGGACGCATATCGAGGGGGGTCGGCGAAGATTACGCCGGGCGGGCTACTCGGTCCCGGCGATCTCCACTGGCGGAACGTCGGGCATCTCACCCTTGGGCATGGCGGTGAACGTGAATGCCTCGTCGCCACCCTCGGGTGCCACATCGACCAGCACGATCGATCCCTTGGGGATATCGCCGAACAACAACTGCTCGCTCAACGGATCCTCAATGTCACGCTGGATGGTGCGGCGCAGCGGCCGCGCACCCAACGAGGAGTCGTAGCCGCGCTCGGCCAGCAGTTCCTTCGCCGCGGTGGTGAGCTCGATCCCCAGGTCCTGCTCCACCAAGCGCTTCTCGAGGCCGGCGATCATGAGATCGACGATCTGAATGATCTCGTTCTTCGTGAGCTGGTGGAACACGATGACGTCGTCGATGCGATTGAGGAACTCCGGCCGGAAGTGCTGCTTAAGCTCCTGCTGCACCTTGGCCTTCATGCGCTCGTATGCCGAGTCACCCTCGTTCTCCGGCGCGAAGCCCAAGGACTGGCCCTTGGACACGTCGCGACTACCGAGGTTGGTCGTCATGATGATGACGGTGTTCTTGAAGTCGACCACGCGACCCTGTGCGTCGGTGAGCCGGCCCTCCTCAAGTACCTGCAACAGCGAGTTGAAGATGTCGGGGTGGGCCTTCTCGACTTCGTCGAACAGCACGACCGAGAACGGGCGACGACGCACCTTCTCGGTGAGCTGACCGCCTTCTTCGTATCCCACGTAGCCGGGGGGCGAGCCAAACAGGCGAGAAGCCGTGTGGCGCTCGGAGAACTCGGACATGTCGAGCGCGATGAGTGCGTCCTCGTCGCCGAAGAGGAACTCCGCGAGAGCCTTGGACAACTCGGTCTTGCCCACACCCGACGGGCCGGCGAAGATGAATGAGCCCGAAGGGCGCTTGGGATCCTTGAGCCCTGCACGAGTACGACGGATCGACTTGGACAGCGCCTTGATGGCCTGCTCCTGGCCGATGACGCGCTTGTGCAGCTCCTCTTCCATGCGCTGAAGACGCGCAATGTCGTCTGCAGTGAGGTCGCTGACCGGGATACCCGTCATGAGCGCGAGCACTTCACCGATGAGGCGCTCATCGACCTCGGCTACGACATCGAGGTCGCCGGCCTTCCATTCGCGCTCACGCTCAACCTTCTCGGCGATGAGCTTCTTCTCAGAGTCGCGCAGCGACGCAGCCTTCTCGAAGTCCTGTGAGTCGATCGCGGACTCCTTCTCGCGACGCACATCGGCGATGCGATCGTCGAACTCGCGAAGATCCGGCGGGGCCGTCATGCGACGGATGCGCAGGCGTGAGCCAGCCTCGTCGATGAGGTCGATGGCCTTGTCGGGAAGCTGGCGGTCGGAGATGTAGCGATCCGACAGGCGCGCCGCGGCCTCGAGAGCCCCGTCGGTGATGGAGACACGGTGATGCGTCTCGTAGCGATCACGCAGCCCGCGAAGAATCTCGACGGTGTGCGCTACGTCGGGTGCCGCGACCTGGATCGGGGCGAAGCGACGCTCGAGGGCCGCATCCTTCTCGACGTACTTGCGGTACTCGTCGAGCGTTGTGGCACCGATGGTCTGGAGTTCACCGCGCGCGAGCATCGGCTTGAGGATGCTCGCAGCGTCGATCGCACCTTCGGCCGCGCCTGCTCCCACCAGCGTGTGAAGCTCGTCGATGAACAAGATGATGTCGCCGCGGGTGCGGATCTCCTTAAGCACCTTCTTCAGGCGCTCCTCGAAGTCACCGCGGTAGCGGCTGCCGGCGACGAGCGCTCCAAGGTCAAGGGTGTAGAGCTGCTTGTCCTTGAGGGTCTCGGGGACTTCACCCTTGACGATGTTCTGGGCGAGACCTTCAACGATGGCGGTCTTGCCGACGCCTGGCTCGCCGATCAGCACCGGGTTGTTCTTGGTGCGGCGAGAAAGCACCTGCATGACGCGCTCGATCTCTTTTTCGCGGCCGATGACCGGATCGAGCTTGCCCTCGCGTGCTGCGGCAGTGAGGTTGCGGCCGAACTGGTCGAGCACTAACGACGTCGACGGAGTGCCCTCGGCCGGACCGCCGGCCGTCGCAGGCTCCTTGCCCGGGTATCCGGACAAGAGCTGGATGACCTGCTGGCGTACGCGATTGAGGTCGGCGCCGAGCTTGACGAGCACCTGAGCTGCGACGCCTTCACCCTCGCGGATGAGGCCGAGCAGGATGTGCTCGGTGCCGATGTAGTTGTGACCCAACTGCAGTGCTTCCCGAAGCGAGAGTTCAAGGACCTTCTTGGCACGCGGGGTGAAGGGAATGTGCCCACTTGGCGCCTGCTGGCCCTGGCCGATGATCTCCTCGACCTGCTGACGCACGGCCTCAAGCGAGATACCGAGGCTTTCCAGGGCCTTGGCGGCGACGCCCTCACCCTCATGGATGAGGCCGAGCAGGATGTGCTCGGTGCCGATGTAGTTGTGATTGAGCATGCGCGCTTCTTCTTGCGCCAGCACCACAACCCGGCGAGCCCGGTCGGTAAACCTCTCGAACATGCCTTCTCCGTCCTTCAGCCTGAGGGTCCATGCTAGCCGGGCTTGGTAAAAGCGCCGCCTCGTAGACGTTCCAACGGTGGCAGCCCCGGTGTTCTTCCACATCCGTGTACGCCCACCGCGAACAGCGGACAGCGGACAGCGAGCAGCGGACCCTCGTCTGGCGTCACCCGACGACGCGGGCCCCCGGCACCGGGCCGTCGGCCCGCTTGACGGTGCGGCACACGTCAGCCCCCGTGAGGGCAACGGCGAGATCGAGGGCATGCTCGGGATCCTTGGCCAAAAGAGCGCAGGTGGGCCCGCTGCCGGACACAATCGCGCCGAGCGCGCCGTAGTCATCGGCAACCGCCAGCACCCTGCCCAGCCCCGACCGCAGGTTGATCGCAGCCTGCTGCAAGTCATTGCTGAGCGCCTTGCCCAGCAGCACCGGGTCGCCGGCCCGAAGCGCCTGCATGAGCAACTCGGAAATGTAGGGCTCGGGCACCTGCCGCCCGTCTCGCAGTCGATCGCACTCGCGATACACCGCTGGTGTCGATAATCCGCCGTCGGCGAGCGCGAACACCCAGGCGAACGAGCCACGCGCCAGCACGGGGGTGAGTTGCTCACCGCGTCCGGAGCCGATCGCCGTACCGCCATGGAGTGCGAAAGTCACGTCCGAGCCAAGCTCGGCCGCCAGCGCATCCAACTCATCTCTGGGAGTCTCCAGGCGCCACAGGGCATCGCACGCGACGAGCGCGCCAGCGGCGTCGGCGCTGCCCCCGGCCATTCCCCCGGCGATGGGGATGGATTTATGCACGTGCATGGTGATCGCCGGGTCAATGCCCGCGTGCTGCGCCAGTGCGAGCGCGGCGCGCACCGCAAGATTCGAGTCATCAACCGGCAACGTTTCTGCGCCCTCGCCGGACATCGTCAGTCCCACACCGGGCTGATCGCTCTCGCGAACGGTCACGTCGTCGGTGAGATTCACAGCATGGAAGACCGTGGCCAGTTCGTGGTATCCGTCTGCACGCAACGGCCCAACGGAGAGCTGCAGGTTGACTTTCGCGGGGACGCGAACGGTCACGGAGCCCGGAGCCATCCCCGCAGGCTAGGCGTTCACGCCGTCGGACGCACGATCGTGCAGCACATCGGCGATGCGGACGAATTCGGCCAAGGCCAGCGCCTCTCCGCGCAGCCCGGGGTCGACACCGGCGGCCTGGAGTGCCTGCTCCGCCAAAACGGCTGAGCCCGCCAACCCGGCGAGGGTGCTGCGCAGTGTTTTGCGACGTTGCGCGAAGGCTGCATCGATTACTGCGAAGACGGCCTCGCGTCCAGCCCGACTCGTCGGCGGTTGATGTCGAACAATGCGCACGAGCCCGGACTCCACGTGGGGCACCGGCCAGAACACCTGCGTACCCACCGACCCGGCCGAGCTCACCTCGCCGTACCAGCGGGCCTTGACGCTCGGCACGCCGTACACGCGGCTGCCAGGTCCGGCCGCAAGCCGGTCCGCGACCTCTTTTTGCACCATCACCATGACTGACCGAAGTGAGGGCACGACCTCCAGTAGATGCAAAACGACGGGCACCGCAACGTTGTACGGCAGATTGGCGACGAGTGCCGTGGGTGGTGACGCGCTGCCCGACCCAGTCGACACGGTCGACTCAGTGGACTCCGTCAGCGCTGTCAATGACGCCACGTCGACCTGCAGCGCGTCTGCCTGCACCACCGTGAGTTGATCGACAAGCTCCGGTGCATGCTCACCCACCGTGAGCGGCAGACGCCCCGCCAGCACCGGATCGATCTCGACGGCCACCACCGCGGCACAGTGCGGCAGGAGCGCGAGGGTGAGTGATCCAAGTCCAGGTCCGACTTCCAGCACCACATCATCAGCCGTGAGCTCCGCCGAGCGCACGATGCGCTCCACCGTGTTGGGATCGGTGACGAAATTCTGACCCCACTTCTTGGTGGGGCGGATGTCCAACTCCGCCGCGAGTGCGCGAATGTCACCGCCTCCGAGCAGGCTAGCCACTACCAGTCCCCGAATGCCCGCAGCGTGTTCGCGGTGAGCTGGGCGCACATGTCGATTTCGCTCATGCCGCGGTCAACCGCAATTGCTCGCACCGTGAACGGCATGAGCCACGAGGCATTGGGCTTGCCGCGATGCGGCACCGGCGTGAGGTAAGGCGCATCGGTCTCGACAAGCACGAGGTCATCAGGCACCACGCGAAGCGCCTCGCGCAAACTGTCGTTGTTCTTGTAAGTCACCACACCGGCAAACGACATGTACCAACCGCGCTCGGCGCAATACCGCGCCATCGCCGCATCCCCGGAGAAGCAGTGAAACACCACTCGCCCGGGCGCTCCCTCCTCCTCAAGGATGCGCAGAACGTCATCGTGGGAGTCGCGATCGTGAATGACCAACGTCTTGTCGACCTGCTTCGCGAGGCGGATGTGCCAGCGGAATGACTCCTGCTGCACAGCGCGACCTTCGTCACCGGTGCGGAAGTAATCCAGTCCTGTCTCCCCCACCGCACGCACCACTGGATCACCCGCAAGTTCGGCGATGGCGGCCCACGCCTGCTCGAGCGTCTGGCGACCGTGGCGTTCCACGATGCGTGGCGGCTCATTGGGGTGCAGCGCAACACCAGCGATGACCGATGGACGCGTGGCAGCGAACTCCACTGACTTACGCGCCGACTCCACATCGCAGCCGATCTGCACCACGCGGGTCACACCTACATCTGCAGCCGCAGCCAAAATTGCATCGGCGTCGGGCAGCATGTCGCCGTGCAGGTCGGTGTCGTGCACGTCAAGGTGCGTGTGCGAATCAATGACCGGGCCGGCCAGCGGCTCGGGTGCCTGCGGGGCGTCCGCATCACCCGGGACTCGAGAGCGTGGACTCACGCCGACTCGGGATCCTCAAGGCGCGGGAAGAGTCCCTCGCCCTTGGTGATGCGCGTGCCGGCGGGCAATTGACCCCAGCGAGCCACGTCGGCGATGCGCTGATCGGCCAACGGGCCCAACTGTTGCGCTGCACCAAGTTGCTCCCACAGCGACGCCATGGCCTTGGGCATCACCGGGTTGTAGAGCACCGCAACGGCACGCAGCGATTCACAGATGGTGTGCAGCACGACGCCCAGGCGCGCGCGATGGGCGTCGTCCTTGGCGAGCACCCACGGCTCCTGCTCGGTGACGTAGCCATTGACCAGGTCGATGAACTCCTTGACGGCGGTGATACCCGTGGAGAAGTCAAGGGCACCCATCGCGTCATCAGCGGTCTGCGCGGTGCGCGCCAATGTGTCGACCAGTACGCGCTCGGCATCGGAGAGATCGTGCGCCGCGGGCAGTTCGCCATCAAAGTAGCGGCCGACCATGGCGGTCGCCCGCGAGGCGAGATTGCCCAACCCGTTCGCGAGCTCGGCGGTATAGCGCGCCGACATGTCCTCCCAGGAGAACGACCCGTCTTGACCAAACTGGATCGCGCGCAGAAAGTAATAGCGGAATGCGTCGGAGCCGAAGTGGTCGATGATCTGCGACGGTGCGATGCCGGTGAGCTTGGACTTGCTCATCTTCTCGCCGCCGACCAGCAGCCAGTCGTGGGCAAACACCTTGTGCGGAAGGTCGCTGCCCGCCGCCATCAGCATCGCCGGCCAGTAGACCGCGTGAAATCGAAGGATGTCCTTGCCCACCAGATGCACGTCTGCAGGCCACGTCTGCTCGAACTGCTTCGCATCGGCGGAACCCGCCTGCGCGCCATAGCCCACCGCGGTGGCGTAGTTGAGTAGAGCGTCGAACCACACGTAGATGACCTGCGAGGTGTCCCACGGCAGCGGGATTCCCCACGACACACTCGATCGCGACATGGAGATGTCTGTGAGTCCTTGCTTGATAAAAGACATCACCTCGTTGTACGCACTGCGCGGCTGCACGGCATCGGGGTTCGCCTCGTAGTGCGCGATGAGCCGCTCCTGGAACGCCGACAACTGGAAGAACCAGTTCTGCTCCTGAAGTTCCTCTACCGGCCGCCCGTGCACCGGGCACAGGCGCTGACCCTTGAGCTCGCCCTCACCGTCGACGAGATCGCCCGCGAGTTTGAACTCCTCGCACCCCACGCAGTAGGGACCTTCGTAAAGAGAGGAGTAGACGAAGCCGTTGTCGCGGACCGCCTCCCAGAACCGCTGAACACGCTCCTTGTGCCGCGGCTCGGTGGTGCGAATGAAGTCGTCGTTGGCAGCATTGATGGTCTCAAGCACCGGGCGCCATGAGTCGGCGACCAGTCGATCGACCCACTGCTGCGGGGTGACCCCGCCGCCGTCGGCGGCCCGCTGCACCTTGGTGCCGTGCTCGTCGACTCCGGTGAGGAACCACACGCGCTCGCCGCGCTGTCGATGCCAGCGCGTGAGCACGTCTCCGGCAGTCGTCGTATACGCGTGACCGATGTGCGGGGCGTCATTGACGTAATAGATCGGCGTGGTGACGTAGAACGCCTTTTCGCCGGACATGAGATCGATCCTACGGTTGCGCGTGCTTGGCTTCGACAGCCGCGTCGTACACGTCGCGCCGTGGCACCCCTGCCGCCTTGGCCACGTGTGCAATCGCGTCCTTGCGTGACTGTCCCTGCTGCTCCAACTCCGCGACGGCGCGCACCCAATCAACGGCGGTCACCAGACCCACGGCCGCTCGCCGTTCGTCGTCGGATGCTCCGGCCACCACGACCGTGATCTCGCCCCGCACATCACCTTGCGCCCAGACGGCCAGTTCGGCGACCGATCCGCGACGCACCTCTTCGTAGGTCTTCGTCATCTCACGGCACACGGCGGCGGCACGATCCGGGCCGAACGCCACCACAAGGTCATCGAGCATGCCGGCGATGCGATGGGGTGCTTCGAAGAACACCATGGTGCGCGGCTCGGCCACGAGTTCGGCAAGGCGTGTCGAACGCTCCCCTGATCGACGAGGCAGGAAGCCCTCGAAGCAGAACCGATCCACCGGCAGTCCACTCATCGCCAAGGCCGCCAATACCGCAGAGGGCCC
>Ga0114976_10002970_pt1 | contig 10621 bp, 9 predicted proteins | sample S_130805_EF_Meta_FD_87319 | JGI IMG/M metagenome (GOLD analysis project Ga0114976, IMG submission 87319) | Freshwater microbial communities from Lake Simoncouche, Canada to study carbon cycling - S_130805_EF_MetaG | ecosystem: Environmental > Aquatic > Freshwater > Lake | place: Lake...
CGGAGTGAAGCCCTGCGATCACCGTGTTGGTGCCGCTGAGAGTGAAGACCCGCCCGGGGGTTAACGATCGGCTGATAAATGGGCCGGAGACGGTTTCCTTACCGCCGGGCACGGTGTCGATTGAGCCTGCAGACCCTCCTCCGCACCCGGCAAGGGTTGCGAGAGCAGCAACAGAGGCGAGAAAGAGAATGGCCGTTTTCACTGTCTACAGCATAACGACATTTACTCTCGTACGGAAGGATTTTTTGTTGAGTTGCCAGAATTCCTAAGCTCCGGGCGGATGCATTTGGCGGCGGCGTAGGGCTTATCCGGGTGAACTGGTACCTTTCTCAATGTGAGTCTGCCGCTTGAAGAACTAACGCCACGCGAGATTGTCGCCGAACTTGATAAGTACATCGTGGGCCAGGAAGCCGCGAAGAAGGCGGTCGCGGTAGCGCTTCGAAATCGGTATCGCCGGCAGCAACTTCCGGAGGAAGAACGGGACGACATCGTTCCCAAGAACATCCTCATGATTGGCCCAACCGGCGTCGGCAAAACCGAAATCGCCCGCCGATTAGCCCAATTGGCGCGGGCGCCTTTCGTCAAGGTCGAAGCCACCAAGTTCACCGAAGTCGGCTACGTGGGGCGGGATGTGGATTCGATCATTCGCGATCTGGCCGCCAATGCGATCCGACTCGTGGAGAAGGAGCGGTTCGCCGAAGTCCAGATTGAAGCCGAGCAGCGGGCGCTCGATCGACTCACCGCAATGCTTTACGATGGCCCCACGCCGTACGTAAGCTACTCCGTTTTCAGTGGTTTCCCGGCCGAGCCGGAGGGAGAAGTGGAAAGCCCCATCACCGAGGAAGCCTACGCCGAAGCATTGGAAGCGCTGAAGGCCGAGATCAAAGCCGGCAAGCATGCCGATAAGTTAGTGGACATTGACGTCGAAGAGTCGGCAAATCCGTTTGTACAGGTCTTCAGTAACCAGGGCATCGAAGAGATGGCGATGGATACCAACATGCCGGGTGGACCTTTCGGATCCCGTCACACCACCCGCCGCGTGACGGTGAAAGAAGCGATCCCATTCATGATGGAAGAGGAGAGCAAAAAGATGGTGGACAAGGGTGCCATCCAGCGAGAGGCGATTGACCGCGCCGAACAGACCGGCATCGTGTTCTTGGATGAAATCGATAAGGTCGCTATCAAGTCGGGCGGCGGTTCAGGGCCAGACGTTTCGCGGGAAGGTGTGCAGCGAGATCTGCTGCCGATCATTGAAGGCAGCACGGTAGCCACCAAGTACGGTCCCGTCAAAACCGATTACGTTTTGTTCATCGCGGCCGGAGCGTTTCACATGGCCAAGCCCAGCGACCTGATCCCCGAATTACAGGGACGACTCCCCATTCGAGTTCAACTGGAGAGCCTCAAGAAGGACGACTTCCGCCGAATCCTGCTGGAGCCCAAAAACGCGCTCACCAAGCAGTACATCGAACTGCTCAAGGTGGACGGCGTGACCATCGAATTCACCCCGGAGGCACTGGAAGAGATCGCCGAACTGGCGGTTTTGGTCAACGAAAAGACCGAGAACATCGGCGCCCGACGACTCCATACGATGATGGAGCGGCTTCTCTCAGACCTGCTGTTCGAGGCCCCCGAGACCGAGACCAAGTTTGTGTTCTTTGATCGGGATGCGGTTCACGCCAAGCTGGATCCGTTCGTCCGTAACGTGGAGGTTTCGCGATCCGTTCTGTAGGGCTGCGCCCCATGGAATTCACCGGCGAGTATCTGAGCTTGCTGGATCAGCGGTTGTTGCCGCAACAGGAAGTCTGGCTAGAGTTGCGATCCAGTGGCGCGGTTGCGGCAGCCATTCGCGACATGGCGGTGCGCGGAGCCCCGGCGATTGGGATCGCGGCCGCGTACGGCATGGCCCTGGCCGTGCACCACGGGGAAGATTTGGGCGAGGCGGACGCGGTGCTGCGGGCCTCGCGACCGACGGCTGTGAATCTGTTTTGGGCTCTGGATCGCCTTAAGGGCGTGGCTCCCGGCGCGATCCTAGACGAGGCGGAAGCGATTGAGCGCGAGGACCTGGAAATGAACCAGGCGATCGGTCGGCATGGAGCCGAACTGGTACCCGTCGGGGCCCGCATCCTGACCATCTGCAATACCGGCGCGCTGGCCACGGCGGGGCACGGTACTGCGCTCGGCATGATTCGCACCGCCCATACGGACGGAAAGGGAATCTTCGTCACCAGTTGCGAAACGCGGCCCCGCCAGCAGGGACTTCGGCTAACGGCCTTTGAACTCCTGAAAGAAGAGATTCCTTTCCGGAGCATCGCGGACTCGGTGGCAGCTAGTCTCATGCGCGCGCGAGAGATTGATTTGGTGGTGGCGGGAGCAGATCGAATCGCTGCCAATGGGGACTCGGCCAACAAGATTGGGACTTACATGCTGGCGGTGCTGGCAAAGCACCACGGCATCCCGTTTTACATTGCCGCTCCGTCGTCGACTTTTGATCCAACCTTGCCTCACGGGGATCTCATCCCCATTGAGGAGCGGGCGGCGGAGGAGTTGACCGAAGCGGAAGGCGTCCGAATCGGGCCAATTGGCACTCCGGTTTACAACCCCGGGTTTGATGTCACGCCGGGGGAGCTGATCACCGCGATCGTCACCGAGCGCGGCGTGTTTCGCGGGCCCTACCACTTTACGTAGGGCTTCAAGCGCTCAGCGCCCAAGCCAGGATCCGACCACGCACCCCATTCCGTGAGGTTGGGGTCGGAACCCTGACTTTTCGTACAACTCGGCCGCATTATCGGTCTGCAAATAGATGTGTTGCCCGCGGACCGACTCTTGGAGTATCCGCACGACCTGGGTGGCAATCCCTCGCCGCCGGTACGCGGAATCCGTCCAGACATCCACGATGTAGGCGTTACAAACTCCGTCGGAAAGGATTCGTCCGTTACCGATGATCCGTTGAACGTCATAAACGAAAACGTTGAGGTGACTGCCCTCCGCGGATCGACGGTATTCGTCGGCGGTTCGACCGTTATCGAAATCATCGGCGGTCAGGGCACTTTTGAGCGCGTCCCAGTCGACCCCGTCGATCTCGGTGACAAATCGAACGTTTTGGATATTTACACTTTTTGCGTGTTAAACAGGATCGCGGCGATCACGCCGGGGATCCAGCCGAGAGTCCAAAGAATGGCCACGAGGATAATCGCACCGCAACCTCGGTCCAGTACGGCTAGTGGCGGAATGAAGATGCAGAGAAGTGCACGACCAAGTCCCACGAAAACATTGTAAGGGATCGCGAAGGGGCCGTTAGAACTTTTGGCCCCGAAGGCGAGCTAGGTCGAACTTAGCCGTGTCGGCAATCGCCATCACCGCCATCACGCCGGCCTGCACGGGGTCGCTCACCACCAGGTCCACGTGCTCCCGCACGCTACCCGCCATATTAAGGGAGATCACCGGGATATCCGTGGTCGCCCGAAGCTCCTGAACCGCGCGGGTGATTTCGCCGCCCATCAGCGATCCGGCCAGCACCAGAATTTTCACGCGCGGCAAGCGCGCCACCGCGCGAACGGCGTCCGTAAGTTCATGCTCGCCAACCAGGGGAATCGTGTCGACCGAAATGCGCTCGCCGCGAAGGTTGTGGCGATCGGCTTCTCCCACCGCGCCAATCACCACTTGTGAGATCTGGGCTCCGCCGCCAATGACAATAACTCGCTTACCAAACACGGCCGCGCTACTGGAAACGGCATCCACCGACCGAACTCCCGGAACGCTTGCCAGCGCCAACGTCACGTCTCCCGACATGCCGCTGACTTCGAGGCTGACGCGGGCGACCGGACCACTCTTGAGGAGGATGCCCTCGATGTTTCCCCCGGCTTCGGCGATGGCGGCGGAAATATCGCGCAGCAAACCCGGGCGATCTTCGGCTTCTAAAGACACTCCCAGCGTGTTCATAGCGTTATAGATAGTGTGAACAAGATCTTCGGTGTGATTTCAGCGGCGGCCATCGTTGCGGCGGCATTTGTGTATTCGGGCGGGGCAAGGGCAACCCAGGTACCGGAAATGAAACCGGTGGACGAGCCAGGCGGGATCGCCAGTTCGATGCCGGGTTCGCCGAAGCGCAAAGATAAGGTGGTCCTAACCGACGCGGCCTGGAAGAAGCGCCTGACCGAGAAGCAATACAACATTCTCCGGGCCCACGGTACCGAAGCCGCATTCTGCGGTCGTTTCCACGACAACCACAAGACCGGCACCTACTTCTGTGCGGGCTGTAATTTGCCCCTTTTTGCTTCCAATGCAAAGTTTGATTCGGGAACGGGTTGGCCCAGCTTCTTTCAGCCAGTGAACAAGAAGAACATTTGGCTGCGCAAGGATACGAGCTACGGAATGATTCGCGACGAGGTGCTCTGTGCCCGATGCGACGGCCACTTGGGTCACGTTTTCGACGATGGTCCCGGCGACAAGGGCGTTCTTCGATTCTGCATCAACTCGGACGCCTTGAACTTCACCGAAACCAAAAAGTAAGTGCGGTCCCGGCGCACATCCTCATCCCGGTCCCCCCGAAGGTCCGGGAAGGGAGGATGTGATCACAAAGCAAGGCTTGCCGGTGTCCCATATAAACGTGCTCAAAAGGCCATTTTGACAACCTTCAATTTTCCGTCGTTGATGCTTAGATCAAACGTTTAATCACGGAAGGGAATACACTAGAGAAATGCTGTCGGCATGCGCTTTGTCCTTGGTTTTGGCGGGAGGATTGCCGCCCCTTCGTATGCAAGGAGAGCTCTTGGTGGACCCAAAGGGCAAGCCGGTGACCCTGAAGGGCTGCAACCTAGGCAACTGGTTTGTCAACGAGTTCTGGATGTTCGGCATGCTGGGAGTCGATCCGGACCAGTTTGACTTTGAGGCAAAACTGTCCGAGCGGTTTGGCGAAGCGAAGAAAGACCAGATCATGGATCGGTTCAAGGCCAGTTGGATGACCGAGCGCGACTGGCAGAACATCCGCAGTTTCGGCTTCAACGTCGTGCGCGTGCCCATGAACTACCGCATGTTCGAGGATGATTCCAAGCCCAACGTACTAAAGCCGAACGCGTTCAAGTGGATTGATCATGCCGTGAACGAGGCCGAGAAGCACGGGATGTACGTGATTCTGGATATGCACGGGATTCAGGGTGGTCAAAGCGTCTACGACCACACGGGCCGCCGGAATCAGAACAAGGTCTGGACAGACTTATCCAACCAGGACCGAGCGGCTTGGCTGTGGGAAAAGATTGCGACTCGCTACCGATCTCACGGCGCGGTGGTCGCCTACGATCTCTACAATGAGCCATACGGTGGCACCAAGGACCAGCAAGTAGCCCTATTCAAGCGCCTCTATCCGTCGGTGCGAAAAGCCGATCCGGCGAAGCTCATTTTCGCTCACGGCAACTACGATGACTTCACCCACTACGGCGACCCCAAGAAAAATGGCTGGAAGAACGTTGGGTTTCAGATGCACTACTATCCGGGTCTGTTTGGATTTGGCAGTCCGGTTCCCAAGGTTCACGCCGAGCACCTGCAGCGAATGGAGAGCATCGAATCCCAGCAGAACACCCTAAACGTGCCGTTTCTGGTGGGCGAATTCAACGTTGTTTTTGACGCGGCGGGGGGAGCGGGCATGATGCGGCGGTACTACGACGCGTTCGCCCGTTACCACTGGATCGGCACCATGTGGTCCTACAAGGTGCTTTCCGCCGACGGCGGAACCAAGGATTCCTGGGGCATGGTAGCGAACCGCGATAAGTCGCGTCGCATCGATCCGGCCAAGTCATCCTTCGATGAAATGATGGAATGGGCGGGCAGCTTTGCTACGGAGCCGCTGGTCATCAACGAGCCTCTGCGCCAGATGCTCACCGCCAAGAGCCCCCGATTGGATCCGCTGCCGATCTTGCCGCCGGTAATGCGGGATGCCCCGGGAGATGCGGTGTTGCCGAATTGGGCCAGCGTGGATCTAGGCGACGCTCGCCGAGGGGGACTGGTGGTGAAAGGGGATGGTTTTGACCTTTACGGCGGCGGCAACGATATTTGGGGAGAGCGGGACTCTTGCCGATTCCTGGCGCAGACGGTCTCCGGCGACTTCTCCATCGAAGTGCGGTTGGACTTTCTAATGGATACGGATAGCTACGCCAAGGCGGGGCTCATGGTCCGAACCAGTGATGAGCCGGATGCGCCGTTCGTGCTGCTATCCGCGTTTCCGAGTGGAGAACTTCAGCTCGCGACCCGGGCAACGAAAGGCGCCAGCGCCAGTGGAAAGGAATCCACGACGGATTGGAAGTTCGGGCACCGTCTGCGGCTGATGCGGCAGGGTGGAACGGTACTCGCCGAGTACGAACTCCCGAACGGATGGAAACCGCTGGGCAAAGTGTCGCTTGCTGGGAATAGCTTGCGGGTGGGAGTGGTGTCGCTATCTCACAAAAACGACCGACTCACCCGAGCGTCGTACGGGCAGTTACGCCTATTGCCGAAGGGGTGAGGAACCTGACCATTTTTTCGCACGTTTAGAGTATTGTCATGACGATGAAAGCCTTCGTTCGCGTTGCCGCTCTGGCAGCTCTTTCCGCCGTAGCCGCCGTATCGATGGCTTCTAACCTCAAGTGGGAAACCGACGCCAAGAAAGCGATGGAACTCAGCAAGAAATCGGGCAAGCCGATTCTCGCCGATTTCACCGGATCCGACTGGTGTGGCTGGTGCATCCGACTTCACAAGGAAGTTTTTGACACGCCCGAGTTTGCCAAGTGGGCCAGCAAGAACGTGATCTTGCTGGAACTGGATTACCCGCAGGCAAAGCCGCAACCGGCCAACATCAAAAAGCAGAACGCCGACATGGCCACGAAGTACAAGATCGAGGGCTATCCGACCATTCTGTTCCTCAACGCCACCGGTAAGGTTCTGGGAACCTACGGCTACGACGCGGGCGGACCCAAGAAGTGGATTCCGAACGCCGAGAAGCTGATGGCTGGCAAGAAGCTCTAAGTAGCGAGCGGGACGATATCATGAGGCCGGCGGGCAACTTTCCGCCGGCCTCTTTCTATTTAAATGGCAGGCCAATCGGACGATGATTTACCGGGAAGATCAGAGCAGTTGCTTCAAGGAGGATCTGAGCGCCCAAATCCGGGTCGTCGCGATCAAGCGGTCACCGTACGCGGCGCTGAACCTGGATCAGGTCAACGATAACTGGATCGTCTCATTCGTTCAGTCGGGTCAGGTGGTCACCGGCTCCGGTGGCCGAACGTACGACGCTCCGGCCGGGAGCGTGATGATCCATCCGCACGGCGTAAGATTTACCGAACGCGCCGAGACTCCCGGATTTCACCTTTGGGTTCAGTTCGACGCGTACTTACTGCCCCACCGGTCCATCTTGGATGAGATTCCCCTGGGGGCGGTCATTCCCATCCGCCGCATTGGTAGCTTTGAGCAGGCGTTTTTGGCGCTTGAGAAGGCCGACGGTCCCGCCGAAACGCTCGTGTTTTTCTTTGCATTTTTGGCGGAATTGACTCAGGCTTGGCGGGAAGCGGGCTCGCCAAAATGGCCCGAGCCCCCGGAAAGGGAGGATCGGCTCGGATCGGTGCTGGCGTTCATGACCGATCGCCTAAATCAACCGATCCAGCGCCAGGATATCGCCAATTTTCTCTCCCTCCACCCCGGTTACTTGGATCGGATTTTCACGCGACGGTTTGGCATTCCCCCAATGCGAATGCTGCGCGAAATGCGAGTTCGGCGCGCTGCCCACTTGCTGCGAACCACCAATCTGACGCTGGATGCAATTGCGGAGCAGTGCGGATTTCCCGATGCCGGATCATTGGCCCGAAGCTTTCGGCCGCAGATGCGAACATCCCCCGGACGGTATCGAGAAAGTGCAAAATTGCCCGAAGTTGGTTATTTGGACGCCTTGTCACCCGCGCCGCCATCGGATTAACTGGATGCGATGAGCCTAGTCGGATCAGAGCAGATCAACCAAATCAACGAAGACGGATACTTTGTCCTTGAAAACGTGTTTTCCATCGCCGAAATGGAGGCGGTTGCCGCAAGTATTGAAGAGTACGAAAAGCGCGCCAATGAGCAGCTAAAAGCCGATGGGGACAGCGGAATCTCCCGGGCCAACGAGATCACCTTCAACTCCCATTTGGCGGAAAATGATCCTGCGATTCGGGAGTTTGTGACGAGACTCGAGTGGGTGGAAATCACGACCAAACTTCTGGGACCAGACGTGGATCTGTACTGGAACCAGAGCGTGTTCAAGTACCCCGAGGGCGAGCGAGTATTTCCGTGGCATCAAGATGACGCGTACACCCCGGTGACACCGGCTCCGTACTTAACCTGCTGGCTGGCGCTAAATGACGCTACTCCCGAGAACGGCTGCATTTCGGTTCTGCCGGGTTCGCACAAGGACGGCTTGCGGCCGCACGAGGCGACCAACTTGGGATTGGTGGGCTACTCCAACGATGCGCAAGATCAGGGCGTCTTGGTGCCGGTGAAGGCCGGTAGCGTCGCCATTTTCTGGTCGCTGACGCTTCACAAGAGTGGGCCCAACCGGTCTAACGGAATGCGCAAGGCCTACGTGATTCAGTACGCGGCCAACCCGCTGTTCCGCGCCGACGACATGATGCCAATCAATTGTGAGATTGCGGTGGCGCGAAACGGGATTGCCGCACCCAAAGGCTAATCTGGCTCGGTAAGTAGAATGGGCATGGTTCTGATTGGGTTGTTGCCATGTCCATTTTTGCTTTATCACTGATCCTTGCCTTCCAAGACCAAACGGCGCCGTCGACAAAACCGACGACCAAGCCGGAGGCCGAATATCTCTTTCGGGTCAAGGGAACGGTGGGCGATACCTACACCTATGACACCCATTTCTACATGTCGGACCCCACCGCCGCCAACACGTTGGAAATCCAGGGCGTGTTCACCGATACATTGGTCCGGCAGTACGAGGAGCTGATGGACTGGAAACAGGTGTTATCCTTGCGCAAAATCTCGGCGAGCGGAGAGATGAGGCCGGCACTCCAGATCTATAACGCGGCCAACAATACTCCCGTTACCCTGGTGACGAATGATCGGGGGCGGGTCTTGAAGAAGATCGTCGGCAACCTCGAGAAGGAATCACGCGGCAGTGCCAACATCGTGTTTCCAAAGAAAGCCGTGAAGATTGGCGAATACTGGGACGCGCCGGTGGAGATTGGCACCGATGTCGTGGACATTCGTTACCAACTGATGTCCGTCACGAACATCGCCGGGCGGCAAACCGCTTGCATTGAGGGGACGTACTTTCCCGACCAGATCGCGGTGAACGTGGAGAAGCACCAGTTCTACGTGGATGTTCCGTACGGTCGCACGATCTCGAGCAAGATCTACGCGGTGGTCACCAAAGGCAAGATCAAACTGAGCGTGTGGGCCACCACAACGCTGCGAGAATCCAAAGCGGGCGAAGGCAAAAGCTAGCCAGTTAGATTCCGAGGAGTTCCCGGGCGCTGGCCAGCGCGACTTCCGTGACCCGATCGCCCGAAATGAGCCGGGCGATCTCATGTTCGCGCTCGGTGCCCTCAAGGCGGCGCACCTGCGTGGTCACGCGACCGAGTTGCTCGGTCTTCTCGATGCGGAAGTGGTGATCCGCCATCCCCGCGATTTGGGGGGAGTGGCTGATGACCAGCACTTGATAGCTTTGGCCAAGCTCCGCCAATTTCCGGGCCACCGCCATCGAAGCGCGACCACTGAGTCCAGCATCCACTTCGTCAAAAATGAGGGTGGGCACGCCGCCTCGACCGGCTAAGGCGGTCTTAATGGCCAGCATCACGCGGCTAATTTCACCCCCCGAGGCAATCTTGGCCAAGGGCCGCTCGTCTTCGCCGAGATTGGCGCTAAAGAAGAATTCAACCTGATCGAGTCCCGTGTCGGTCGGCTCGGCCGGACGGATGGCCACCGAGAATCGCGCACGGTCCATGGCGAGGTCGCGAAGATGACGGGCAGTCTCTTCGGCGAATGCGGTGCCCGCCTCCCGTCGGATCGCGGTCAAGACGCTTCCCGCCTTTTGCATCGATTGCCGCGCCGTTTCCAGTAGCGCCACGAGCTGATCTTCAGTGGCGTCCGCGTCATCAATCAGGGCGCGATCCCGTTGGGCGGTGGCGAGAAAAGCTAGCACCTCGTTTTCGTCGGCTCCGTACTTTCGGCGCAAACGCTTGAGGACATCCAAGCGAGCTTGACGCTCGTCGGCTTCTTTCGGGTCAGCCTCCAACGATTCGGCGTAGTCCCGCAACTGGTACGTAACGTCACTAAGGGCCGACTGCGCGGACGCCAGCGCCGTGGCGATGGGTTCAATCGAGTCATCAAACCGAACGGCGGAGTCAGTCAGCTTTTGCGCTTGACCGACCAACTCAATCGCGTTGACTTCGGCCTCGGTGAGAGCTTCCAGAGCGCCAAAAGCCGCTTCGGCCAGCCGTTCGGCGTGTTTCAATCGGGTGAGGCGTTGCTCGTGCTCGTCAAACTCACCGGGAACGATGGCGGCGGATTCGATCTCTTGAATCTGGTAGTCCAGCAGATCAATTCGCTGCTCCCGGTCGCGAACGCCCTTGTGTAGCTCGTTGAGCAGACGCTCCGCTTCCCGGAA
>Ga0114976_10002971_pt1 | contig 10617 bp, 10 predicted proteins | sample S_130805_EF_Meta_FD_87319 | JGI IMG/M metagenome (GOLD analysis project Ga0114976, IMG submission 87319) | Freshwater microbial communities from Lake Simoncouche, Canada to study carbon cycling - S_130805_EF_MetaG | ecosystem: Environmental > Aquatic > Freshwater > Lake | place: Lake...
CTCAAGCGGCGCGCGCCGGGGGTGGAATTCGCCGGCATCGGCGGCGAGCGGATGGCAGCCGAGGGGCTCGAGAGCCTGTTCCCGATGCGGGAATTGTCGCTGATGGGGCTGCTGGAAGTGGTGCCCTCGCTGCGGCGGCTGGCGCAGCGGATGGGCGAGGCCGAGGCGGATGTGCTGGCACGCCGGCCGGCGGTGCTGGTCACGATCGATGCGCCCTCCTTCACGCTCAGGCTGGCGGCGCGGGTGAAGCCGAAGGGGGTGCGCGTGGTGCACTACGTCGCGCCGCAGGTCTGGGCCTGGCGGCCGGGGCGGGTGAAGCGGATCGCGCAGGAGGTCGACGAGATCCTGGCGCTGCTGCCCTTCGAACCGGTCTTCTTCGAGCGCGCCGGCATCGCCGTGCGCTTCGTCGGGCATCCGGTGCTGGAGAGCGGCGCCGATGGCGGCGATGCGGCGCGGTTCCGCGCGACGCACGGCATCACGGCGAGCGAGCGCGTGGTGATGGTCATGCCCGGCAGCCGGCGCGGCGAGGTGCGGCGGCTGGGCGGCATCTTCGGCGAGGCGCTGGCGCTCGCGGCGCGCGCGGTGCCGGGGCTGCGGCCGGTTGTCGCACTCGCCGGGCCGGTCGAGCAGGCGGTGCGGGAGGCGGCGGCATCCTGGCCGGTGGCGCCGATCCTGGTGCGCGAGGCGTCCGACAAGTACGACGCCTTCGCCGCCGCCGAGGCGGGGCTGATCAAGAGCGGGACCTCGAGCCTCGAGATGGCGGTCGCCGGCGTGCCGCATGTGGTGGCCTATCGGGTGAACCCGGTCTCGGCGGCGATCGCGCGGCGGCTGATCAAGGTGGAGTACGTGTCGCTGGTGAACCTGCTGGCCGGGCGGGCGGTGGTGCCGGAGTACCTGCAGCAGGATTGCACGCCGGCGGCGCTGGCGGCCGCACTTGTCCGGCTGCTGGCGGAGCCGGGGGTCGCGGCGGCGCAGCGGGCGGGGTTCGGCGAGGTGCTCGGGCTGCTGCGGCCGCGGGAGGGGCTGCCGAGCGAGGCGGCGGCGGCGGCGGTGCTGGCGGCGGTGGAGGGGGGTTTTCGGACAAAGGCCTGAGGCGGGGCGGGTGTGCCAGTGTCGGACACTGTGCGGAGGCGAAGCCGCATGGTGGGTTTCGGACAAACGGCCGAGGCGGGGCCGCCGTGCTGTTTTCGGACAAACGACAGAGGCGGAGCCGCGATGCGGGTTTCGGACAAACCGCCGGGGCGCGGTCGCAATGCGGTTTCCGGACAAACGGCGGAGCGGCGCGGGGCTCGGACACGATTGTGCCTCGCCCGGTGCGCGGCGACGTCGTTGCTTCAAATTCGTGGATTCTGAAGCGGTCCGGACTCGCGTAAAGTCCCGCGGAAGTTCGGGTTTTTAGTGCTTCGTTTTTAGGAATTAAAACCTTTAAGCAGGATTCTCGCCGGAAAATCGGGGCCAGTACGGTCACCGGAAAACCCGGCGACCGTCAGGGATGCCACCGGACCGCCGCGTTAGGCATGTCGTCGGACCGACAGGGCGCAGCCCGGCCCTGGCGGGGGAGGATGCGGGCGGATGGACAGCTTCAAGGAGCGGCGGCGGCCTCGCGGCCGCCTCGGGAAAGCCCGTGCGAACAGGGAAGCACCGATGCATTGCGCGAAGATGAACCACTGCGGCCGGTGTGGAGGATGCGCCGCGGCCCCCGGCCCCACGCGCCCGGCCTTCACAGCCGTTGCGATCCCGACTAGGTTGCCGCGATGCCGCCCGCCGCCCTCCGCCGCCGCACCCTCGGCCTGCTCGCGCTGCCCGGCCTCGCACACGCCCAGGCCGCGCCGCCGCCCGCCCGCATCGGCTTCCTCGACGGCGGCAGCAAGGCGGCCAATGGCCGCAATCACGAGGCGCTGGCCGAGGCGCTGCGCGGCTTCGGCTATGTCGAGGGCCGCAATCTCACCCTGACCGACCGCTGGGCCGAGGCCGACCCGGCGCGCGCCGCGCGCGAGGCCGCCGCGGTGGTCGCCGAGCGGCCCGACCTGATCGTCACCGGCAGTTCGCTGGCGACCCGCGCCGTGCTCGCCGCGACGCGCAGCATCCCGGTGGTGATGGTGGCGGTCGGCGATGCGGTCGGCGATGGCTTCGCCGCCTCGCTCGCGCGGCCCGGCGGCAATGCCACGGGCATGTCCGCCTACTTCCTCGAACTCGTCGGCAAGCAGGCCGACCTGCTGCGGGAGATGCTCCCGGGGCTGGCCCGGCTGGCGCTGCTGTGGAACCCCGGCAGCCCGGCGACGGTGCGTGCGGCGGCGGCGATGCGCGGCCGGCTCGACGGGCTCGGCGTGGCGGCGGTGCCGCTGCCGGTGGCGGACCTCGCGGCGATCGAGCAGGCGCTCGCGCCGGGCGCGCGGATCGAGGCCGAGGCGCTGCTGATCCTGTCGGACCCGCTGACCATCTCGCAGAGCCGGCGGATCGCCGCGCTGGTCGGGCCGCACCGGCTGCCGGCGCTGCATACGGTGCGCGCCTTCGCCGAGGCGGGCGGGCTCGCGGCCTATGGGCCGAGCCTGCCGGACCAGTTCCGCCAGGTGGCGCCGACGATCGCCAAGATCCTAGCCGGCGCGAAGCCGGGCGAGATCCCGATCCTGCTGCCGACGCGCTTCGAGCTGGTGCTGAACGCGAAGGCGGCGCGGGAGATCGGGGTGGCGCTGCCGCTGTCGCTGCTGGCCGGCGCCGACGAGGTGATCGAGTAGCGGGCGGTGCTCAGGCGCGCCGGCCAGGACCCAGCACCCCCCGCCGGCCCGCGCCGCCTACCGCCCCGGCGCCTCGCGCACCAGGCGGACAAGCCCGCCGAGCAGCCCGACCGTCGCCTCGGCGCTCGCCGGCAGCCGCTCCGGCGGCAGCGCCAGCCGGTCGAGCAGCCGCCCGCCCGCGGTATAGAGCGAGAGCTCCAGCGCCTCGCCCGCGACCACGGGGTGGCAGACCACCGCCTCGCCCGCCGCCGCGTCGCGCGCGACCTCGATGAAGGCCCGGATCTCCTCGAGGCCGCCCAGGTGGCCCATCGCCTCCTCCAGGAACTCCGCGACCACCGCCCCGACCTCCGACAGCGGGACCAGGCCGAGCGGCACGCAGCCGCCCTGGGCCGCCGCCACCTGACGAAGCCCCTTGCCTGTCCGGTGCCGATGCAACGCCACGCCGCGCGCCCGGCAGCATCGTGCCGCCGCCTGCGATCTCCGGCACCGTGGCACGCGGCCCGGCCCGCATGATTGCGGCCATGGTGATGACTGGTAAGGTCGGGCGCGCCCGCATGGAACGCGCCGCCGCATGTCTCCCTTCCTGCGCCACATCGACGCCTGCAATGCCCCGCCGCCGGAGCCGCTGCTGCCCTTCCGGCTCTCCGGCGCGCCCGTGGGCCTGCTGGCGCCGGCCATCGCGCGGGCGCTCGATGGTGCCCCCGGCATCCGCTGCGAGGCCGGGCAATGCAGCCTGCAGGCAGCGCCCGAGAGCCCGCAGGGCCGCAGCGACGCGCTCGCCGCCCTGGCGCAGCTTCTGGCAGAGCGCGGCCATATCCGCCTGCGGGGCGAAGCCTTCGATGTGCGGGCCAGGCCGGAGGGGCCGGTGCTGGCGACGCTCGATCGCGGCGCGCTGCCCGCCTTCGGCATCGCCGCGTCGGGCGTGCACCTCAATGGCCTCGTCCGGCGCGATGGCGGCCTCCACCTCTGGGTGGGCATCCGCGCGCGGACCAAGGCCGTGGCGCCCGGCAAGCTCGACAACCTGGTTGCCGGCGGCACCCCGGCCGGTCATGACGCCTGGGATACGCTGCTGAAGGAAGCCGCGGAGGAAGCCAGCCTGCCGCGCGGCCTTGCCGAGCGTGCCAGGCCCACCGGTCGCATCACCTACGCGATGTGGACCGCGCAGGGCCTGCGCCGCGACACGCTGCACTGCTTCGACCTCGACCTGCCGGAGGGCTTCGTGCCGCGCCCGAACGACGGCGAGGTCGAGCGCTTCGAGCTCTGGCCCGCCACGCGCCTGCTGGCTGCGGTGCGCGACACCGAGGACCTCAAGTTCAACGTCAACCTGGTGCTGATCGATCTCTTCCTGCGCGAGGGGTTGATCGACCCCGCGAGCGAGGCGGGCCGGGCGCTGCGTGCCGGCCTGACCCGCTTCTGACTATCGCGCGAAGTCGGGCGCCTCCTGCAGCAGGATGCGCTTGATGCTCTCGAGGTGCAGCCGCGCACTCTCGCGGTCGCCCTCGCGCATCTGGGCATAGGTGCGGGCCGCCATCTCCGGCGGCACGACCTTCAGCGGCCGCCCCGTGCTCATCGCCAGGCGCTGCGCCTCGCAGGCGCGTTCCAGGTAGTAGAGATCGTCCCAGGCCTCGGCGACGCTCTGACCGATCACCATGATGCCGTGGTTCTTCATGAAGACGATGTCGGCTTCGCCGACCGACGCGGCGATGCGGTCGCCCTCGGCCTCGTCGAGGGCAAGCCCACCATACTCCTCGTCCACCACCGTGCGACCATAGAATTTCAGCGCGGTCTGCCCGGCCCAGGCCAGCGGCGGACCGTCCAGCATCGCCAGCGCCGTCGCGTTCGGCATGTGGGTGTGGAAGCAGGCTTTCGCGCGCGGCAGGTTCTTGTGCACGCGGGCATGGATGTAGAAGGCGGTTGCCTCGGGCACGCCCTCGCCGGCGATCACGTTGCCGGCGAAGTCGCAGACCAGCAGGCGCGAGGCGGTGATCTCCGAGAACGCATAGCCATAGGGGTTGACCAGGAAGAGGTCGTCGCGCCCGGGCACCACGAAGCTCAGGTGGTTGCAGATGCCCTCGTGCAGGCCGAGCTTCGCCGCCATGCGGAAGCAGGCGGCGAGGTCGATGCGGGCCTGCCGCACCGCATCGGCGTCGAGCGCGCTGTTGCGGAGGATGGCGGGTGCCTTCGCGTCCCCGAGGGCATGGGCCATGCGTGTTGTCTCCCGGTTGGTCGCGTCGAGACTAGACCATGATCCGCGCTGACTGAAGCGCGGACCATGGTCTAGCCTTTTGTTTTGTCGCGTGATTCACGCCTCCGGCTGTTCCAGCCGGCGGCGATCACGCTCCAGGGCCTCGGCGGGCGTATTCCCAGTCGCCCCGGTGCGCGCCCCTTCACCCCCGCCGCGCCGCCGCGATCGCCGCGACGTCGATCTTCCGCATTCCCATCATCGCGGTGAAGACCCGCGCCGCCGCCGCGCCGCCCTCGGCCATCGCCTCGGTCAGCACGCGCGGGGTGATCTGCCAGGAGACGCCCCAGCGATCCCGGCACCAGCCGCATTGGCTCTCGGCGCCGCCATTGCCGATGATGGCGTTCCAGTAGCGGTCGGTCTCGGCCTGGTCGTCGGTGGCGATCTGGAAGGAGAAGGCCTCGCTGGGCCTGAACGCCGGGCCGCCATTCAGCCCGAGGCAGGGGATGCCGGCGACCGTGAAGGTCACGGTCAGCACGTCGCCGGCGCGGCCCGCGGGGTAGTCGGTCGGCGCGCGGTGCACGCCGTGCACGGCGCTGTCGGGGAAGACGCTGGCGTAGAACCGCGCGGCGGCCTCGGCCTCGCCGTCGTACCAGAGGCAGACGATTCCCTTCGGGGTCATGCGCGGTGCTCCACATGGCGGGCGAAGCGGTCGAGGATGGCCTGCCAGCCCTGGCGCTGCATGTCCTCGGGGAAGGTGGTCTCGGGGTCGAAGCTGACGCGCACCGTGACGCCGCCCGGGCCCGCGTCGAAGTCGACGCGCGCGGTGCGCTCGCCGAAGGCGTATTCGATGAGGCGCTCGGGCACGATCCGCGTGTAGGTGCCGGCGAAGTCGAAGCCCATGCTGCCGTCCTTCGCCTCCATGCGCGAGGCGAAGGTGCCGCCCTCGCGCAGGTCGACCGCGGCGCGGGTGGTGTGCCAGTCGTCGGAGGCGGCGTTCCACTGCACGATGTCGGCGGGCGTGGTGTAGGCGCGCCAGACCTCGGCGAGCGGTGCTGCGATGGTGGTCTCGACGGTGATGGGCATGCTGTTGGTCCTCCCCTGCCGGGCCAACGCGCGCGGGCGGCGGGCGATGCGCCGGCGCATGATCCGCTGTCGTGGCTCACGGTCCAGCCAGGCTTCGAGCGACGGCGCCACCGGAGCAGGCGCTATGCCGGCAGCAGCGCCTCGGCCTCCGCCCGGAGGCGTTGCGTCAGCGCCCCGGCCGGTTCGGCGCGGGCGAGGCGCGCCCCCTGCCCGGCCCAGGCCTGCATGCGGGCGACCTCGCCGGCCGCCTCGGCGGCGGCGCGGACCGGGGCAATCAGCGCGCGCTGCACCGGATAGGGCGCGGGCCTGAGGTCGCCCGCGAAGGCCTCGGTCACGGCGTTGCGGAGACCGCGGCCGAGGCGGCCGGAGAAGCCGCGGGTTGTGACGGTGTCCTCGGGCGCGGCGGCGGCGATGGCGGCAGACCAGGCGGGGTGGATGGCGGCCTCGGGGGTGCGGAGATAGGCGGTGCCGAGCTGCACCGCGCTGGCGCCGAGGGTCAGCGCGGCGGCGATGCCGCGGCCGTCCATGATGCCGCCGGCGGCGATGACGGGGATCGCGACGGCATCCGCCATCTGCGGGATCAGGGCGAAGAGGCCGATCTGGCTGGCCTCGGCGGCGGCGTTCTCGAAGCTGCCGCGATGGCCGCCGGCTTCGGCGCCCTGCGCGATGACGGCATCGGCGCCGGCGGCCTCGGCGGCGCGGGCCTCGGCGATGGTGGTGGCGTTGCAGATCCAGAGGATGTTGCGGGCCTTGAGCTCGGCGACGAGGTCGGGCGGGAAGAGGCCCATGATGGAGGAGACGACGGGCGGCCCGGCCTCGAGCATCGCGGCGCATTGCGCGGCGAAGTCGGCGAGGAAGGGGCCGGGGCCGGGATCGGGGATGGGGATGCCCGAGATCGCCGAGAGGCGCTCGCGCACCTGGGCCTCGTGCGCGGGGTCACGCACCGGGTCGGGCTCGGGGATCCAGAGGTTGACCTGGAAGGCGCCGTTGCTGGCGGCGCGGACCTCGCGGGCCCAGTCGCGGATCGCCTGCGGGGAGGAGGTCAGCGCGCCGAGGCCGCCGAGGCCGCCGGCGCGGGCGACGGCGGCGGCGAGCGCGGGCGGGCAGGCGCCGGCCATCGGCGCCTGCAGGATCGGGAGGGTCAGGCCAAAGCGGGTGCAGAAATCGCGGGCGCGGTCGCGGGCGGTCATGCACCCGAGGATGCGCCCGCCCGGGTCAGCGGGCCAGCGGGTGGATCACCTCGGGGCCGGTCACGGGGAAGCGACGGATCTCCTTGGCGTCGAGCGGCTGGGCCATGAGGTCGAGGCTGCGGATCGCCGAGTTGTCGTAGGTGCGGACATGGTAGCGCCGCGCCTTCAGGTCGGCGGCCGAGGTCCAGAGCGTGTAGTCGGCGACCGGATTGCCATGCGCGTCCTTCTCGTGCTCGCGCGCGACGCCCTTCGGGATGTCGAAATTGTTGAGCAGGTGGTAGGCCTGCAGCACCGCCTCGCGGCCCGTGGGCAGCAGGCTCGGCAGCACCGCCTGGCTGAAGGCGACGGCGCGGACGAAGCGCGAGGGCGGGGTGAAGTCGCCGGGCAGGCCGACCATGCCGCTGCCCTGTCCGAAGCCGGTGAGCTTGACCGGGCCGAGCTGGATCGGCGCGGCGTTCAGCGGCGAGAAGTTCACGTAGTTGCGCAGGTTGGTCATGTGCCAGTCGTAGCGCGGCGAGTTGGTGACGACGCCGAGCGGGGCGTCGTGGATCACCAGGCGGCCGTCGAGCGGCTCGACCACCACGCTGTTGCCGGCCTCGTCATGGATGATGAAGTGGACCTCGGGGGCGAATTTCCACTCGGCCAGCACGACGGCGGGGAGGACGACGTTGGCGAGGCCGGCGCGGGCCTCGGCGACGGTCGCGAAGTTTTCCAGGATGTAGGAGCCGAGTTCCCAGGCCGCCATGGTCTTCGGTGCATCGGCGGGCGTGTAGGGCATGTAGCCGGCCGAGCCGGGGAAGTAGAACAGCCCGACTGCCAGGCCGCGCTCGTTCAGGCCATCGACCAGGATCGGCTTGCCGACGGCGTTCATCCCGACGCTGGCATACTTGCTGGTCCAGCTCATCCCCGGCTTGCCGTCCGGCGTGGTGCCGACGCGGGCCAGGCCGCGCGGGATGACCAGCACCTCGGACTGCAGGTCGATGCCGAATTCGAGCGTGCGGGCATGGACGCGGCTGCCATCGGCGGCGGTCAGGAAGATGCCGGTGCAGGCGAGCGCGGGCTGGAGCGCGGTCGCGGCCAGCAGGGCGAAGGCGGTGAGACTGCGGGCAATGCGACGCATGGGCGGGCTCCTTGGCCGGTTCACTCCGGCTTGAGGCCCATTGTCTGCACCACTGATTGCCACTTTGCGACTTCGGCCGCGATGTAGGCGCCGAAGGCCTCGGGCGTGCCGGTCTGCGGCTGGATGCCCTGGCGGGCGAGCGCGGGGCCGACCTCCGGCCGGGCCATGGCGGCGCGCAGCGCGGCGTTCAGCCGGGCGACGATCGGCGCCGGCGTGCCGGCGGGCGCCATGATGCCGCCCCAACTGACGGCCTCGAAGCCGGGCAGCGTCGCGGCGACGGGGGCGAGGTCGGGGAGTTCGGGTAGCGGCGCCAGGGTCGTGACGGCGATGGCGCGCACCCGGCCAGCTTGGTGGTGCGGGATCAGCACGGGGGCGGTGTCGACGCTCGCCGGGATCACGCCGGCAATGAGGTCCGTCGTGGTCGGCGCGCTGCCGCGATAGGGGATATGGGTGATCTGCACGCCGGTCCGCGACTTCAGCAGCTCCATCGCCATGTGGCCGGCCGAGCCGATGCCGGCGGTGCCGTAGCTCATCCGGCCGTCCTGGGCGCGGGCATGGGCGAGGAAGCCGGGCAGGTCGCGGATCGGCAGCGCGGGGTTCACCGCGATCAGCAGCGGCACGACCGAGACCATCATCACCGGGGCGAAGTCGCGCAGCGCGTCATAGGGCGTGCGGGTGCCGTAGAGCGCGGGGCCGGTACCGTTCGGCCCGGCATTGCCCATCAGCAGGGTGTAGCCGTCGGGCGCGGCGCGGGCGACGAGCTCGCCGGCGATGAAGCCATTGGCGCCGGGGCGGTTCTCCACCACCACGGTCTGGCCGAGGCTTTCCGTGAGAGCGGGCGCCAGCATGCGGGCGATGATGTCGCTGGCGCCGCCCGGCGGGTAGGGGATTACCATGCGAATCGAACGCGCGGGCCAGGACTCCTGGGCCCGCGCGGGGAAGGCGAGCAGCGGCGCGGCCAGCAGGCCGCGCCGTGCGATCAGAAGCTTAGCCAGCCGCGGCGACCGCACGCTTCGCCATCACGGTGACCAGGTGCGCGCGGTACTCGGCGCTGCCGTGGATGTCGCTGTTCAGGTCGGCGGAGGGCTGCTTCACGCCGGCGACCGCATCGGCCGACCAGTTGGCAGCGAGCGCCTTCTCCATGTCGGCCTGGCGGAAGACGCAGGGGCCGGCGCCGTTGATCGCGACGCGGACCGCGCCCGCCTTGGTCTTCACCACGAAGGCGCCGGCCATGACGTAGCGGCTGGCCGGGTTCTTCATCTTGGCGTAGCCGGCCTTGGCCGGGATCGGGAACTCGATCGCGGTCAGCAGCTCGCCGGGCTCGAGGGCGGTGGTGAACATGCCCTGGAAGAAGTCGTCGGCGGCGATCTTGCGCTTGCTGGTGTGGATGATCGCACCGAGCCCGAGCACCGCAGAGGGGTAGTCCGCCGCCGGGTCGTTGTTCGAGACGCTGCCGCCGATGGTGCCGCGGTTGCGCACCTGGGTGTCGCCGATGCTGCCGGCCATCTGGGCGAGCGCGGGGATCGCGGCCTTCACCTCGGGGCTGCCCGCGACGTCGTGGTGCTTGGTCATGGCGCCGATGACGATGCTGTCACCGACCTTCTTCACGCCGCGCAGCTCGGCGATGCCGGAGAGGTCGACCAGCGTGGTCGGCTTGTTCAGCCGGTGCTTCAGCGCCGGCAGCAGGGTCTGGCCGCCCGAGATCGCCCGGGCATCCGGATCGGCCGAGAGGATTTTCACCGCATCAGCGACCGTGGTCGGCTTGGCGTAAGCGAAGTCGTACATGGTCCAATCCCCTCGTTATTCGGCGGCCAGCTTATGGCCGGCATGGATGATGTTCCAGACCTTGGCGGGCGTCGCCGGCATTTCGATATGGCGCACGCCGAAATCCTTCAAGGCGTCGACCACGGCGTTGATGACCGCCGGCGGCGAGCCGATGGCGCCGACCTCGCCGCAGCCCTTCACGCCGAGCGGGTTGTGGGTGCAGAGCGTGGTGTGGGTGGCGACCGAGACGGGGGCCAGATCGTCGGCGCGCGGCATGGTGTAGTCCATGAAGCTCGCCGAGATCAGCTGGCCGGAGGCGTCGTAGACGCAGCCTTCCAGCAGCGCCTGGCCGATGCCCTGAGCGACGCCGCCCTGGACCTGGCCCTCGACGATCATCGGGTTGATGACGCGGCCCACGTCGTCGACGGCGGTGAAATTCACCACGCCGACATGGCCGGTCTCGGGGTCGATCTCGACCTCGCAGATGTGGCAGCCGCCGGGATAGGTGAAGTTCTTCGGGTCGTAGAAGGCGGTCTCCTC
>Ga0114976_10002974_pt1 | contig 10615 bp, 14 predicted proteins | sample S_130805_EF_Meta_FD_87319 | JGI IMG/M metagenome (GOLD analysis project Ga0114976, IMG submission 87319) | Freshwater microbial communities from Lake Simoncouche, Canada to study carbon cycling - S_130805_EF_MetaG | ecosystem: Environmental > Aquatic > Freshwater > Lake | place: Lake...
ACCGCCGCCAAGTATGCCGAGCTGGTGGAGCGACTCACCACCGAGGTTGAGTAAGACTCAACGACGCTTAAGTAAAAAGGGTGCCGGCCGAAGCCGACACCCTTTTTCAACAGGAGTGGAACAAATGATGACTAGTCGCCCTTTTTCTTTGGCTTATCTTTATCTTTGCCCTTACCTTCGTTACCCAACTTAGTAAGAACAGGTTTTGCCGGCTTCTCAGGAAGCGGGCCAAGTGCGGTGATTGCATCGGTGCGGGCCTTTAGGGCTTCGGTGCGAACTGCGTCACGGTTGGTGCGTGCGGTGGCAAGTGCTGCAGTTGCCGACGACACCTTGTAGGTGGCCGCACCAATTGCTGCTGCATCTGCGCTCTTGTTGGCCTTCCTGAGAGCTGCTCGGGCAACTTGAAGGGCGCGGTCGGCGTCGTGCACTGCCTTATCGGCGGCGCGAACGCTGTCGTGGAAAGTCTTTTCAATCTGCTTGATGGCGGCAATCGAGTCAGCGTTTGCTAGCTTCCATGCATCCATGGCTGCCTGGAATGCGGCAAGTGCTGCAGCATCGGTGGCGTTAGCAGGAAGACGATCTAGCTTGTCGTGCTTCTTGGCGTATTCTCCTGCCGACTTGCGGGCATCGTTGATGGCCTTGCGGTCGTGCTTGTGAACGTGCTCGCTGATTGGAGCAGGTGATGCACTGGCAGAAGGAGCAGGGGTTGGGGTTACGGCTCCGGCGGTAACGGCCGAACCAAAAATTAGGCTGGCGGCAATAGCACTGCCGACTAGAACTTTGTTTAGTTTCATTTGACTCTCGATTCGTGAAGGGCTTTCGCCGATCCTTGTGCGGAAACTCCGCTCTCTAATGATGACCTACCAAGTATTAGAAAACTATGTGAAGAGATTTGGGCAAGTTATGGAAAGTGAAAACGGCACTAACCTACAAACATGACAGTGCAAACGCCCACCAATGGCATTCACATCTTGGTTGTAGATGACGAGGATGGTATTCGTGACATGGTTTGCGATGCGTTGCGCATGAGCAACTACAACGTTCACGACGCGAGCGACGGCAACAAGGCGATCCAGTTTCTGCACAAAAGCACCGTCGACCTAATCATCACCGACATCAACATGCCCGGCATGGATGGCTACGAGATGCTCAACCACCTTCGCAACCTTGGCAACCAGACGCCGGCCATCATGCTCACCGCAAGACAAGACAAGCACGACATCACCAAAGGTTTTCGCATCGGTGCCGACGACTACGTGACCAAGCCGTTTGGGCTAGAAGAGTTGTTGCTGCGCGTTCAGGCGGTGTTGCGTCGCACGATGGGGCAGCAAACCTCTAGTGCCACCTTGAGCTGTGGCCCGATCGTTCTGGTCGAAGACACTCACACCGTCACACTTAGCGGCGAGGATGTCGAATTGTCGCCAACCGAATTTGAACTGCTTCGCGTTTTGCTCGAAAGCAAAGGTAAGGTTTTGAGCCGCTCTCGCTTGCTAGACGAGGTTTGGGACATCAACTTCGACACCGGCAGCAACGTTGTAGACACCTACATTTCTTACCTGCGCAAAAAACTTCACACCGAAGAGTTCTCAGGCATTCGCACCGTGCGCGGCATCGGTTTTTCAATTTCAGACAAGTAGCCAAGGGCAAAATGAAACTAAGCACTCGTCTCTTTGGCGCAGCCGCGTTGATTACCACCGCAACCGCTGCCGCAGTTGGCGTGGTTGGTCTCAACCTTTCTTACGACGCCGAAATCTCCCGAATTGATAAAGCGCTTGGCAGTGTGGTGCAGGCCGTAAACGATGCCACCGACGACAAGCTCTTGGCAGCGATGCAGGCAGCCGACGCATCTGGTACACAAATATCCGTGGGCTTGCTTGACAGCCAACTTCAGGTGACGGTGCTTGCAGGCGACGACAAGTTGTTGCCCGGCCCTCCAGCGAGCGAACCTCTGGTTCAAGCCCAAACGAACGCTGTGACGGTAGACGGTTTAACGCACTTTAGGTTGAGGTCGGTTAGTCTCTCGAAGACCGACCACCTGTTGATTGCCACCGACATCGAAGCCATTCAAGCGTCAAGGGCCGCTAGTACCAACGGATTGTTGGCATTCAGTGGTTCGGCTGCGCTACTAGCAATCGGCTTGATTTGGCTTCTCATCAGACGCGACCTAAAAGTGCTCAAATCACTCTCCAAGGCTGCCGCCAAGATTTCGCAGGGCGAACAGCAGGTTTCGCTGCCACAGGTAAAAGCAAGCAGCGAGGTAATGCTGCTCAGCAATTCGCTGGGTGAAATGGTTGAGACGCTAGAGTCTGCCATCACCACCGAGCGCAACGCTCAGAAGGCCATCCAAGTTTTTGTCGGCGACGCCTCTCACGAGTTGCGAACACCACTCACGGTTATCAAGGGCTACACCGAGATGCTGCAGACGCGAGGTGCCGACTCCGAATTCCGCGATAAGGCGCTCGAGCGGGTAGCCGCCGAAGTTACTCGAATGGATCAGTTGATTTCCGACATGCTAACCATGGCCGAGCTTGGCGAAGAGCGTCGCGCTGAGCGCACGGTGGTCAACCTGAGTGAGCTGGTTGAATCAGCGGTGGCCGATTTTGCTACGTTGTCTAACGATAGAACCGTTGACAGCAAGATTGCTGCCGGCATTGGAATCACCGGTGCACAAGATCAACTCCACCAACTGTTGAACAACATCTTTTCGAACATCCAGCGCCACACTCCCAGCGACGCTTTGGTTGAGGTTGCACTCGCCAGCACGGCCGACGCAGTGCAGCTCACAATCGACGATGCCGGGCCGGGCCTGCCCGAGGATGCCTACGCGCGTGGCATCGATGGGTTTGAGAGATTCGATCCTTTTGCTGCCAGAGCAAACGGTGGCACGGGGTTGGGAATGACCATCATGCGCAAAATTGTTGCCGACCACGGTGGAAAAATCGTGTTGTCTAAGAGCCACCTCGGTGGCCTGCGGACAGAGATTACGCTCGCGCGCTAACTCGCTCTGGCAGTCGCTCGTTTGGTTTAGAGGTTCTTAGCGCGCCAAACGTGCACGATGGCGTTGGCGTGGCCCTGGCCCATTTCGTGTTCGGTCTGCAACCATTTCACCTGCTCCATGTGCTTTAGGTCTGGGCAGTTGGTGCTGATTAGATCGAACCAGTGCTGAACTGGGTGCCCGTACTTCTTCTCGATTGAAGGAAAGTACGATGCTGGGCCTTGAACTTTTTCGGTCATGAGAAAATCTTGCCAGATAGTCTCGCTGGCTGGCTAGAAGCCAATTATCAACAGCACCAGGCCCATCGGCAGCAGCGAATCCACTCGATCCAGCAGCCCGCCAAAACCGGGTAGCCAATCGGAGGCATCCTTCACGCCGACAATGCGCTTGATCCAAGATTCGAGCCAGTCGCCTGCAACAGCGCCGGCAGCGATCAGCAGGTAGGCCACATCGCTGAACGTTCCAAACCAAAGATTGGCCGCATAACCCAACAACACTGAGCCAACGAGGCCACCCCAGGTTTTATTGGGCGAGGTGCGTGGAAAGAGTTTTTTGTCTAGCGGCTTGAAGCGGGTTAGCAGCTTTCCGCCAACCCAACCTCCGATGTCGAACAGCGCCACAATCACAACCAGCGACAACATGAAATCAACCGAGGTCACGAGTGTTTGCATCAGCAACAACACGGATGCTCCCGCCATCAATCCGCGATAGGCAAACACCGCCACCGACTTTCGCCCCAACGGTGGTTTTGCGAGCTCCTGTAGTTCTTGACCCTCGATCCAACAGACAAACCCCATCAGACCAAACAAAATGCCGACTCCAACGTTGCCCCATATGGTGGCAATCGCAAAGGCTGCGGTGAGCCCTGCCCAAGTGATCCAACGCCCACGAAGCACCGTCGACTTGGATGCCAGCACCGGCCAGGCGGTAGCAGCCAAGAGCGCAGCCGCGGTTAGTAATTGCTTCATCGATTGCCTCCGATTCTTTGCCAGCGAAGCAGCGCTGTAACTAGCGATGCCCAAATCAAAACCTGCAGCAAGTAGCCGGCCACCAGTTCATCGATGTGCCCAAACTCAACCAGCGCAACGAAAACCACGGCAAAGAGACAACGCTCGGTTTTTCCAAACGGACCCCCATTGATGCGCGCGGCGCCCCGCCGCACACCCCAAAGCGACACCGCGGTTGGAAGTGCAACCGCAACCATCACCGTGACCCAGACGTCGACGGGGATAGCAACTGGCATAAACAGCAACCCGGCAAAGATGGCCCAGTCGGCCAGGCGATCGCCCACCTCGTTGATCCAAAACCCGTTGCGCGAGTCGTGCCCAATGGCACGGGCCACCGCGCCATCCAAGTTGGCACCGGCAAGCCGAACAACCACGCCCACGATCACCACCCAGGTGTTCACACTTGCCACTCCGAAACCGGCCAGCGCGCCGCCCAGTACTCCTATAACTGTGAAGACGTTCGGAGAAAGTTTGCGCTGCACTGCAAAGAAAACCAGAGGTTTCAGCAAACCGCTAAACCAGTTCTTCAAGGCATACAGACCGCTCATTAGTCGCCAAACACTCCCTGAAAGCAGTTGAAAGCGACAATCACGGCGGCCACCACCAGAGTGAGTGCAGCTATCGGGTGCCACATAACCGATCGGCTAGCCAGCTGAGCCGCGATTGCAATAACTGTGAGCAACGCTGTGAGCGAGAGCATGAGTGCGTCGGTTATCACAAGAAACGCTGCGGGTATTACCGGATCGGCACCCAGCCAGCCGTAGCCAAAGGTCATCGCCTGCAAAACTACAAAACCGAACTCAAACGCCGCGATGCGAAATGCCCAGCGCCCCACCAACTCGGTGGCGCGTGAGCGGCTCTTTGGCTTCTCGTTCATCATCAACTCCAGTATCCAACGGTGAGCCACAACCCAAAAGGAAACAGCGCCAAGCAAATGCCCTGCACCATTCCTAGGCAAGACTTCAACCAGCGCGATAGGGCGGAGCCAAGCATCCAAGTGCCCACCCCGATGATTGCGATGCGCAGCATCCGTGGAATTAGCGCCAGCAATACCTGGTCGAGGCTCAGGTGCAGCGCGCCGGCCTCGTGCGCGTACACCTTCACCGGGATGCCGTTGAACATCTGTCTCCAGAATGCGGTGTCGGGATTTGAGGTCAACTGGTCTCTGGCGATCTCAAACATCAGGGGTGTGGTGAGCGGGCTCGGCGGGTTGAAGCCGTGATCGACCAGCCACCACGTCGCCAGCACACCGAGCGCCGAACCAATGCAGGCAACAACTGTGAGTAACAGCCCGCGCCAGCGCCAGCCAACCGTGACTATCAACAACATCAGAGGCATCTCGGCAATCAGCGGCCAAAACACTCCCTCGCCGAAGGCCCAAAAGAAAATGACCGCAAGACCAACCCAGCCGAAAGCCAACCTGCGCACGCGCGACCAACCGAACTGCGGGTTATCTTCAACGGGCTGCTCGAGCATCTCGGACAGTTGCGCGCGAGCCTGGGCCGCGGCGGCATCCGTGTGGATTGGCTCGGCAGATGGCACGTCGATCGGCACGCCGAACCGCAGGTTGTAGGGCAACCGCTTTGGCCAGGTGGCACCCTTTGGCAGCGCAGCAAAAGCCCCAACGATGCCCACGGGCAAAACCCGCGCGCCCAGGTCGGCCGCCAACCGAAATGCGCCGGAGTGGAATTCTTGTAGTTTGCCATCGACGCTGCGCGTGCCCTCGGCGAACACCACCAACACCGCACCGGCCTCAACCTTGGGGCGAACGGCGGCTAAGTCGTCGTAGCCGTGACCATCACGCGAGATTGGCCAGGTGCCCACCAGCCCAGCCGAAAGCCACTCGGCGGTGGCGTCTTGCTTCCAGTAATCCTTGGCCGAAACCACTAGCACCGGTCGCACCCGACCGATGGCAGCCACAAGAGCAACCGAGTCGGCGTGCGAGCTGTGGTTTGCCACCACGATGAGCGGACCGTCGGGCAGGGTGATCTTTTGACTCAGAGGCTTGGGTTGGCCGGAGGCATCGTAGGTGGTGATTCCGCGTGAGAAAACGCCGAAAATCGTTCCCCACAATTTGGCGCGCAACCAGGATTCACGGGCAAGTGCAGATGTGCTGCTCAACCGAAACCCCCATTCCCTACCTGAGTAACTTCACTCTAAAACAAAAAAGTTGGGCCCGGACGAATCCGGACCCAACCTTAGTTTTTGAAGTTATTACTTCTTGGCGCCTAGTCCCTTTAGCAAGATGACCATACCGGCGGTAACAGCAGTACCGGCAAGGATTGCTACGAAGAACATGGCAGGGTTGCCGATGAGGCCGAGCACCCAGATACCACCGTGTGGAGCAAGCGAACCTGCACCGAAAGCGGCCGAGAGAGCACCGGTCACAGCTGAACCAACCATGATCGAAGGAATGACGCGTAGTGGGTCGGCAGCTGCGAAAGGAATTGCACCCTCCGAGATGAACGACGCACCAAGTAGCCATGCAGCCTTACCGTTTTCAACCTCAGACTCTGAGAACAGACCCTTGCGAAGAACGGTTGCAAGTGCCATACCTAGAGGTGGGGTCATACCGGCAGCCATAACGGCAGCCATGATGATTGCTGGGGTTGAGGTGTTGTCGGTTCCGGCGTTAGCCAAACCAGTGGTAGCGAAGACGTAAGCAACCTTGTTTACAGGGCCACCCATGTCGAATGCCATCATCAGACCAAGAACGATACCCAGTACTGCGAGCTGAGTGGTGTCGAAGCCACCCAACCAGTCAGTAAGAGCGGTGTTCAGAGCCTTGACAGGTCCACCAACAAGCAGAACCATGATGAATCCAACAACTAGCGAAGCTAGTACCGGGATCACGATTACTGGCATGATTGGGCGGAACCATGAAGGAACCTTCCAGTCTGAGATGAACTTGGCAACGTAACCAGCCAAAAGACCAGCAATGATTGCACCAAGGAATCCTGCGCCGGTACCTAGTGGGTTGCCATCGGTGCCTACTGCAAGTGCGCCACCAATGAATCCAGGTGCGATACCTGGGCGGTCAGCGATTGCGTAGGCGATGAAAGCGCCCAGTACTGGAACGAAGAACGAGAATGCAGCCTTACCCAGCCAGAAGATGATGAAAGCCCAGTTCTTGACGTCAAGGAAATTGAAGCCATTCTCTGCGCTGAAGTTCATCTCAGCTGCGTCGTATGCGTGGTAACCACCCAATGCGAAACCTAGGGCGATCAAAATACCACCTGCGGCTACGAATGGGATCATGTAAGACACACCGGTCATAAGGTACTGACGTAGGCGTGCTCCAACACTTGGAGTGTTCACTATGAGCCTCCTATTGCTCTTAATGAGAATCTTTGATGGCGGGGTGCCAAAAAAGCTTTACTATTTTTTGCCGAAGAGGCCTCCGAGGAAACCCTTCTTTTCTCCCTTGTCACTGTCTGACGACTTGTCTTTAGCGGGGGCCGAAGCCACCGCCTCACCAACTCGAGGGGCAGTGCCATTGGAAGCTTGTTCGATCAGCGTGGTGATCAATTCTTCTGAGCCGCGAAGTGCCTTCGCAACTGGAACCTGCACGTATGGCTTGCCATTGAATCGCTCCATACCGCCAACACCGAGGTCTACGCAAAAAATTGCGATCTCGGCTTCGTCGATCCATTCCTGGGTTACGCGCTGTGCGCCGCCAGATCCTTGTGTTTCGACTTTGATTTCGTGTCCAAGCTTCTTGGCAGCCTGCTCAAGCGCTTCTGCTGCCATGTAGGTGTGTGCGATTCCGGTGATGCACGCGGTGACTGCAACGATCTTCATTAGTTCTGTACCTCTCTAGTAAGAATGTTGGCAATTTCTGCCGGGTCGGTTTGGGCTAGCAGAGAGTCGCGAAACTCTTCGTGCATGATTTTGCGGGCAAGTTTTGACAGCACGTCTAGGTGCGATCCTTCGCTGCTTGCCGGGGCAGCGATCAAGAAGATTAGGTTGCTGTTGCCGTCGTCAGCGCCGAAGTCGACACCGGTTGGGCTAACGCCAACCGCCACAGAGGCAACCGAAACAAAGTCGCTCTGTGCGTGAGGGATGGCAACGCCACCCTCGAATCCGGTTGGAAAGTGTTCTTCTCTAGCAGCAACTGCTGCGAGGTAAGGTTCGATTTCGCTTAGGCGACCGGCGGCCACCAGGGTTTCTGCAAGCTGACGAGCGGCATCGGCCTTGTCGGTTGCTTCGAGTCCGACGATTACGATTTCAGGAATCGTGATTGGTTGAGTCAAGGGGATTCCTACTTCTTCTTTGTTTCGTGAAGGTGCTGAAAGGTGCCAGCACTAATAGGTAATCCTAGGATGCGCGGTGCTGAGAGAGCGGCAACGCCAGTGTTTCTGGCTGAGCCGATCTCGTGACGCATTCGCACCATTGCGCATTCCTTTCACAGTCACAGAGGTAACCGCTCAGATTAGGTTAGCGGTAACATTTGAGAGACTCTCCGCGATATACCTTTTTGTAATAATAAATAAAACGCTTACATTTTGTAGGTTTCCTACAAAAACTAATGCGTTTTAGGAGGTCTATAAGTGGTCTTCGCTCAAATGTGAGCGATAAACCGCTAACCTTAACTCCTACCCAACTTCACTCACAAGAAGCGAGTATTCACATGGCTTTCAAGGCAACTGTCACCGTAAACGACCCCATTGGTCTTCACGCTCGTCCTGCTGGGCAAATCGTGAAAGCTGTAAAAGAGTCAGGTTTCGACGTTCAGCTTGTAAACGCTAACGGTGACTCCACCTCGGCAGCATCGGCTCTGCGCATGATGGCGATGAAGGCCAAGACCGGTGAAACCCTCGAAGTTTTAATCGAAGGCGCCGAAGATGCATCCGCAGCCGCACTCGTGGCTCAGATCCAAGAGTTTCTTCAGGGCTAACCTTGACCCTCGCTAACGGAACCGTTCTAACCGGCCTAGGTGTCGGGCTCAACTCGGCAGTTGGCACCGTTTTGCGCGTTGCCGCGCACGCAACACTCCCTGCCTGGTCCAAAACCAACAACGATGCCACGGCAGAAGCCGACACCCTGCGCGTCGCGATCGCATCCGTGGCTGCCGACCTAGATCGACTCGGCGTAAAAGCCGGAGGCACCAGCGCCGAAATTTTCGAAGCGCTCAAGATGCTGCTCGAAGACGACGAACTTTTTGAAGTGGCTGGCGAGAACCTAGCCGATGGTTGGAGTGCGGCGGCAGCTTTTGGCATGGCGGTAGACACCTTCGCCGAACTACTCGGGGGCGACGCAGCATTTGAAGAGCGCGTTGCCGACCTACAAGATTTGAGCAAGCGCGTGCAGGCACACATCGCTGGGGTGTCAATGACCCTCGAGTTGCCGGAGACGGGCACCATCGTTTTGGTTGGCGACGACTTTTCGCCAGCCGACACCGCGCAGTTCACCCCGGCCGTTATCGGCGTGATCACCATCAAGGGCGGGCCAACCAGCCACACCTCGATCATCTGCCGCTCGCGAAGCATCCCTGCTGTTGTTTCGGTCACCGAGGCGAGCGCGCTTGCAACCGGCGACGAGGTTTTGGTTGACCCAGTTGGCGACCGCGTGGTTGTGGGCGGCAACGTAAGCCTTGCCACTCAGGCCATTCAGTTTGTGGCCGTTAGCGATGAGCCAATCATCGATGTGCGTTCAAACATCGGAACCCTCTCGGATGCCCAGGCTGCCGCCAAAACCGGTGCCAACGGCGTTGGGCTTTTTCGCACCGAACTCTTGTACCTGAGCGAAAAGACCCAACCAAGCGTTGAGCAGCAGACAACTTCGTACAGCGCCATCCTGGCTGCCGCGCCTGCTGGCCCAATCGTGGTTCGCACCATCGATGCCGGCAGCGACAAGCCCGTGCCGTTCTTGAACATGGGCCAAGAAGAGAACCCTTCGCTCGGTGTGCGCGGATACCGCCTGATTCACGAACACCGCTCCTTTATAGAAGACCAACTCAAGTCGCTAGAGGCAGCTCGCCAGGCAACGGGTCGCGAAGTTTGGGTGATGGCCCCGATGATTGCCACCGTGCAAGAAGCTCAAGACTTCTGCGACCTTGCTCGCTCAATCGGCAAGTTCAAGGTGGGCATTATGGTGGAAACGCCATCGATCTCCGTTTTGGTTAGCGACCTCAAGGGCATCGTCGACTTTGTTTCGATTGGCACCAACGACCTCTCGCAGTACCTATTTGCTGCCGACCGCATGAACCCTGCGCTTGGCACTCTGCTCACCCCTTGGCAGCCGGGTCTGATTCGCACGCTGGCTCGCATCGCAGATGCCGGCAGGGCCGCAGGCATCTCGGTTGGCGTTTGCGGCGAAAGCGCCAGCGACCCAACGTTTGCCGTGGTGCTTGCCGGTTTGGGCATCAGCTCGGTTAGCGCGTCACCTTCGCAGGTGGATGTGGTTCGCACCGCGCTTTCGAGCGTGGATGTTGCCAAGGCAAAGAACGTGGCAAACCGGGTGCTTGAGGCAACCTCGCCAGAAACTGCGAAAGCAGCGGCACTCTCCGCTCTCGCGGAGTAGCGCAAGCGGCCCCTCCCTTTTAACTCAGATCGCAAGCGACCCGAGTTGGGCTTCTAGCCGAATAGGGCTGTCACAAATCGCAACAGAATAG
>Ga0114976_10002978_pt1 | contig 10611 bp, 8 predicted proteins | sample S_130805_EF_Meta_FD_87319 | JGI IMG/M metagenome (GOLD analysis project Ga0114976, IMG submission 87319) | Freshwater microbial communities from Lake Simoncouche, Canada to study carbon cycling - S_130805_EF_MetaG | ecosystem: Environmental > Aquatic > Freshwater > Lake | place: Lake...
AAAGCAAAAACCCCTTTGGCTGTTTTTAAGCCCACGGCCCGCTGGTTTTCAGTCATAATTTCCTCCACTTTTTCATTCATCCTAAATTCTACGCCTAATTCTTGGGCTAATTGGCATAAGGAATTGGTAATAGAAATCATACCTCCCACTGGCATAAAGGCGCCAATGTTATATTCTAAGTTAGGAATAACGGATAAGGTCGCAGGAGTTTGATAGGGATTTGAGCCATTATAGGTGGCATATCGATCAAATAACTGTACTGTTTTTGGATGCTTAAATCTTTCCGCATGATAGGCATGCATGGTTGAAAATAGGCCTAAATTGGGGATGTTGATATAGCCCCTCAAGGCATTTTTACTGGTCCACGTGTTGAGATCTTGAAGTGAATTTTCTAAAAACAACTCACTAATGATGTCATATTTATCTCGAAGCCCCAGTAAGAAGTTAGCCATGTTGGCCTCATCTTCTCCTAAAATTTTCGCCATTTCTGCGGCGGTTTCTCGTGCATCCGCATGGGTGCTAAGCCGTGTCCCGTCGGTCCAAAAGTATTTGCATATTTCAGGCAATCGAATGTAGTTAAAATAATCCCTCGGGTTTTTCCCAGCGAGGACAAAAAGCTCATCTACGAGCTTGGGCAAAGTAAAGAGCGATGGTCCAGCATCGAAGCGATATCCACCTAAATCAATTTGAGATAATTTGCCACCTGGATATTCATTGGCCTCAAATATGGACACTTTTTGGCCCAAACAAGCCATGCGAATAGCCAATGCTATTCCCCCAATCCCTGAACCGACAATTCCAAAACGAGCCATTAATGAATGAAAATTTCAAAGCACTAATTTAAGGATTTAAAGAATAAACAGCTAAATGTTTTTCCCTCAATCCAATTTCAGTAATTTTGCACAAATTTAATTGGCAGAAGAAAATATGTTACGTACACACACGAACGGAGAATTGCGGATCACAGAAGTGGGTCAAGAAGTGACTTTATGTGGCTGGGTTCATAAATCACGCGATAAGGGGGGAATGATTTGGGTGGATTTAAGGGACCGGTATGGCATAACGCAGTTGATGTTAGAGGAAGGAAAATCGAGTCCCGAGGCGCTTGCCATGGCAAGAGGTTTGGGTCGCGAATTTGTGATCGAGGCGGTCGGCGTCGTCGTGGAGCGATTAGCTAAGAATGATAAATTACCTACGGGCGATATTGAAATAAAAGTAAAAAGCATACGAATTTTGAATCCCGCTAAACTTCCGCCTTTTTTAATTGAGGATGAAACGGATGGAGGAGATGATATTCGAATGAAATATCGGTATTTAGACTTAAGAAGAAATCCGATTCGAGAGAGTTTGCGTTTGCGTCACCAAGTGGCTAGAGAGGTTCGCAATTTTTTAGATAATAAAGATTTTATTGAGGTGGAAACGCCTGTATTGATTAAATCAACACCTGAGGGTGCTCGAGATTTCGTCGTTCCTTCCCGCATGAATCCAGGGGAATTTTATGCCCTTCCGCAATCACCACAGACATTTAAGCAATTATTGATGGTGTCCGGATTTGATCGCTATTACCAATTGGTCAAATGTTTTAGGGATGAAGATTTACGTGCAGATCGCCAACCAGAATTTACGCAGATTGATTGCGAGATGTCTTTTGTGGAGCAAGAGGACATCTTGAATATGTTTGAGGGTTTAATTAGACATTTGTTTTTGCAAGTCAAGAAAATTGACATTGGCACAGTATCAAGAATGACCTACGCGGATGCGATGAAATGGTATGGTTCTGATAAGCCAGATATTAGGTTTGACATGAAATTTGTTGAATTTAAGGCGGAAGGGGTAGATTTGACTTCGGGAAAAGATTTCCAAGTATTTGATGCAGCCAATACGGTGGTGGGTATTTGTGTTAAAGGTGCCGCGGAGTATACCCGAAAGCAATTGGACGAGTTAACAGATTTTGTACGCCGACCGCAAATAGGAGCTAAGGGTTTAATTTATGCGCGCGTTCAAGCAGACGGGATTGTCAAATCTTCAGTAGATAAATTTTATAGCGAAGCAGATCTTGCCTTGTGGGCTGAGGCTTCTCAGGCTGAACCTGGCGATTTAATTTTAATCTTATCAGGTGATGGTGATAAAGTTCGCAAACAACTGAATGAGTTACGTTTAGAAATGGGGACAAGATTAGGCTTGAGAGATCCAGCTAATTATCAAGTTCATTGGGTTGTTGATTTCCCATTGTTAGAATATGGGGAAGAAGAAGATCGCTGGTTTGCGATGCATCATCCATTTACAAGTCCTAAACCGGAGGATATTCCATTGATGGAGGCCGGTGATTTTGGAAAAGTCAGAGCCAATGCCTACGATTTAATCATTAATGGAGTGGAAGTTGGCGGTGGGTCGATTCGTATTTTTCAAAAAGAGTTACAGTCCAAGATGTTTGAAGTTTTGGGATTTTCTGCCGAAGAGGCGAAGGCTCAATTTGGTTTCTTATTAGACGCTTTTGAATATGGTGCACCTCCACATGGGGGCTTGGCTTTTGGTTTTGACCGATTATGTTCCTTGTTTGGGGGTACGGATTCGATTCGAGATTATATCGCTTTTCCAAAAAATAATGCGGGGAGGGATGTCATGATTGACTCGCCGTCCCCACTTGCACAAACGCAGTTAGACGAGTTAAAAATAAAAACAAATTTGTAAAAAAAAGGCCTGAAGATTCAGGCCTTTTACATTTATTCAAATTCGTATTTAAAGACTGGGCTTTCCCATTCCCCAGCTGAAATGTTAATTACTTCTTTAATTTCACCCTTGTGGATATCGAAAACCCAACCATGTAAATGAGGTAATTGACTATTTTTCCAAGCTTTTTGGACAATGGTTGTTTTTGCTAAATTTTGAATTTGCTCTTTTACGTTCAATTCAACCATCGCATTAAAGCGAGATTGTTCATTTTCAATCGCCTGCAACTCATCATAATGCTTTTCATATACTTCCTTGATATTTCTTAGCCATTTGTTGATTAAACCAAAGTCTTTATTGGTCATCGCAGCTTTTACGCCACCACAATTATAATGTCCACAAACGATGATGTGCTTAATTTTCAGTACCTCGACGGCATATTGTAAAACTGATAAAAGATTCATGTCCGTGTGAACCACCATATTAGCCACATTTCGGTGTACAAAAATTTCACCTGGATCGGCATGAGTAATTTCCTCGGCCGGTACTCTTGAATCGGCACATCCAATCCATAGAAATAAAGGATTCTGGTCTTTAGATAAAGTATCAAAATAATGCTCATTTACATGAAGACGCTCACTAGCCCATGCCTTGTTACTTAAGAGTAATTTCTTATATTCTTTCATTTTTATTTTTGTTTAAAATCAACGATGATGCCACGATCTTTGGCAGTTGACATAAATTCACTAATTAATAATTTAATATCATGGTCCATGAAATGCACTTTTGACGCGTCAATAAAGACTTCCGATCCCGTAGGAATTTTTCTAAATGCCTCCTTTAAAGATAGCTTGTGTAGAAAAGTAACATCTTTTTGGAATTTAATTAAGACCTCATTTCCATGATTGAAGACAGAAAAAACAGATTCATAATTGGTCAGAATTACAAAAATCAAACCAATAAACGTACCAATAAAAATCCCCCACAACAAATCAATTCCAACGACCGCAATAATCGTCGCGATGAATGGAACCCACTGTTTCCAACCTTCTGAAAATATTTTTTTGAACTCTTTGGGATGGGCCAATTTATATCCGGTATATAGTAAAATACTAGCCAAACATGACAATGGAATCTTATTTAAATAGAGTGGCAAAAAAAGTACCGCTACCAATAATAATAGACCATGAATAAAGCTAGACATCCTAGTTTTGCCACCGGCATAGACATTTGTAGAAGATCTGACAATTACAGATGTGATGGGCATTCCACCCAAAAAACCACTGGCTAAATTTCCAACTCCTTGGGCTACCAATTCACGATCAGCTGATGAAATTCGCTTTAAGGGATCTAGGGAATCAATGGCCTCCAACGAAAGCAATGTTTCTAAACTGGCCACAATGGCCAGTGTGATAGCAATGGAATAGATAGCTGGATTAGTCAAAAAAGTCCAATCCGGTCTTGCTAGCCCTCCGCCTAATTCCCCAATTGAACCGAAAATAGGCAAATTAACCATGTGCTCTTGAGAATTGCCTAAATATAAGTTTGGCGAATACATTTTCAGTAATTCATTCGTTAGAACTCCGATTAATACTACACATAGGGAAGCAGGAATTGTCGCCAAAAAAGTAATTTTTCGACTAATCCAAGGCCAAGAAAACAAAATCATAAGCCCTGAAAATGCGATGGCAAACGCCCCGGGCTTTAGGGAATCAAATGCTGAAAGGATTTCAGAAAATGTATTTTGACCGTCGGAACTTTGAGTAAACTCAAACTCTCCAATAAAATCCAAATCATCACCTATAGCATGAGGAATTTGCTTCAAGATAATGACAATCCCTATGGCAACTAGCATCCCTCGAATTACGGAAGATGGGAAAAAACTCCCAATCTTGCCTAATTTAAGGAGTCCTAATGCCACCTGGATTAGACCCGCTAGAATAACAGCCACCAAAAATCCTTGAAATGAGCCTAGTGTAATGATGGCATTGGCTACAATGATAGTCAGGCCAGCTGCTGGGCCACTTACAGATAATTCCGAGCCGGAAATCAGAGTGACTACAATCCCTCCAATGATCCCGGCAATTAAACCTGCCATTAAGGGCGCTCCTGAGGCGAGCGCAATTCCAAGACACAAGGGCAATGCGACCAAAAAAACGGCAATGCCTGATTTCCAATCACCTGAAATGATGGATTTAACATAATGAGTAATATTCATATAGATTATTTAGAAGGTCTAAAAAATTGAAATTTAGGCAATCTATATAACGTCTGGCGGGGTAAATTGAGGTTTTAAAAAGGGCTTTAATAGCCTAAGTTTTGGATGTATGGTAACTAAACTTTCTTTGAAAGGCACCCAAATAAATGGAATGTCTTTTTTTGAAAAAATACACTTTAATTTAAATTCATCTTCATCATTTACTTCGTCATCTTCTTCCGCATTATTTGATGTGGTTATTTGAAGCGTTGGGCCATGTGCATGAAAGCTCTCCTCTGAATGCCAGGTAAATTTAGACGGGGTATTTTGTGAAATGGCCGATTGGGTTACTTTGGAATAACACATTATTCCCAGTGACCAAAGCAAAACCATAAACAAATAATACACTTTCATTAATCGAATTTTTGATTGTTCTGATAGATGATTTTCCCTTGGGAATCTCGCTCGACCATTATTATGGGCTCCGATGCATCAAATTTATCTTTTCCATATCGCCACTCTTTTTTTAATCGTCCTCCTGTGCCAAACTCGTGATATTCGCGCCAACGGCCTATTCTGATCGAGTCATCCAATTTGCCATCTTCTTTCAAATTGCCACTTGGATAAAAAGATAAAAAAGTACCTCTTATTTTTCCATAAAAATTGGGGACAACTTGTTTGATTTTCTTTTTTGCATCGTCATAGTAGGCAATATTAGACCCAGCTAAAAAGCCATGCTCATAATATATCTTGGATTCTAACTCATTTTCAGGCCCAAAAGTTTCCCAGCGACCATCCTTTGTTCCCATATAGAAAAATCCTTGCTCAACAACGACATCATTGACAATTCGCTTAAACGGGCCGTGGCAGATTTGTGCGGTTTTATTATCTTTAATGGATGAGTTTACAATACGGGACTGATTTGGGTCAAACCACCAGATTTCTTGGGCATAAGTACTCAAAGATTCATCCTCTACAAATTTGACCACATTGATCTCCTCCAACGTCCTTCGATTTCCACTACCATATTGGCCCAAACGTCGCTCCGTTTTAATGTTTACATATTCATCTTTAGCAACAAATTTCTTCTTGATTTTCCTGGATGCAATCCTCGCTTTTACCCCGATGTCTTTAATCCCAAGCTCGTCAATAAAGGCAGTGCTTTCCTTTTTCCAATCCGCACTTTCTTGTTTAACTTTTTCTAGACTATTTTCTAATCCAGTGCTTAGTCTTCCTCCCAGAATTCCTTTGGATTTAACGGTCGTATCGATAAGCGGTTTTTTATTGGAGATGATTGCGTTGTTTTGACCATAGGCGATTGGGCCAACAAGACATAAGAACAGTACATAAAATTTATGAATACCCATGTTAGGATTAACGCGCAGTTCGCAATAAAATTTTTCAAAATTAGAAATTAAAATGATTAGATGCTTGATAATATGTAATTTGCTTAAGTTTTAAAATATTGATGGATTAAAAATTTATTGAATTGGAAAAAGATTTAAAAATATATGTAGCTGGCCATCGAGGCATGGTGGGTTCCGCAATCGTTAGAAAATTAACTTCCTTAGGCTTCACTAATTTATTGACTAGGACGTCAACCGAATTGGATTTAAGGAATCAGCAACAGGTGGCCGATTTTTTTGAAGTTGAAAAACCTGATTATGTGTTTTTAGCCGCAGCAAAAGTAGGAGGCATCGTCGCCAACAACACCTATAGAGCAGATTTTTTGTATGAAAACTTAGCAATCCAAAATAATGTTATCCACGCAGCATTCTTAAATAAAGTTAAGAAATTAATGTTTTTAGGTTCTTCATGCATCTACCCAAAATTAGCCCCGCAACCCCTGAAGGAATCCTATTTGTTGAGTGGTTATTTAGAGCCCACAAATGAGCCGTATGCGATTGCTAAAATCGCTGGTATTAAGATGTGCGAGGCCTATCGGGCCCAATATGGATGTAATTTTATATCGGTCATGCCAACAAATTTATACGGCACAAACGATAATTACGATTTAGTCAATTCACACGTTTTACCTGCGATGATTCGTAAATTTCACGAGGCAAAGGAAAAAGGAGCTTCTGAAATGACGCTTTGGGGAAGTGGATCTCCGATGCGAGAATTTTTACATGCAGATGATCTTGCGGAGGCCTGTTTGTTTTTAATGGAAAATTATAATGAAGTTGAATTGGTTAATATAGGCACTGGCGAAGATGTGACGATTAAAAATTTGGCATCTCTTGTGAAACAGATCGTAGGATTTCAGGGGGAAATTATTTGGGACACAACAAAACCAGATGGAACACCCAGAAAGTTGATGGATGTTTCTAAACTTCATGGTCTTGGTTGGCACCATAAAATTGCATTGATAGACGGGATTAAATTAGCCTATCAGGATTTTTTACGATTGAATGTGGCAGGTAAATAATGTCAAAGATGAAATGGTTTAGTACCTGGTTTGACTCTCCCTATTACCATATTTTATATGATCAAAGAGATGAAAATGAAGCATCAGCTTTCATTAAGGCCATTCAGCGTAAATTAAAAACTCCTCCTAACACACATGTATTAGATGCTGCTTGCGGACAGGGAAGACATGCCAAAACATGGCATGAATTAGGCCTGATAGTTGAGGGTTTTGATTTATCTCCTAAAAACATAGAAGCGGCCAATCGATATACGGCCGAAAACTTGTCATTTTTTGTGCACGATATTCGTGACCCTTTGCCTAAAGTCGGCGCATATGATTTAGTTTGTAATTTTTTTACCAGCTTTGGGTATTTTGATTCGAAATCCGATAATCAAGCGGCCTTCCATTCATTAAGTTCCGCTTTAAAGCCCGGGGGCGTTTTTTTAATGGACTTCTTTAACCCTAACTATGTATTAACTAATTTAGTTGGGCAAGAAACCATAATGAAACAAGGTATTGCATTTGAGATAAATCGTTGGGCTGAACATGGCTACCTGTATAAATCGATTGACTTTAAGGATCAAAATACAGTTTATCATTTTGAAGAAAAGGTTGAATTGATTTCCAAATCGGACTTTTTGGTGTATGCCGTTAATTCAGGACTTAGCTTGACAGCTATGTTAGGCGATTATCAATTAAATGAGTTTGATGATCAAAATTCACCTAGAATGATTTTCCTTTGGACAAAGAATTAAGGATGGAAACTTTTAAAGGTTTATGGACGAGTGAAAATGCGGATGGTACGTATGTAACCCTCATTTCAGATATCCCTGTGGATGTTTTAAATTCCGAGCATGTACTTGTTCAAGTTTTTTATTCTTCATTAAATTATAAAGATGCACTTTCATCCAATGGACATCGAGGTATCACTAGAAATTTCCCTCATATTCCTGGAATCGATGCGGCTGGAATTGTGATTAATGATCCAACAGGCAAGTTTAAATCAGGCATTCAAGTAATCATTACGGGTTTCGATTTAGGAATGAATTCGCACGGGGGATTGTCTGAGTATGTTTCCGTCCCATCCACCTGGATAATCAAATTGCCTAAAGGATTAACGCTTGAAAAATCTATGCAAATCGGCACGGCTGGTTTGACCGCTGGAATGGCCTTATTGGCTTTGCAACAAAACGGCATTAAACCTACTGATGGTCCTATTGCGGTGAGTGGAGCTACAGGGGGTGTGGGTATGTGCAGTATTTTATTGTTAAAACACTTGGGCTACCAAGTTATTGCCATCACAGGAAAAAAAGAGTTACATGAATTTTTGAGGTCGATCGGGGTAGATGGAATAATTGATCGGGAGGAATTCCTCGAGGAAAAAATGAAGGCGCTTTATTCCATGCAATTTGCCGGCGCGATTGATACAGTAGGGGGAGACACCTTAATTAAAATTTTAAAAAGTCTTAAATCGGGTAGCTCTTTGGCGGTGTGCGGGATGGCATCTAGTGTTGAATTAAATTTGCAAGTTTATCCATTTATACTTCGAGGGGCCCGATTATTAGGCATTTATTCGGCTGATTCTCCTCTGGAGTTGAAGCAAAAAGTTTGGAATAAATTTTCTAAAGAATGGAATTTGCCGATCGATAAAATAGCGAAAACGATCACCTTAGAACAAGCTCCTGAAATCATGCGAGACATGTTAGCGGGCAAATCAAGCGGTCGTTACCTCGTCAAAACAATCTTTAGTTTTTAATAAACTTCAAGCTTGGTTGGTTCAGCATTTCAGGTAATCGGATTAGATAGGTTCCAACGGGAATTTTAGAAATGTCAATTTTCAATTGGTTCGCCCCAGGCTCTAGATGAATTTTATCCGTTAGAAAAATCCGCCCATGTATGTCAATAATCTCGATGGCATAATCACCTGCCTTGGCTTGGGGTAATCCCACGTTTAATAAGTCGCTAGCCGGATTAGGAAATGCAACATACCCTGTAAAAGGATTTTCTTTTTCTGTAGCTAAGATATTGATGGTCAATAAATCGGATGTGGCACTACAACCATTGACATCTTTTAGAAAAACGGAATATAAACCACTTTGAACCGGTGTATAACTGGATGTGGTTGCACCAGGAATAACAGCCCCATTTATATACCATTGAATAGTTCCCGTGCCTGCGATTTTCATGGTTCCATCTATCAGCGTGATTGCGGGTGGCAAAGGACTTGACACGGTTAAATTTAATGACGTGGATGTATTGGTGCATAATCCATTCACAGTCGCTTTTATTTTATAGGAACCACTTTTTTTTGCTTCATAGGTCGATGTTGTCGCCCCACTTATAGCTAAGTCATTTAATAGCCATTGGAAACTTGGGTTGTCTGCCGACTTTGCCGTAATTAAAACAGTGCCACCTACACAAACGGTTTGCGTTCCTGAAGGACTAATGCTTACTTCAGGAGTTTTGGCTGTGGTGATATTAACGACAGATCTAGGACTTGGACAACCCATCGATTTAAATTTCATATCGTAAAAATAATAGTATCCGGTGGTGATGGGTGCTCCATTATATAGCGCTCCGGTCATCGATAAAATATTGGAGATTGTATAGGGATATCCCAGGTTTGTCGGGGCATTGATCGTGTCCGATAATGATTTATTGCTTCGGAATATCGTCGCTCCATTGCTACAAGTTTGGGAAAGTATATAGATCCCCGGTTTTGGAAACGATAAATTTAATTGAACCACTTGGCCAGGATCGTTTTTGTCGTCGGCCAACTGGCTATTCACTTTGGTCGAATTAGTTTGCGTTCTTGTGGCGTTTAAATCTTTGGTAATAGAGGAAATTAATTCCCCACTTTCATAGTTGAAAACGTCAAAAGTGATGGTTCCGGAAGTCCCCACATAGACACGGGCCGACTCTAAAATAATAGGTACTTTGATATCAAATATAGGGGCGGGTCCAAAATTTTCGTAATAGGAACCGGTGCCAAATTCCTTTTTTGTCTGAGGTTTCATAGATCCCGAAAAGTCATTCGATCCAACCGTATAATTTGCCGAGTATGGGGCAGTTGCACTCATTCCAGAGGCTGCAAGCACATTGTTATTGTACCAAAGTGGGTACCCTTGAGTTGCGCTTAGATTTAACGCGGTTGCTCCTGAACAGTAAAGTCCTGTTCCCACAGGTGCTTGCGGATTTTCAATACTTTGGCTAATACTCAATAAATCATTGTTTGTGTTTTGGTCAACATCAAGATTTGAAATCGCTTTAAATGTGTAGGTTTTCCCCGCAAGCCAATTGGCCGTTCCAGTAACGGTAATAATTTGTTCTTTAC
>Ga0114976_10002981_pt1 | contig 10604 bp, 11 predicted proteins | sample S_130805_EF_Meta_FD_87319 | JGI IMG/M metagenome (GOLD analysis project Ga0114976, IMG submission 87319) | Freshwater microbial communities from Lake Simoncouche, Canada to study carbon cycling - S_130805_EF_MetaG | ecosystem: Environmental > Aquatic > Freshwater > Lake | place: Lake...
ATCCAAGTCAGTTGTCGCTCAGCGAGTCAACGGCGACCTAAAGGATCTCGCTCACAACGTTGAGGACGGCGATGTTATTGAGGCCGTTGACATCACTTCTCTGGACGGTCTGAACATTCTTCGACACAGTGCCGCGCACGTTTTGGCTCAAGCGGTACAAAGCATCAATCCAGAGGCAAAACTTGGCATCGGGCCGCCGATCAAGGATGGCTTTTATTACGACTTCGACGTTGTAGAGCCATTCACCCCAGAGGCTCTCAAAGCGCTTGAAAAGGCCATGGATCGCATCATCCGCCAAGGGCAACGTTTCGTTCGTCGTGTGACCAATGATGCCGCGGCGGCATCCGAGTTGGCAGCCGAGCCTTACAAGATCGAGCTCATCGGCCTAAAGGGGTCAGACGCTGTGGGAGATGGTGCCGCTGAGGTTGGCGCTGGTGAATTAACCATCTACGACAACCTAGACCCACAAACCGGCGAAACGGTGTGGAGCGTCCTCTGCCGCGGTCCGCACCTTCCAAACACGCGCATGATCGGCAATGGATTTGCTCTGATGCGCAGCGCTGCCGCCTACTGGCGTGGCAACGAGAAGAATAAGCAACTTCAACGAATCTACGGAACTGCCTGGCCTACAAAGGATGAACTTCGTGCGCATCTTGAGCGGCTCGAAGAGGCAGCGAAGCGCGATCACCGCAAGCTCGGCGCAGAGCTTGACCTGTTCTCTTTCCCAGAGGAGGTTGGCAGCGGTTTAGCGCTGTTTCACCCAAGAGGTGGAATCATCCGCAAGGAGATGGAAGATTATTCGCGAAAGCGCCATGAAGAGTCGGGTTACGACTTCGTCTATTCACCTCACGTGACCAAGTCGAACCTTTTTGAGACTTCCGGTCACCTTGAATGGTACGCCGATGGAATGTTCCCTCCTCTTCAACTCGATGAAGAAGTTGACGAGCACGGGCACGTTCGCAAGCAGGGTCAGGACTATTACCTGAAACCGATGAACTGCCCGTTCCACATATTGATCTTCAAATCACAGGGGCGCAGCTACCGAGATCTTCCGCTCAGGATGTTTGAGTTTGGAACCGTTTATCGTTACGAAAAGTCTGGCGTCATCCACGGTCTTACTCGAGCGCGTGGATTCACCCAAGATGATGCCCACCTCTTTGTCACTCAAGAGGACATCGAAGTCGAGCTCCGCAGTGTTCTCGAGTTCGTGCTCGGCCTGCTCCGCGACTACGGCCTGAATGATTTCTACCTTGAACTTTCAACCAAGGAAGACGGCAATCCAAAGTTTGTCGGCGACGACGCCATTTGGAAGTCGGCCACCGCAACGCTTGAGAAGGTCGCAACCGAGTCGGGTCTCACCCTCGTTCCAGACCCAGGAGGCGCAGCCTTCTATGGTCCCAAGATCTCCGTTCAGGCACGCGACGCTATCGGTCGCACCTGGCAGATGTCTACCATTCAGCTTGATTTCAACCTGCCTGAACGTTTCGACCTCGAGTACACCGCGGCCGATGGAACTCGCAAGCGACCAGTGATGATCCACCGAGCATTGTTCGGGTCTATCGAGCGATTCTTTGGTGTACTCACCGAACACTACGCCGGTATATTCCCGCCATGGCTGGCTCCTGTGCAGGTTGTCGGCGTGCCAGTTGCCGACGAGTTCAACGAGTATCTCTACGACGTCATTGCAAAGTTAAAGGCTCACGGTGTTCGCGCCCACGTGGATGTCTCCGACGACCGGTTCCCGAAGAAGATTCGTATCACACCAAGGACAAGGTTCCGTTCATGCTAATCGCCGGCGGCGAAGACCGCGACGCGAACGCCGTCTCGTTTAGATTCCGCGACGGCACCCAGGAGAACGCCGTTCCAGTTGACCAGGCTGTAGAACGCATCCTGGAATCCATTCGTGACAAGACTCAGGTTTAGGTGAACGAGACGATCGCTGAGGGTTCGGAGTCATTTGCAGCCGCACCCGACGGATTTGATCGCCTTTGGACGCCTCATCGCTTGGTCTACATTCAGAGCGGGCAGCAGCCGCCAGACCACGAGTGTCCGTTCTGTGAAGCCCCTAAGAAAAGCGACGAAGATGCACTGATCGTGCACCGAGGCGAGTTGGCTTTCGTGCTTCTAAACCTGTTTCCCTACAACTCGGGCCATCTGTTGGTTTGCCCATATCGCCACGTGGACACCTACGAGAAAGCCACTATACAAGAGGTTGCCGAAATTGCCTCTTTGACTCAGCGTGCCATGGTTGTTTTGAGCGAAGCGGGCAACGCTAAGGGATTCAACATCGGTTTGAACCAGGGCGAGGTTGCCGGCGCAGGCATCGCTGGGCACCTGCACCAGCACGTTGTTCCGCGATGGCCAAACGATGCGAACTTCTTTCCCATAATTGCTCAAACCAAGGCCTTGCCAATGCTGTTGGGAGAAGTTCGACAGTCATTAGCCGAAGCCTGGTAGGCGTTCAGCATTCATTTTTGGTAACAGATTCCAACCCGCGCATTCGAGCGTTTACACTTTATCTATGAGCGATTCTCAGCAGAACAACAATCACGTAGCCACTTCCCGCGTAAAGCGCGGCCTTGCCGAAATGCTTAAGGGTGGCGTCATTATGGACGTCGTAACCGTTGAGCAGGCCAAAATCGCCGAGGATGCTGGCGCAGTGGCCGTAATGGCCCTAGAGCGCGTTCCTGCTGACATCCGTGCGCAGGGTGGCGTCTCTCGCATGAGCGACCCAGACATGATTGACGGAATCATCAACGCTGTTTCGATTCCAGTTATGGCAAAAGCTCGTATCGGTCACTTTGTTGAAGCGCAGATTTTGCAATCGCTAAAAGTGGACTACATCGATGAGTCAGAGGTTTTGAGTCCCGCCGACTACATCAACCACATCGACAAGTGGAAGTTCGACGTGCCATTTGTTTGTGGCGCAACCAACCTCGGCGAGGCACTGCGTCGAATCAACGAGGGTGCTGCCATGATCCGATCAAAGGGCGAGGCGGGCACTGGCGATGTTTCCGAGGCCACCAAGCACATTCGCACCATCTCTAGCGAGATTCGAGCTCTCGCCGCCAAGACCGAGGATGAGCTTTACGTTGCCGCGAAGGAGCTTCAGGCCCCATACGACCTAGTTGTTGAGGTAGCTCGCACGGGAAAGCTTCCCGTGGTTATGTTTACTGCAGGTGGGGTTGCAACTCCTGCCGATGCCGCAATGATGATGCAACTCGGTGCCGACGGCGTTTTCGTTGGATCGGGCATCTTCAAGTCAGGTAACCCGGTAGAGCGCGCAAAGGCCGTCGTGAAAGCAACCACCTTCTTCAACGACCCAGACGTTCTTGCCAACGTGAGCCGTGGCTTGGGTGAGGCGATGGTTGGTATCAACGTGTCCGACCTTCCGGCACCGCACCGTCTAGCGGAGCGCGGCTGGTAACACTTGGCTTCGCCAATTGGTGTTCTTGCGCTTCAGGGCGATGTTAGAGAGCACGTTAGGACGCTCGAGGCTATAGGCAAGAAAACCGTTGAGGTTCGCACAGCCAAGGACTTAGCTTCTGTGTCAGGTCTGGTGTTGCCTGGCGGTGAGTCTACAACCATAGCCAAACTTGCTCGAATCTTTGACCTTTTCGAACCTATCCAAGATGCAATCAGAGCGGGTTTACCCGTATTTGGAACCTGCGCAGGTTTGATACTTCTTTCCAACCAAATTGTTGATGGTATCGATGGGCAAGAGACATTTGGCGGGCTAGATACCGTCGTTCGCCGCAACGCATTCGGTCACCAAACAGAGTCCTTCGAGACAGCTTTGGATTTTGAGGGAATCGTTGGCAGTCCAGTCGAGGCTGCCTTCATTAGGGCCCCGATTATCGAATCGGTGGGCAAGAACGTTGAGGTGCTGTCCACTCTGCCGAGCGGCGCCATTGTGGCGGTGCGGCAGGGCAACATCCTTGGTATTTCTTTCCACCCAGAAATCACCGGTGAGAATCGCGTGCATCAGTACTTCGTTGAGCGTATGGTCAGCGCCTAATCGACACTCTCGCTTAGAATTGCAAAAACGAAAAGTATCTGGGAGCAACTATGTCTGGCCACTCCAAATGGGCGACTACCAAACACAAAAAAGCGGTAATTGACGGGCGGCGCGCCAAGCTTTTTGCCAAGCTGATCAAAAACATCGAAGTGGCTGCACGCATCGGTGGACCAGACATCGATGGCAACCCAACTCTCTACGATGCTGTGCAAAAAGGCCGCAAGTCATCACTTCCAAACGACAACATCGAACGCGCCATCAAGCGCGGTGCTGGAGTTGGCGATGACGCCGTTCAATACGAAACCATCATGTATGAGGGCTACGGTCCAAACGGGGTCGCTGTTCTGATTGAGTGTCTTACCGACAACAAGAACCGCGCCGCATCCGAGGTTCGCCTCGCGCTGAGCCGCAACCACGCAACCCTTGCTGAGCAAGGTTCCGTCTCATATCAATTTGCCCGCAAGGGCGTGATCCTCGTGTCAAAGATTGCTGGACTGAGCGAAGACTCGATTCTCGAGGCGATTCTCGAGTTTGACGTGGAGAATTTAGAAGAGCGCGAAGAGCAGTTTGTGATTACCACTGACCCTAGCGACATGGTGGCTGTGCGCCTCGCGCTTCAGGCAGCCGGCATCGACTACGAGAGTGCCGACGTTGAGTTCGTTTCGGGAATGGCCGTTCAAGTTGATGCCGAAACCGCACGCAAGGTTATCAAACTCATTGACGCTCTAGAAGATTCAGATGAAGTTCAGAACGTTTACTCCAACTTTGACATGTCACCAGAGGTTCTGGCCGAGCTAGAGAACGACTAGCAGTGACCACGATTCTGGGCGTTGATCCTGGTCTAACCAGGTGCGGACTCGGAGTTGTCATTGTCGACAGTCGACGCAACTGCAAGATGTTGCACGTTGAGGTTGTTGCAACCAAACCGGATGAGCAGCTGGCGTCAAGAATATCTAGCATCGGCTCCCGTATCGCGACTGTAATGGATCAATTCAAGCCAGACGTAATCGCACTAGAGCGAGTTTTTGCTCAGGCAAACCTCCGCACCGTCATGGGCACGGCTCAAGTTTCAGGTGTAGTGCTCTTCTTGGCGGCGCAGCGTGGCATTCGCGTGGCTCTTCATACTCCGACCGAAGTGAAGGCAGCCGTAACTGGCAGCGGTAGAGCGGCCAAACCGCAGGTTGGGGCCATGGTTGCCCGAATTCTTGGACTCAAAGAGGCACCCAAGCCTGCGGATGCGGCCGATGCACTTGCCATCGCCATTACCCAGGGCTGGAAGCCTTCAAACACGGATGCCTCCGGCCTTGCATCAAGTGGCACTTCGGCTCAGCAGGCCTGGGCCGACGCCGAGCGAGCATCCAAGGCAAAATCGCGTCGCTAGTTAGGCTTTAGTTGTGATCTCTTCTCTTACCGGCTCCGTCCAAACGATTCACCCTAACGCCATCGTGCTGGACGTGAATGGTGTGGGCTACTTCGTGAACGTGACTCCTGCCCTCGCGGCCTCGGTTGAGCTTGGTTCGCGATTGTTGGTTCAAACAGCGATGATCGTGCGAGAAGACGCAATGACTCTTTTTGGTTTTGCTGATCAAGCGCAGTTGAGTCTTTTCGAACTACTTCGTTCCGTTTCTGGCGTAGGTCCTAAATCGGCGTTGGCTATTTGCTCTTCGCTCAACACCGACCAAATCTTCGATGCGGTGGCATCCGAGGACGATCTGGTTTTCAAGGCTGTGCCAGGAATTGGTCCCAAGACCGCAAAGTTGATAGTCGTGACCCTCGCAGGAAAAGTCTCACTGTCTGGAAACAAAACTCAATCCAGCGCACCTCAAGAAACTGTTGTGGCGGCTCTAATCGGTCTTGGTTATAACGAGAAAGCCGCTCGCGCGGCTGTTGGATCAGCGTCTGCAAGTTCATCCACCCAAGAGCTTCTTCGCGCAGCCCTAGCAGCTCTCAGCAGTACTGGAAAATCCGACTAGTGCTAGAAGACGTAACCGACCCAGCGCCAATCGAGAGCGAGTTGGCATTCGAATCCGCGCTTCGGCCTAAAACGCTCAACGACTTCGTTGGCCAAGAGAATGTTCGCAGCCAAATTAAGTTGCTTATCGACGCGGCAAAACTCCAGGGCAGAACCGCTGACCACATTTTGCTGGCTGGCCCGCCTGGGTTGGGAAAAACCACCCTGGCGATGATTGTTGCTGAGGAGTCTGCGCAGCCCCTTCGACTAACCAGCGGGCCAACAATCCAGCACGGGGGAGACCTCGCCGCCATTCTCACCAGCCTTGCTCCAGGCGAGATTCTTTTCATCGATGAAATTCACAGAATGGCGCGCGCTGCAGAAGAGTTGCTCTATCTAGCCATGGAAGACTTTCGAGTCGATGTGATGGTAGGTAAGGGTGCTGGCGCTAACTCGATTTCTCTGGATTTGGCCCCGTTTACGCTCATCGGCGCAACAACCAGAAGCGGCATGCTGCCTAACCCGCTTCGCGATCGATTCGGCTTCACTGCCCATTTGGATTTTTACGAGGATGACGAACTTGCGGAGGTCATCCGGCGCGCGGCGGCAAAACTGGACGTGGTCATCGAGCCAAAAGCACTCGCGCAGGTTGCCAAGCGCAGTCGCGGCACGCCTCGCGTGGCAAATCGCCTTCTTCGTCGAGTTCGTGACTTTGCTTTGGTTCACGGCGATGGAGTAATAACGGAGCAGCTTGCAAACGACGCTCTCAAGCTCTACGAGGTAGACGAACTCGGGTTGGATCGTATTGACAGGGCGATACTCGAGTGTCTCGTGAATAAGTTTTCGGGTAAGGCGGTCGGTCTATCCACTCTCGCGGTCGCCATCGGCGAAGAGCCAGACACCATCGAGGCGGTAGTAGAACCATTCTTGGTTCGTATTGGACTCATTGTGAGAACACCTCGTGGGCGTCAAGCAACTCCGATGGCGTACCAACATCTTGGCGTCTCGCCCGCATCGAACTCGCAAACAACGCTGGGTAACCTATAATCGTCTAGGCGCAACGCCTTTTGCGAATGCCACTAATTGTTAGGTTGACATGGATTACTTACCTTTTGTTCTGCTTGCTGTTTTCGCTGTTCTTCTTTGGAATCAGTCGAGAAACCGCAAGAAGCAGGCACAGCAGCTAGCCGCGGCTCTAGAGCCTGGTTGCGAGGTAATGCTTAGTTCAGGAATCTTCGCCGTCGTTGAAGCAATTGCAGACGACCGCGTCATTGTTACCACCGCGGGTAGCACCAAACTCGAGGTTGTTCGTGGCGCCATTGTTCGCGTTACAAAGCCAGCTCCAGTGGCAAAGGCTGCAGTAAATAAGCCTGCTGCCACGGCATCTCGTGCAGCTGCTAAGCGAAGTGCTCCAGCGGCCAAGAAGCCTGCTGCGAAGGCGGTTAAGAAGTAACAATGGCTAAGAACTCAGCTCTTTCCGGCTCGCGCAAGCGTCTCACTTGGCTAGCCATCGTTGTACTTGCTCTAGTTGCGGCGATTTTCTATGGTCAATCAACCGGCGGACGCGCATCGTTTACTCCGCAGCTAGCTCTCGACCTCGAGGGTGGCACGTCGGTCATCCTCCAGCCGAGCCTCGCAAACGGCACAGAGCTCAAAGAGGGAACTCTTGAGCAGGCTGTGGCCATCATTCGTCAGCGTGTAGATGCCACCGGTGTTAGCGAAGCGCAGATTACAACGCAGGGCACCGGAGCGTCTGCAGTAATCGTGGTTTCGATTCCAGGTAAGCCTGACGACAACACTCTCAAGTTGATCAAGGCCAGCGCCCTTTTGGAGTTTCGCCCTGTTCTAGCAACATCGGCGGCCACCAACACTGCTGTAGGTGGCGACAGTGGTTCAAGTGCCAGTCCATCGGCAAAGCCAAGCAATGCACCGATAGCAACCAGCAGTGCAAAGCCGACGAACCCCAGCGACCTCAACTGGGTAGACGCTGCCACTCAAAAGGCATACGACGAACTCTCTTGTCGTAAATCTGCGTCCAGCACCGTGGCCGATTTCCGCGAGCCTGGTCAGGTTGACGACCCAACCAAGCCACTTGTTACCTGTGACAAAGAGGGCTACGCAAAGTTTGTTTTGGGACCAGTGGAGCTAAGCGGTACTGACATCAAGGATGCCGCCTCGGGCACCCGCACAACCAGCCAGGGCGCTGCCATTAACGAGTGGGCTGTGACTCTATCGTTCAAGGACGCAGGAACCAAAACTTTCGGTGAGGTGACCAAGCGCCTTTATCCGATGAAGGCTCCGAACAACCAATTTGCGGTAACCCTTGACGGCTACGTGATCACCGCGCCGTCTACAAATGCGGTTATCACTAACGGTTCAGCCGAAATTTCTGGATCTTTCGGTAAGGATGACTCGAAGGCCCTAGCAGATCAGCTGAAATTCGGCTCGCTTCCAATTGGCTTCGAAGTCCAGAGCCAAGAGAACATATCCGCAACCCTTGGCTCAACACAGTTGGCCAACGGTCTTCTAGCCGGCGGAATCGGTCTGCTGCTAGTGATCATTTACTCGTTCTTCCAGTACCGCGGTTTGGCGCTTGTCACCATAGGTTCGCTAGCGATAGCGGCTCTCATCACCTACTTGATGATCTGCTTCCTATCGTGGCGTATGGGTTACCGCCTGTCGCTTTCTGGTGTGGCCGGTCTGATTGTTGCCATCGGTATTACTGCGGACTCGTTCATTGTTTACTTCGAACGTGTTCGAGACGAACTGCGTGAAGGTAAACCGCTTGCAGCAGCGGTGCAGACGGGTTGGAAGCGCGCCTGGCGCACCATCCTTGTTTCTGACGCCGTGAGCCTTTTGGCTGCCGTGACTCTTTACGCACTAACTGTGGGCAACGTGCGCGGTTTCGCGTTCACACTAGGTTTGACAACACTGATCGACCTTGCAGTCGTGGTTCTGTTCACTCATCCGATCCTTGAGATTCTTGCAACGCTCAAGTTCTTCCAGAGCGGCCACAAGCTATCCGGTTTCGACATTAAGGAGATGGCAAAGTCCGGTTACACCGGTCGTGGCCAGTTCCGCACGGCCTTGAGCGTTTCCGAGGCCAAATCCAAGAAGGTAGCTAAAGAGGTGCAGCGTCGCCAGACAATTGCAGAGCGCAAGGCTGCCTCAGCTGACACTAAGAGCGAAGGTAAGAAGTAATCATGGGTCGTTTTTCAGATCTCGGTAATGACCTGTATTCGGGTCAGCGCTCAGTCAACATCGTCGGACGCCGAAAGCTCTGGTACAGCGTCGCAGCTGTGGTTGTGTTGCTTTCGGTGCTTATTCCCAGCATTCGTGGATTCCAATTCGGCATCGAGTTTCGCGGCGGCTCAGAGTTTCGTGTCAGCGGCGTTGCTAGCCAGTCTCAACAACTTGCTACGGATGCAGTAACCGAAGTTACTGGCGTCAACCCGGTTGGCATCACAACGGTTGGAGTTAACGATCTTCGCATTCAGACAGACCAACTGAGTGATGAAGAGTCCGAGCTGGTACGACGCGCTCTTGCAACGTCCTATGACGTTCCAAATGATTCGGTTTCGTCTTCGTTTATAGGTGCATCTTGGGGTGCGGACATCACGGGCAAGGCTGTTTCTGGCCTAATCTGGTTCGTGGTGTTGGCTGCAGTAATGATGGGTCTCTACTTTAGAACCTTCAAGATGGCTTTGGCAGCTGTGACTGCTCTTCTTCACGACCTCATCGTCACTGCCGGAATCTATGGGGCACTTGGTTTTGAAGTTACTCCAGCTGCCGTGATCGGATTCTTAACGATTCTGGGTTACTCGCTCTACGACACCGTTGTTGTGTTTGACAAGATTAGGGAAAACACCCTCGAGGTCGAGCACAGTGACACGGCTACGTTTGCCGAGCGCGTGAATCTTGCGGTTAACCAAACGCTCGTTCGCTCAATCAACACATCTATTGTTGCCGTGCTACCAGTTGCGGCGATTCTCTTTATCGGTTCGATTTTTCTCGGTGCTGGAACGCTAAAGGACATTTCCTTGGCGCTTTTCATCGGAATCATCGTGGGAACCTACTCGACCATCTTCATCGCGGCTCCCGTTTACTCACACCTTCGTGAAGGTGAAGAGAAATATGCGAAGGCTGCAACAAAGGTTCTAGCAAGCAGATAGTTTGAGCACTTCCGCCAAGCCCCCAAGGTTCTCTTTGGGGGCTTCGCATTAGGCTAGAGAGCAGATAGGAAGAAATTGAACGAGCCGACACCAACAGGAACCGTGAGCGCAATACGCTCTGGCTTGTCGCGTTTGTTTAGCAAAAACTCTGCCTATTCGGCCGAAGTGTCAGAGCTATGTCGAGTGGTTCGAATAAACCACCCAAAGGCCGATACGGCATTGATTGAGCGGGCATTTGCTGCAGCCGACCTGGCCCACACCGGACAGCTTCGAAAGTCTGGCGAGCCCTACATAACCCATCCGCTTGCCGTGGCGCAGATTCTTGCCGATCTAGGCATTGGAGCCACCACGATTGCCGCAGCGTTGCTGCACGACACCGTCGAGGACACCGATTACAACCTCGAGATGCTCCGAAGTGATTTCGGCGAAGAGATCGCCATGTTGGTCGACGGTGTCACCAAGC
>Ga0114976_10002983_pt1 | contig 10601 bp, 8 predicted proteins | sample S_130805_EF_Meta_FD_87319 | JGI IMG/M metagenome (GOLD analysis project Ga0114976, IMG submission 87319) | Freshwater microbial communities from Lake Simoncouche, Canada to study carbon cycling - S_130805_EF_MetaG | ecosystem: Environmental > Aquatic > Freshwater > Lake | place: Lake...
GACCATCGAGGGATCCAGGTACTTTTTCTAAAATATCAACTTCATGACCTTTGCTACGAAGTAAATTTCCTACAAGCAGACCACCAAGTGATCCACCAACAATAATAATTTTTGCCATAATTTAATTTAAAACTTTAAGCTTTTGCCGTTTGTTGAATTTTTAGATCTAAGTCAGTTCTTTCATGGGCAGGATAATTCAGTTCAATCACAATGCCATTGGGATCATCTAAAAAGAGTTGATGAAGACCAATCGTCGGCACAAGACGTTCACGACAAGGAATTCCTAGATCAGATAAATGGCCTAACATTTTTTCCAGGCCAGTCGCGAAGAAGGCTATGTGATCAATCGCACCTGTGCCATAGAGGTCTGGGAGCTCTCGATCACCCAAATATTGAATTAAACCTTCTTTATCGTTAGGGTCTATACCTACGATATGAACTACAGCATTGAGATAACTGGAGTGGTCAGAATCTGATTTATAGAGCCAATAACCAGGAAATGGGAAGTTGGGTCTAGGGCCGGGTACTAAATCCAAGGTTTTCATGAAAAAATCCCTTGTGATATCAGCATCGGGACTGCGGATAGCTACGTGATTGATGACTAATTCACCCATAATTTCATCCCCTTTTGATTAATAATTAATTCGATTATTTTCATCTGCAATGTTTAAATAATAGCAGTATTATTGAGTAAAATAAAAATTCAAAATACCTTTAAAAGTACATTCACTTATACATTAGGAGACACGTGTGAAAGCAGCTGCATTTAACTATCAGAGAGTTCACTCGATACAAGAAGCCTTGGCACTTCTTGCTAATCATGGTGACAATGCCAAACTAATTGCTGGAGGTCAAAGTTTGCTTCCTAGCTTAAATATGCGTTTATCCAATCCTGAGATTTTGATTGATTTGCAAGGGGTTGCAGAATTAAAAGGCATCTCATTTGAGGGGGGTATAGTTCGTATTGGGGCGATGACTACCCATACGGAAATACAAAATTCAAAAATTATTCAAGAGCAATTGCCGCTTCTGACTGAGGCAGTTCCACATATTGCGCATCGTGCAATTCGTAATTTAGGAACTTGGGGTGGTTCATGTGTTTTGGGCGATCCTGCTGCAGAGTGGCCGGCTTGTGCTGTTGCACTAGATGCAGTTATGGTTATTGCTGGTCCAAAAGGTCAACGGAAAGTGGCTGCAAAGGATTTTTTCCTTGACTTATATACAACAGCGCTAGAGGCAGATGAAATTTTGGTTGCCTCAGAATTCACTATCACGTCAGCAAAGAGAGTTCATTACTTTGAGGAATTATCTCGTCGTCATGGAGATTATGCAGTTACAGGTTTGGTGTGTAGTATGCAGTTAGAGCAAAACAAAATTACTCAAAGTCGTGTCGTGTACTTTTCAGTTGCTTCAATTCCATTATTAGCGCAAGGCCTGCAAAAGGTCTTAGACAATCAATCAATCAGTGACTTAGCTAATCCGTCCTTGATTGCACAAGCGCAACACAGTGTACAAGCAGAAATTCAAACATTATCAGATTTAACTAATTCTGCTGAAATGAAAAAACATTTGCTTGGCGTTTTATTAGAGCGAGCAATGAAAAAATTAGCAAGTTAAAACACAATATACGAGATAAAAATATGCAAACCACATCTATAACGATGACATTAAATGGTCAAAAAATACATGCTGAAGTAGAGCCACGTCAACATTTAGTCGATTTCTTGCGCGAAGACCAAGCCCTTACTGGTTCACATTTAGGCTGTGAACAAGGAGCCTGTGGCGCCTGTACAGTCAAGGTGGACGGGAAAATTGTCCGAGGTTGTTTGGTCTTAGCTGTTCAAGCAAATGGTTCTGTTGTTGAAACGATAGAGGGTATAAGTGCCTCTGGTGCTTACAAAGATTTACAACAAGCCTTTTTAAAAATGAATGCCTTACAGTGTGGCTTTTGTACCTCTGGCATGTTGTTGGCTGCAGCAGAATTAATTGAGACGCAACCTACTGCGACGCGTACCGAAATCAGAGAATGGATCTCGGGTAACTATTGTCGTTGTACGGGATATCAGGCAATTGTAGATGCCATTGCATATGTTCTTGAAGAACGTCAATTAGCTAAAAAATAAGGAGATATCATGAATAAACCTAAAGAACTCCCAGCACTCGCACCAGTTACCAATGAGCAACGCTACATTGGAATGAGCGAACCAAGACATGGCGCAAAACGTTTAACTGAAGGTCTTGGAAAATACATCGATGATGTGCAATTACCAAAAATGGTTCATGTCGTTTATTGGCGCTCACCGGTCGCGCACATGAAAATTAAAAAAATCAACAAAGCTCCAGTTCTCGATATGCCAGGCGTAGTAGCGGTGATTGATGGGCATGATTTAGCGACGGTTTGTAAACCTTGGGTAGCTACATTAAGTCATTTGGCGGGTATGAAATCTGCCCCACAACATGCGTTAGCAATTGATCGTGCATGCTGGCAAGGTGAACCAGTAGTTGCCGTTGTGGCGCAAACTCGGTCTCAGGCAGAAGATGCACTTGCTTATTTAGAAGTCGAGTGGGAAGAGCTTCCAGCCTTATTAGATATGCATGAAGCTCTTGATCCGAAAGCCATGATGATTCATCCGGAATTAGGCGACAACATCTGCTTTAAAAGGTCCCTAGATACCGGAGATGTCGATGCACAATTTGCTAAGGCTGCAGTTGTTCAAGAGGCGACCTTTAAATTTGGTCGTCATACTGGAGTAACGCTTGAACCAAGATCACAAATCGCCCATTACACTCCAGATGGACGTTTGACGGTTTACCACTGCCAACAAGCACCACACATGATGCAAGATTTATATTGTCGACAGTTTGATTTAAGTGAGTCAGATGTTCGGGTTGTTTGCTATGACGTTGGTGGGTCTTTTGGTATTAAAGTTCATGCCTATCCTGATGATTTTGCAACTGTTGGGATTTCTATATTGCTCAAACGCCCAGTTAAATATGTAGCTGACCGCTTAGAGTCTTATCTTAGCGATATACATGCAAGAGAGCACGTTATTAAAGGTCGAATTGCTGCATCAAAAGAGGGTGATATTTTAGCTTTTGAGATTGATGATTTAACGGGTATTGGACCTTACTCCATGTTCCCCAGAACAAGCGCCATTGAAGGGAATCAAGTCGTCAATTTAGTCGGTGGCCCATATAAACATCAACAATATCGTGCAAATTTACATGTTGTGTTTCAGAATAAAACTCCGACCTGCCAATATCGCGGTGTTGGTCATCCGATTGCTTGTGCTGTCACAGAAGGCCTAGTTGATTTAGCCGCCAGAAAATTAGGCATGGATCCACTTGAGTTTCGTAAACGTAATGTGATTCCAGATGATGCCTATCCTTACACGGGAGTTTCTGGAATTAAATTAGAAGTACTTTCGCACGAGCAGTGCTTAGCGAAAATTGAAGAGTTAATGGATTATCCAAGTTTATTGGCTGAACAAAAAGCGTTGCGTGAGCAGGGAATTTATCGTGGTATTGGTTTTGCCACCTTGATTGAACTTACAAATCCAAGCCCAGCTTTTTATGGCGTTGGAGGGGCTCGTATTGCATCTCAGGATGGCGCAACTATTCGTATGGATCCAACAGGAGTGATTACAGTATCAGTAAGTGTTGGTGAGCAAGGTCAGGGAGCTGAAGGTATATTTGCGCAAATTGCTGCTGATGCCGTTGGAGTGCCGATTGAACATGTGCGCCTTAAGACCGGCGATACCGAAACGATTCCTTATGGTGGTGGAACTTGGGCCTCTCGTGGTGCTGGAATTGGTGGTGAAGCTGTCTTATTAGCTGGTATGGCTTTGCGTGAGAACATTCTCAAAATTGCCGCAAACATATTAAAGATGGACGAAAGCCAATTAACAGTTAAAAACGGTAAGATCTTTGATCGTCTGAGTAATGAAGAGAAAATTCCATTGAGTGAAGTTGGCAGAGTAGGTTACTACCGAACTGATTTATTACCTGCTGGATTTCACCCTGAATTAACGGTCACAAGACACTACTCGCAAAAAGATTTTCCATTTATTTTCACCAATGGCGTGCAAGCTTCCTATGTTGAGGTTGATGTTAATACAGGCTTTATTAAACTCCTCAAGCATTGGGCTGTTGAGGATTGTGGTCGTGTGATTAATCCGATGTTGGTCGATGAACAAATGCGTGGGGCAATCGTTCAAGGCATCGGTGGAGCTTTATTTGAAGAGTGTTTATATGATTCGCAAGGGCAGATGATTAACGGCAATATGGCGGATTATTTGGTGCCGATGGCTTCAGAAATGCCTGATATTGAAGTTGCACACGTGCAAACGCCGACCAAATCTTCTCTTCTTGGAGCTAAAGGAGCAGGCGAGGCTGGTACTGCCGGTGCACCTGGAGCTGTTGTAAATGCGATCAATGATGCGATTGCGCCATTTGGCGTCCACAATTTCGATCAGCCGATTACTCCTGAAAAAATTCTGCGGACTTTAAAGAAGATTTAATTTTTTTAGTAAGGGACTGGATCTATACCGCTCACCCTTGTAGTTCAAATCTAGTTGATCGATGATTTGAACTACATGGGTTGAGCTCCATGTTTCCAGCCACTCAAAAGGACCTGCTGGGTAATTGACTCCAAGCTTCATCGCTTGGTTGGTTGCTTCCTTAGAGCAAACCCCTTGACTAACTGCATCGCAAGCTTCATTAATGAGCATAGCTAGAGTTCTTGCAACGATGAGTGCAGGACTATCTTGGATGCGAATCGGTATAAATCCAAGATGATGTAGCCAGGAGGGAGCTTCTTGAAGCCACTCAGGAGAGGCATTTTCTGCAATTGCCCAAGAGATGACGGTTTTTTCTAGTGGTTGCAAACACAGATCAAAGACAGCAACATGAGAACCAAGTGATGATGCAGTTTGCCCATCTGTTTGTCTTAAATGAAAGCCGTTGACATCAAGACCCACCCAAGAACTCTGTTTTTCTTGAGTGAAAGCTACGCCTAAGATTTGAAGTTGATTCCTAAAGTATTCAGTTAAATGACTGTCGCCATGCAGAGTTACTGTTTGTAAACCGCTCAGGGGGCTTGCTTGAAACTCGGGTAGTTTGGGTGCGATTACACCCTCAGAGTAATCATAAAATCCTCGTCCCGATTTGCGACCGAATAAACCACCATCAACCAACTCTTTTTGCACTATTGAAGGAGTAAAACGACGGTCATAAAAGAAGGCTTCAAACACACTAGAAGTGACAGCAAAATTAGTGTCATGACCAATGAGGTCCATCAGTTCAAATGGACCCATCCGAAAACCAACGGATTTGATGCAGGCATCAATCACTTGAACGGAGCTCACTTGCTCTTGGATGAGTGCCAGAGCTTCAGCATAAAATGGACGCGCAATTCGATTGACAATAAATCCAGGAGTAGATTTAGCGTGTACAGGTGTTTTGCCCCAGTGAGCCGATAAATTATAAATGGCAGAGGCTACTTCACTTGAGGTCTGTAAACCGGAGACCACTTCTACCAGTTTCATGAGGGGTACTGGGTTAAAGAAATGCATGCCTACAAGTCGCTCTGGATATTGAAGGCCATTGGCAATGGCTGTTACTGAAATCGAAGAAGTATTCGTTGCTAGAACACAGTCCTTAGCAACTACAGATTCTAGTTCTTTAAATAAGGTTCTTTTTATATCGAGTCTCTCGATAATCGCTTCAATCACTAGTTGGACGTGAGAGGCTTGTTCCAAAGATGTAATCGTTTGAATTCTGGAAAGGGTGGCCTGAGCAGTCTTCTCAGTTATTTTTTCTTTTTTGATGAGACTTGAAAACGTTTTTTTGATATTTTCAATAGCTTGTATAGCAGCTCCCTCTTTTTGATCAAACAACAGAACCGAATGACCTGACTGAGCTGCTACTTGAACAATGCCAGCGCCCATGATGCCAGCGCCAATGACGAGAATCGGTTGATTATTTAGTTCCAAGAGTCAATGTCCAAAATATATGTTGTTAGTATGTTTCGAGGTGTAGCCTACCTTCAGATTTTAAAGAGCTAGCAACCGTTTCCCATGACAATCCAGCTTGGTTGATGATATCTTTTAAAGACTCCATGACTCCATGTTCCATGTCTTTAAGCCCACAAACATAAATGTAGGTATTGTTTTGTGGAACGAGTTGCGCAAGTTCACCCGCATGTTCGCGCATCACGTCTTGGACATATTGTTTTGGTTGATTAGGGTTGCGCGAAAATGCAAAATGAATATCAATAAAGTCTTGAGGTAAGTTTTGTAATGGGCCAAAATAGGGAAGTTCTTCTGGTGTACGTGCGCCAAAAAATAAAATTAACTTACCACCTTCAAATTTATTTTGTTTCATTTGACGACGACGCCATTCAGTCATTGCACGCATAGGGGCACTACCAGTACCCGTGCAAATCATGATGATGTTACTGTGAGGGTGATTTGGCATCAAAAAGCTAGTTCCAAATGGACCAATTACCTCGACTTGATCGCCGACATTGAGGTCACACATAAAATTAGAAGCCACACCTTTAACTGGGTTTCCTTGATGATCTTCCAGGACACGCTTAATCGTCAGAGATAGGTTGTTATAGCCTGGTCTTTCGCCATCTCTAGGACTTGCAATAGAGTACATTCTGGCATGATGAGGTTTGCCATTGGCATCATTACCTGGTGGCAATATACCAATCGATTGACCTTCAAGAACAGGCATGATTTGATTACCAAAGTCTAAGACGATGTGATGCGTATCATAATCTTTCCCAACTTGAGTTACACGAACATTACCAGTAACCTTAGCAGTAATCGATTTTTGTTGCGCTTTAGGGCCGTAGAGATTGATATATGGGTGAGCAGCAGACCAAGGTGGTGTTATTGAGCCGTATTGTACGACTGGTGCAGCAGCAGAAGTAGGAGCATTTTGCGCCAATTTTTCTTCTGGTAATGAATCGCTGGTATTTGTATCAGAGGAGTCAAATTGATTTGACTCTAATTCAGGTGGAAGTTCATCCCAGATGAGTTGTTCTGCGATGGAATATGCTTTAACTTTGGGTACTTGACGCCAGTTATCAATAGATCCGGTAGGGCATGGAGAAATACATGCCATGCACAGATTACAGATACTAGCATCGACAACATAATTTCGATCATCGTGCGTGATTGCCCCAATTGGGCAAGTGGCTTCGCAAGTATTGCAACGAATACAAATTTCAGGATCGATGAGATGTTGTTGAATTATTTCAGTACTTGAATTCATGGTTAGCAAAGAACTCCCAAAGGGAATATTGATGAAAGATATCTAGTTTACAAAAGAGAGCACAAGTGTGCTCTCTTTTGTTGATTTTAGTTGAATCGAATGTATTCGAAATCAACTGGTTGACGGTTAATACCAATCATTGGAGGAGCGATCCAGTTAGCGAATTTTCCTGGCTCAACTACACGACCCATGAGGCTTGCTACATATAAGCGATCCTCAATAGTTGGAAGCCAATCGTTTTTCTTTGCTAACCATTCGTTATCACTGATGATTTGACCCGCTGGTGAAACTTTAACTCCAGACAGGGCACCAATATTGCGGTTAAATGCTTTATGAGGTACTTTTAAGCGGAAATTAAAGCCAGCTTTTTCAATTACTTTATTCCAACGTTCAACACCACCAACGCTATCTTTGATGTAATCATCACGTAAAACTTCATTTAATGCATTGAGCATTGGAACTTCTTTTTCGATCAAAGTACCGTTGACAGCATTTAAAACACGATAAGAGTCATTTTTCAATGAATGGTCATCTTGACGTTTGCCTTCTTCGTAGCGACCTTTCAAGCCAGTGGAGTAGAAGGTTGCAGCATTCGATGACTCATCAGCACCGAAAAGATCGATAGTGACAGAAAAATGGAAATTCAAATAGCGTTGTAAAGTTGGTAGATCAATCACACCAGCAGCACGTAATTTGACTGGGTCATCCGTTTTGAGTTCATTCATGACTTGGCAAGTGCGTTGAATCACGCGAGAGACACCGCTTTCACCAACAAACATATGATGGGCTTCTTCGGTCAACATAAATTTAGTGGTACGAGCTAGAGGGTCAAAACTTGACTCGGCTAAAGCGCATAACTGAAACTTACCATCACGATCAGTAAAGTAAGTGAACATAAAGAAACTTAACCAATCAGGAGTTTCTTCATTGAACGCTTGCAAAATACGTGGATTATCTTCCTGGCCACTGCGACGTTCGAGTAATGCTTCACCTTCTTCACGACCATCACGACCAAAATATTTATGTAATAAGTAAACCATTGCCCATAAGTGACGACCCTCTTCAACGTTGACTTGGAACAAGTTACGTAAGTCATATTGACTAGGAGCAGTTAAGCCTAAATGGCGTTGTTGTTCAACAGAAGCTGGTTCTGTATCACCTTGAGTTACGATAATTCTTCTTAAGTTAGCACGATATTCCCCAGGAACATCTTGCCAAACTTCTTCACCTTTGTGATCGCCAAAATGAATTTTTCTACCTTGCTCAGCTTGGTTTAAAAAGATACCCCAACGATAGTCAGGCATTTTTACATGATCAAATTGCGCCCAACCAGATGGATCAACGCTTACCGCAGTTCGTAAGTACACATCAAAATTATGGGAATGGTCGGGGCCCATATCATTCCACCAATTGATGTAATTAGGTTGCCATTGCTCAAGAGCGCGTTGCAGGGTGCGATCTTCACTTAGGTTGACATTATTAGGAATTTTATCGCTGTAATTCATAGTAGACATAGTGATCTCCGGGGTAGGTATGGTGTATAAATTTAAACTCTGTGCCAGTCGAATTGGGCTTTATCGCCTTTTCCGTAAACTTTTAATGCGCCTTTTTCTCCAACGGCATTTGGTCTTTGGAAGATCCAGTTTTGCCATGCAGTTAAGCGACCAAAAATTCTGGTAAACATATTTTCTGGACCATTAAAGCGTAAGTTGGCTTCCATTCCAGTTAGAGCATCAGGTGACATGGATACTCTTTCTTCAATAGCGATACGGATTTCATCATCCCAGTCAATATCATCGGGATTTGAAGTATTTAAACCGAGAGCAAATGCTTGGTCAGCATCGAGCAGCTTACCGGCTTGTTCACGAATTGCACTGATTGCAGGTTCTTCACCGTAGAATCTTCTTGCAAGACGACTTTGACCTGTCGCCATTGGGTAAACGCCAAAATTGACATCTGTAACCATGATTTTTGGTGTATTCGTCTCATTATCTGGCAGGATTAACTGATAGATGCGGTCACATGTCAGGGCTAATTCTAGGAAAGTACCATTAAAGCAAGAGCCTTCTTCAATCAAAGCAAATAAGCTTCTTGAAGAGACATCAAAACGGCTAAGTGTACGTCTTAATAAACCAATGGTTTCTCTAACAAACCAGTGATCTTTATGAGCCATGAGAGTGTTATCCATGGCGCTGACCGCTTCGTGACTACCTTGGGTTTTAATAATCCAAATGCCGACATCTAATTCATTGGTGCGCATGTTGAGAATTGCATCTTCTAATTCTCTTGCCATCGCAAATGGATACCAATTCGAACTTTGTGCTTCAATTTCCTCTATCGATTGAACTGTATTCGTTTTAGGTGAATGGATGGTGAAGGTTGCAGCACGTTTCGTACGATCAATCGATACTTCAACATGCTCATATTTAAGTACATCATCAGAAATAGTACGGTTCAGTGGAGTGATTGCTACCCCCTTAGCATTCGAAGGACGATCACTCTTTAGCGCTAAAGCATGTGCACGATCTAAGATCGATTGTTTAAAGACAGCCGGTTTAACGATATGATCAACTAAACGCCAGTCTTTTGCTTTTTGTCCTCTTACACCTTCACTGGTTGTACAAAAAATATCGGCTAAATCATGACGAACATGGCGTTTATCAGTGATACGAGTAAGACCACCAGTCCCTGGCAATACACCAAGAAGGGGTACCTCAGGAAGGCTAACAGCGCTTGAGCGATCATCGACAAGTAAAATTTCATCACAAGCAAGAGCTAGCTCATAGCCACCGCCGGCACATGCGCCATTAACAGCAGCTAAAAATTTCAAACCACTATGTTGTGAAGAGTCTTCTAAACCATTACGTGTTTCATTGGTAAATTTACAGAAATTTACTTTCCAAGCGTGACTTGAAACACCAAGCATGAAAATATTAGCGCCTGAACAAAAGACTTTTTCTTTTGCACTAGTGAGTACTACAGTTTTTACTTCGGGATGCTCGAAACGAATGCGGTTAATTGCGTCATTTAACTCAATATCAACACCTAAGTCGTAACTATTAAGTTTTAATTTATATCCAGGACGTAGACCGCCGTTCTCATCAAAATCTGCAGTGAGTGTTGCAATTTCACCATCAAACTCTAATTTCCAATGTTTGTAAATGGATGGATTAGTTTGGTAGTCGACACGATTAGCGATATCCATGGAGCCTCTTTATTAGTTAAATTGGTTGACAATATAAGCATAATAATTCATGTTTTATTTTTGTCAAGCACTTTTGTGCATCTTTTTACAATTTATTTGGATTTTGTATGGA
>Ga0114976_10002984_pt1 | contig 10600 bp, 15 predicted proteins | sample S_130805_EF_Meta_FD_87319 | JGI IMG/M metagenome (GOLD analysis project Ga0114976, IMG submission 87319) | Freshwater microbial communities from Lake Simoncouche, Canada to study carbon cycling - S_130805_EF_MetaG | ecosystem: Environmental > Aquatic > Freshwater > Lake | place: Lake...
GCAGGCACAAATCAAGATACAATCTTTGTGGTTGATCTTAATGAGTGTCATCTTTGGGAAGAAGCCGGCTCACCTACTTATGTTAAGTTTGAAGAGCCAAATGGCAAGGTTGCAATCAACATTGTTATGTTTGGTATGTCAGCCTTTACATCACTACGCTACCCAGGCGCAATTGCTCAGATCAACGGTACAGGCTTAGCCGCACCAACTTTCTAAGCAATATAAGTTTCCAGGCCGCTACCCTTCCAGTGGCCTGGATTCTAACTATGATTGGTATCTAAAGAATGGAGTTTGTCTAATGTCCCAGGGCAATTCAGGATTTGGATACCAATCATGGCTATAACAAATGGATATGCAACATTAACTGAAATTAAAAATTACATGTCTATATCAGATAGCACTGATAATGACTTGTTAGAAAATTTAGTTGAATCCGCATCCAGGTCAATTGATCGGATCGCTAACCGTAGATTTTATTTAGATGCCACTGCATCAGCACGGCTTTACCGTGCTTACTCTAATATTTTTGTTTTTGTAGATGATATTGGAACTACAAGTAGTCTAGTTGTAAAAACAGATGAAGATGGTAACGGTACTTATTCTAAAACATTGACATTAAACACAGATTACATTTTAGACCCATTAACATCACAATCTTTGAATAGGCCTTTTACCCAATTAACAATGGTATCTAATACTGAAACTTGGCCAATATTTCCAGGCCTAACATCAAATGGATTACGCCCAGGCGTGCAAGTAACTGCAAGATGGGGTTGGCCTTCAGTGCCGGATGATCTAAATATGGCCTGTTTAATATTAACTGCCGACCTATACAAGCGTAAAGATGCGCCGGGTGGAATCTTAGGATTAGGTGATTTAGGTGTTGTAAGAATGTCGCCTATTGGTAGAGATGTAACCGCAATGGTTAGAGCGTATAAAAAAGAAGTTATTGCATGATCCCTAGTACGGTTAGGACTAATCTTAAAACCGCATTACAAACCATTACTGGTATGCGTGTTTTTGATTATGTACCTGATTCAACAAACATACCAACAAATAATGCTTTTGCAATTGTTGGCCAACTATCAATGAATTATGACTTCACATTAAACAGAGGATTTGATTCTGCTAGTTGCCAGGTAATTGTTGTAGTAGGCAGAATGAGTGAAAAAGATGGACAATCAAGATTGGATGGGCTACTTGCTTCATCCGGTTCAACTTCAATTAAAACCGCTATTGAGGCTGATAAAACTTTAAGCGGTGCTGTACAAACACTAAGAGTTGTGTCGGCATCACCTGGCACAATAACTTCCGCTAATATTGATTACCTAAGTTATCAATATTCAGTAGAATTGATAGGTTAGTACGAAAGGAAAATATGGCCATATTCATGGGTAATAAAGTTGCCGTTGTCGCTGGTACAACTACGATTACTAGTTTTGTCAGCACCGTCAGCCTTGCAAGAGAAATTGATCAAGTAGAAATCACTGCAATGAACGATTCCGTTCAGAACATGATTGGTGGAATTGAGCGACCAACGCTTAATCTAGAACTCTACAATGATTTTGCTTCATCATCTGTGAACTCATTGTTTGAAGATGCACTAGGTACAAAACTTAACATTAAGTTAATTCCAGTATCCGGTACTGTATCTGCAACCAATCCTAGTTACACAATGTCATGTTTGATTTCATCCTGGATGCCGATTAACGGTGCTGTGGATGCAGTATCAAGCGTTTCTATCTCACTTCCTGTAACTGCATTAACAAAATCAACTAGCGCGTAAAAAGAAAAGGGTGGGACAATGCACAAAATTGAAATTGTTAAAAAGGATGGTAAGAAATTAACCTATGATCTTACGCCGTCTGCAAAGGTGGCTTTTGAAGCCGAATTTAAAACAGGTTGGCGTAAGAGATTAGGCGAACTACAAATGGAATCTGATTTGTGGTGGTTCGCCTGGCGTTTAGAAAAAGATGCCGGTAAAACCGATCTAGCCTTTGGTGATGATTATATCAATCAATATTCAGATATTGATTTGGTTTATGATTCAAAAAATGGATAGACCGCCACGGCCAAATTTACGAAATCGCATCTGTGGCGGTAAGTACCGGGATTAGTCCTAAAGATTTATTAGAGGTTGATCCAGCGATTTATTCAGCAATTAAAGCCATCTTGCAAGAACGCTATTACAACAACAAAAAGGCAACAGTTAGGCGGAAATAATGCAACCTAAGTATGCAGGATTACCTGGGCGTACTAGATCATTAGCCGCAGTGCCTTCCATCTATGTTGAAAATTTAGATGAACTAATGGCGACTATGAAAAAGATAGAACCTAATTTACACAAAGAATTTAGAAGAGAATTAACTAAGGCTGTAAAGCCAGTAGCAAAATTGGCACAAAGTTTTGTACCGTACTCACCATTTCCAGGATGGCGTGATGTTGAACCATCATATCCACCTGCATGGGGATGGGCTAATGATCAAGTACATAGGGGTAGAACTTTTGGCGAAAGTAAAAGAAGTCGTTGGAAATGGTCACAAACAGAAGTTGTACGCGGCATAAGAGTTAGTGCGGCTAAAACTAAAGTTCAAAGAGTTAAAGGCACTACATTTTCTGTAACTGCATTAGCCGTAATTAACAAATCTGTACCAGGTATAATTTATGAGTTAGCAGGATTTGGCACATCAAAATCAAGAAGTAAAACTAGGCGTATTAGTCGTAACACTAATGCTAGTGAATCTTTTATTGGCAAATTACAAGGCACTGCCAATTCAGGTGCGTATAAAGAAAAAAGATTGATTTACAGGGCATCACAACAATTAGGTGGGCAAGTAAATGATAATCTATACGGTGTGCTTAAAAAATATCTAGGCGAAAAATTTAGGGGTTAAACATGGCATTAAGTCAATATGTTGCAATTAACTTCCTTACTAAGTTTGATAAAAAAGGCTTAGAGCGTGCAACAAAAGAATTAAAGGGTTTTGACAAAGTAGTTGCATCCGGATCATTTAGATTAAGGGCTTTTGCTAAAGCCGGTGGAATAGCCGCCGCCGCAGGCTTAGCCATATTTACTAAAAATTCTATTCAAGCCGCTTTAGCCCAGGAAAGACTAGATAAACAATTACAACTTACTTTAAAAAGCATAGGCCAGGAATTTGCCCTACCTGATGTAAAAAATTTTATAGAAGATTTGCAACGCGCAACCAATGTTACTGAAGATCAATTAGTTCCTTCATTACAAAGGCTAATTGCACAAACAGGAGATTTACAATCTTCACAATATTTGCTTAGTAAAGCCTTAGATATTTCTGCCGGTACAGGGCAAGATTTGGATAGCGTTTTAAATGCTATAAACAAAGCCGCAGTGGGTCAATATACTGCAATCGGTAAATTAGGCGTTGGCTTTACTGCCGCCGAAGCCAAAGCAATGGGCTTTGTAGAGTTAATGCAAAATTTAGACAAATACGGCGGATCAGCCGAAGCACAAACCAAAACTTTAGCCGGTCAATTAACGTCATTTAGAATTAGTGCTGGCGAAGCCACTGAAACATTAGGGCAAGGCTTATTAACTTCTGTATCTTTATTGGCAACTGGTTCAGATCAATTGGATGTATTTGGATTTAAATTACAAAAAGTTGCTACTCAATTTGCGGATATTATGGTTGGTACTGCCGGTACATTTGAGAAAAAAGGATTAGGCGCATATTTAGATTTTTTCAAAGTTGCATTAGAAGGTATTACTGGTGAAGCCACTTACGCTGGCAATACTTTACAAAAGATTGAACAAGAAGGTATTAAATTAAGAGAGAAAAGAATTTTACAAGAGCGTGGTTATATTGGCTTATCTCAAATAACTATTGATGCCTTGGAACAACAAAGACTTTATGGCAAAAAAGAACTTAGTACTGAACAAATATTACAAAAAATACAAAAAGATATTTTGGCTAGAGAAAAATCATTAACTAAAGAAAAAAGTGCGCAAGCGGCTTTGGAGAAAAAGAAGGCTGAATTGTCGGCTATGTTTGATATTGATCGCATCAATCTACAAGCCGCATTGAGTCGTAAGTTGTCTGCCGAAGATGAATTGCGTGTAAAGATATTACAAAAGTTGGCAGATGGTACTAAGTCTGCCGTAGATGAAGCCGCAAGATACGCAGATGTATTAAAGGTTATTGAGGATGGTCAAATCACAACTGGTGAAGTTGAAATGTTGGCTAAAAAATGGGGAATTACAACCACAGAAGTTCTTATTTATTTACGCACATTGTTTTCCGCTAATGATGAACTACGCAAGATGTTGGCATTGCTAGATGAATTAAGTAAGAAAAAATTTCCTGTACCAGAGGTTAGTAAAGATATTAGTAGTTTTGGCACTGGCATACAACAAGCAATTTTAACTGGGGCTGACCCAATTGCTTATGGAGAACAGGTTAGAAAAGATTTACGCAAAGAACTTGGTGCAAGTGATCCAACAGGTTCAGGTGCGGCGGCAAGTGGTAGATTGTCCGCTCAGGCTGTGGCCTATTATCAATCTTTGCTTGAAATACCACGCATGGCAGAAGGTGGAATTGTTACTAAACCTACTCTTGCAATGATTGGTGAAGCCGGTGCAGAAGCGGTTGTACCATTAGATAAAATGGGTAGCATGGGTACTACTATAAATGTAAATGTAGCCGGATCGGTTATATCAGAAGGCCAATTACAATCTGTAATTCAGGATGCTTTGTATAACTTAAACAGATCAGGTGCAGTAACTCAATTAACTAATTTAGGAAGATAATGCCAGCCGCAATATTTAAGGCCGAAATTGATTTTTCCGGCGGTGCTTCCTTTGATCCCAGCCTTGTGCTTGATGATCCTGCAACACCATTAGATGTAGCGGTATTAGGTACTGCCGCCGCCGATACAGTAGATATAACATCTTTGGTAACTCAATGTTATATTCGCCGTGCCTTTAATAGATCATCAGATTCATTTACAGGTGGTACTGCACGCATTACATTTGTGGATGAAACAGGTCAATTTAATCCAGCCAATACCGGTTCTAGTTTATACGGCAAGATTAAACCTATGCGTAAGATTCGCTTTACGGCAGAATATTTAGGCACAACATATAACTTAGGTTCTATGTATGTACAGGAATGGAATTACCAAAGCCCCACTGGATTTGATCCAGCCTATGTAACCTTATCTTGCGTAGATGGATTCCAGTTACTTAACCTAACAACTATTACATCCGTTAGCGGTGGCACTGCCGGACAAACAACAGCCCAAAGAATTACAAGTTTGTTGGATTCAGGTGATTGGCCAGGCGGTATGCGTGATATTTCAACTACTGCAACTACAAAAGTTCAGGTAGATGATGGATCATCAAGATCATTATTAGGTGCGTGTCAGGTGGTAGAAGGTACAGACTTGGGCGCGTTCTATATGGATCAACGCGGTTACGCAAAATTTTTATCACGCAATGACATTATAGTTGCATCAGGTGGCACATTAACTGAGTTTAGTGATGTACCAGGATCAGGTGATGTTACCTATCAGGCAGTTGAATTTGATATTTCAGATTATCAAATGATTAACAAAGTAACTGTAACGCCAACAGGGTTAAGTGGTTCAACCGCAAGTGATACGGCCAGTATTGATGATTATTTTCAACATAGCCGGGTTAGATCAGGCATCATGCAGACACAGGCAGATGCGTTGAATCAAGCACAAATGATCATTGCATCCCGAAAAGAACAAGGTGTGGACATCCAACTTAATTCATTAACAGTTGATGCCTATGGTGAAAACGATCCAAGCCGGGTAGTGGCCGCTTTGAATTTAGATGTGTTTGATCCAATCCAGGTTACTCAGACATTACCGGCAGGCAATGTGGTTACAGATAGCGTAATTGCAGGCCTTACCTATCAAATAACACCAAAATCTTTTCTTGTAACCTTTACTTGCGCTCAGCCTTTTGCGTCAGGTTTTTTGCTAGACTCTACCATTGATGGAATTTTAGATGAAGATTCTTTGGCTTATTAGGGAGTATAGATAAATGGCAATTCAATCATTTAGTGTAGGGCAGGTTCTTACAGCCGCTCAGGTTAATGCATTACAGGCTAATGATTACAATCAAACTGTTAATGCTAAAACCGCTTCATACACTTTAGTGGCCGCAGATAAAGGCACTAGAATTACAATGTCCAGTACAAGCGCAACAACAATCACGGTCAATACAAGTTTGTTTTCTGCCGGTGATACTCTTTTTATACAGAACTTAAATACAGGCGTTACAACTATTACTGCCGGCACTGCAACTGTTACAACAGCATCAAGTTTAGCATTAGCCCAATGGGAAGGCGGAACTTTATATTTTACTAGTGCATCCGCATCTATTTTTGTCAAGGGTGCTGGTGCTGCGGCAGGTGGCGGCGGTAAAGTTTTGCAGGTAGTAAATGCAGAAACCTCAACAGCAGTAACTATTGCCAGCACAAGTTATACTGATACTGGAATTACTGCAACCATTACGCCAACCTTAAACACAAGTAAAATTTTGATTTTAGTAACTGGACTATTCCAAATGTATCGTGGAAGTGTGTCAGGTAATCAACAATCGTGTAAAGTGCAAATAGTAAAAAATGGTTCATCACTTAAAGATTTTGGAACTATCAACACATTTGTAGCGGCTGGCACTTTTGAGTTAAATAGCAGGCAAACATATGCACAAACTTATTTAGACAGCCCTGCATCAACTAGCGCATTAACTTACAAAATACAATCGGCGGCTGAAACTACTGCAAATAGTGGTGCTATTTATTGGCAAGGCAGTGTTAATAACACCAGCACAATTCAATTATTAGAAATAGGTGCATAATGAGCAATGATTTAGCAAAAGCAATTAACAAGTTAAAACCTAATTCAGAGTTTTCATTTACAGATGATGATTACTCAACAATTAAATGGGATGTGCTAAATGGTGAAGCACCTACACAAAAAGAGATAGATACTGCTATTAAACAACTTAAAGCAGATGAACTTGCCGAAGCACAAGCAAAAGCAACTCAACGCCAAGCAATTTTAAATCGTTTAGGAATAACAGCCGAAGAAGCCCAATTATTGCTTTCATAAGCATGTAAATAATGGCAACGATCAGAGAACTCACTAGCCCTAATGGATGGCCGGCTAGTGAGGATCGTAAGGCATTAGGCATTGAATCTTTTACAGTACCGGGTACAATAATCAAATTTGCATGTGCCAAAGCGGTTGCACCTTTAATTGTTAATTTTGCTAAAGAATTCCATGAGTTAGTAGAACCGATTGATCAAGGCCAATTAGATGATTGGGGTTATGCCTTTCGCATGACCAGGGGATCAGACAAGGTATTAAGTAATCATTCATCCGGTACTGCCATTGATCTAAATGCAATTAAACATCCTTTGGGCAAGTCAAATACATTTAATAGGGAACAAAGGAATATGATTATCCTGTTAATAACTAAATACGGTTTGGCCTGGGGCGGTAATTACAAAAAGCGTATAGATTCTATGCACTTTGAGATTGCGTTAAATCAAAATCAAGTTAAAGGGAAAATTAAAGAGTTAGGATTAGAATGACAATTAACAAGAAGCAAAAAGAGATTTTTAAGTCATACCTAAGAAGCGTTGCAGTTGCAACCGTTACAACAGCATTGGCATTAGTCGCTGATGTCCGCCCTGAATTAGCAATTTTAGCCGGTGCAGTAGTAGCACCTTTATTGCGTTACCTTGATCCGCAAGATCAAAAATTTGGCGTAAATAGCAAATGACCGCTAACGATTACATGGCATTAGTTGTATCTATTGTCACAATTATTGGATCATTTATTGCTTCAGTGCGTTGGCTGGTAAAGCATTATTTAAGTGAGTTAAAACCTGATGGTAATGGTGGCCATAACCTAGAAGGCCGGGTTGCACGCATAGAAGAGAAGTTAGACACGCTATATCAAATTCTTATATCTAAGTAATAAGTCAGCCCTATCCCTTACCCTATTGCCATGAAGATGTGCGTGGTTGTACCCAGTAGGGGTAGGCCTGAAAATGCCGAAAGGTTAGCCCAGGCGTTCAAAGATACCGGGGCAGAAGCCGACCTTTATATTGTCATAGATAATGATGATCCTAAATGGAATGAGTACGCCAAAAGTGAGAACTATAAAAAATTACCGGCGGATAATAAAACAGGTGGTTGTGCTAAATCTCTTAATACCGGTGCAGTTCTTCTTTTGGATATTACTAAATATCCTTTATATGATTATTTTGTTTTCATGGGTGATGATCACCTTCCTAGAACGCCGGGTTGGGATAAAGCCTTTATTCAGGCGTTAGGCACTAACACTGGAATAGTTTATGGTGATGATTTGTTACAAGGTGCGAATCTACCAACAGCCTATGGCATGAGTAGAGATTTAGTTAATGAATTACGCGGTATGACATTTCCAGGTTGCGTACATCTATTTTTTGATAACTTTGTAAAGCAATTAGGCCTAGATTTAGAATACCTAAAGTATTTACCTGATGTGATTATTGAACACATGCACCCAGTAGCCGGCAAGGCTGAAATGGATGAAGGTTATGAAAGGGTCAATCAACCTAAATGGTATGAAAAAGATTTACTAACACTTCAAAGATATTTATCAGATATGGAATATGCAAGTTTAATAAGAAAATTTAGATGAATATACTGATCACTGGATCACATGGTTTTGTTGGCCGGGCTTTTAGGCGTGCCTTACCTAATGCCAATTTAACCCTTGTAGATTTGAAGGCTGGAATTGATTGCCGTAAGTTCTTTCAGTTAGAGAAAAAACAATATGATCTTGTAATTCACCTAGCCGCTTTAGTGGGTGGCCGCATGATGATTGAAAATGAACCATTGGCATTAGCAGTTGATCTAGCCATTGATGCTGAATTTGCCGGTTGGGCTATGAGAACTGAACAACCTTATGTTGTTTATTTTTCATCATCAGCCGCTTATCCAACTGATCTACAAACCTTATCTAAGAAGCGTAAGTTAAAAGAAAAGGATATAAATTTTAAGAACATAGGCAAGCCTGATATGTCCTATGGCTGGTCAAAACTAACCGGTGAAATGTTAATGAATTACTTGCGTGAAGAAGGTACAACTGTATTAACTCTTAGACCATTTAGCGGATATGGCACTGATCAAGATTTAGATTATCCATTTCCTGCAATTATTCAACGCGCAATAATGAACTCTAATCCATTTGATATATGGGGTAAGGCAACTACTACTAGAGATTTTATACACATTAATGACATAGTGGATGCAGTGATTGAGATGGTTAAAAACAACTGTAATCAAACACTTAATCTATGCACAGGCAGGGCTACAACATTTTTAGATTTAGCAGTTATGGCTTTGAATACCCTGGGATATGAAAAAACACCTGCCAAGCGATTCAAAATATTAACCGACAAGCCGGCAGGTGTGGCCTATCGGGTTGGTGATCCTAGTATGATGAGCGATTACTACACGCCCAAGATTAGCCTTGAAGAAGGTGTTGAGCGAGCAATACGCGGAATCGTATGATCTAAAATTGGTGGTTATGGCTACTAAAAAACCTAAAAAAGCACCACAGCGTAGGCGGCGCACGCCACGCAAGGCTGATGCGTTAAACAAATTAGAAAATCACTACATCACATTGAATGAACTTTTTAGAGCGGCTAAGGCGGCAGGCTTCAGCCATGATGTTGCATTTTGGTTAATAACAGAGCCGGGCGCATCAATGCCGGATTGGATCAATCCAGGAAATCAACCCACTGAGATCATTCCCCGAATTGATCCAACAGAAGATGAGGATAACGATTAAGCGAGATAAATCATTTAATGCCCGTTATTTAGTGGTCAGTGACTTGCAAGTTCCATTTCAATTTACAGAAGCGGTCACTAACCTAAAAAAGTTGGTCAATGCTTTCAAGTTTGATTTAGTTCTCAATGTTGGTGATGAAATGGATTTCAATACCATCTCTAGGTTTAGTGATGGCAAGGCAGAATCATTTATGCAAACCCTTGATGAAGATCGGACTACCTGCCAAAACATTCTTTATGATCTAAAAACTGATGTAGTTAGTAGATCAAATCATTCCGATAGATTGTACAAATCTTTACAGCGCATCCCAGGGCTTATGGGATTACCTGAATTACAGTATGCAAATTTCATGGGCTTTAATGATCTTGGAATCCATTATGCTAAACAGCCTTATGCAATACCTGGTACTAACTTTGTGTTATGTCATGGGGATGAAGGTGTCATATCTAATATTGCCGGTCAGACCGCGCTGAATCTTAGTAAAAGGTGGGGTCGTTCAGTAATTTCGGGGCACACGCACAGGCTGGGCTACACATGTGCTTCAGAAGCCTTTAATGGCCGTTTAGAGCGTGTATTAGTAGGTATAGAGTGTGGTCACACCTGTGACCTAAAAAAGATGTCTTATACCAAAGGCTACGCCAATTGGCAGGCAGGTGCAGTGATCATACATATCAAGCGTGGCAATGTAAGCGCAGAGATGATCCCGTTTAATGTTGATGGGTCATTTGTGGCTATGGGTAAGGCC
>Ga0114976_10002986_pt1 | contig 10597 bp, 10 predicted proteins | sample S_130805_EF_Meta_FD_87319 | JGI IMG/M metagenome (GOLD analysis project Ga0114976, IMG submission 87319) | Freshwater microbial communities from Lake Simoncouche, Canada to study carbon cycling - S_130805_EF_MetaG | ecosystem: Environmental > Aquatic > Freshwater > Lake | place: Lake...
ATGTCGCGGCCCTGGCCGACTCGCGGCTGCAGGACATGGGCCGCTGCGCACGTCGCACCGTCGAGCAGCGCTTCGCGCCTGAGCGCTATGTGGCGCAGATGCTTGACTTGTATGCCAGCCTCGGTGCGAGGGTCTGACATGGAACAGCGAGTGCTGCGCATTCTGGGCACCCGGGGGATTCCGGCGGCCCACGGCGGATTCGAAACCTTTGCGCAGCGCCTGGCTCTGTATCTGGTCGCACGCGGATGGCGTGTGGTGGTCTACAGCCAGGATGAGGGCCGGGCTGCGCTGCGCGAGGATCGCTGGCAGGGCATCGAGCGGGTGCGCATTGCCGTGCCGGGGCGCGGTGCGACTTCCACGATTGCCTTTGACTGGAAGGCCACACTGCATGCTGCGCAGCAGCGCGACCTGTGCCTGACCCTGGGCTACAACACCGCGGTGTTCTGCGCGCTGCTCAAGGCCCGCGGCGTTCGCAACATCATCAACATGGACGGCATTGAATGGTCGCGCGCCAAGTGGGGGCCGCTTGCGCGCACCTGGTTTCGCTTGAACGAAGCCGCGGGCTGCCGCCTGGGCGACCATCTGGTGGCAGACCATCCCGAGATCGAAGCGCACCTGCGCCGTCAGGCGCCCGCGCATCGGATCACCATGATCGCCTATGGTGCCGATCGCATCGTGGATGCATCCGACGCACCGGTGCGGGCGCTGGGTCTGCAGCCGGGGCAGTATCTGAGCCTGATCGCCCGGCCCGAGCCGGAGAACTCGATTCTCGAAGTGATTCAGGGGTTTTCCCGCAGGCCTCGAGGCGTGACCCTGGCGGTGCTGGGCCACTATTCGGCAGACAACCCGTTTCATCGAGCCGTTCGGGCTGCGGCCAGCGACGAGGTGCTGTTTCTGGGGGCGATCTACGATCGCGAGGTGGTGTGTTCGCTGCGTGTTCATTCGATGGCGTATGTGCATGGCCATCAGGTGGGCGGCACCAACCCCTCACTGGTCGAGGCGCTGGGTGCGGGCAATGCGGTGCTGGCGCATGACAACCGCTTCAATCGCTGGGTGGCGGGTGAGGGTGCCTGCTATTTCAGGACGTCCGACGAAGTGGACGGCCTGCTGACCGACCTGCTGTCGCAGCCGGGGCGGCTCGATGCCATGCGGGCCGCCAGCGTGCGTCGCTTCGAGTCCGGATTGCACTGGAACGACATCCTCGCCTCGTACGAAGACCTGCTGCTGCGTGTGGCGCAACAGGCTATTCCAGAGGCGGCGGGGCAGCCCGCAGCGCGGTCTCGCTGATCGCGGCACCACCCGGGTCCTGAACACCGACATCCAGCGTGGTGAAGTTGAACGCCTGCCAATCGGCGCTCAAGCGCTTGGCCCGGGACAGGCCGACCCCGGGGTTGTAGGCCGCGGGTGTGAATGCAGAGACCAGCGTGGCGGCATTCGGGTAATAGTCGGCGCCGACCTGCAGCAGCAGGCGGGCCTGTGCACGGTCGTCGACGCCGTTGGCCAGCAGCCGTGCCTGCAGGGTGACGAAGACTGCGCCAACATCGGGCGCGTCGATGTTCAGCCGTCCGCAGCACCAGCCATGAAAGACTCGGTCACCACCGGGCACTGCGATCGATGCGCCGGCGTCGGCTGTGGGCCGCACATCGGCACTTGCCACCGCGTCGCCGCTGAGTGTTTTCGGATACAGGGCGCCTTCGATGCGACCATTTCGAGCCAGCGATTGCCACTGTCCAGTGGCTCGGCTCAGGACGAAGACCTGCATCCTGCGCACTTCAACCCGTGTGTTCATCGATGCATGCCCTTCGCCATCGAACACCACGAACCAGGGCACCAGCACCGTCCACCACTGGGCGCTTTTGTAGCGCGGGTCGGCGGGCTGCCACCAGCGCGGCGTTCGGGTGCCGCGCGGGTCATTGCCCATCACCACATGTCCGGGCCCCTTCGCCCACCCGGCCTGCTGCGGCACGCCGGCCAGGGGCAGGTCATTGGGCAGGCTCATGTCGGTGATCAGCGTTGTGAGCGAATTGAGGCGCGTCGATGCAGACGGGTCTGCGTCGGTCGCCACACGTCCGATCACTGCGCTCGGTGGATCGCCCAGGGTGCCTGCAGGTGCTTCAGCCGCGGTCTGCCCGCGGCTGCAGGCCGACAGCACCATCAGGAGCACAATCGTGAAGCACTGTGATACGTGAGACGCGAGCATGCCCTTGCCTTAGCAAGGGCAGTGCCCGCGTTTTCATCATCATCGGGTCGGTTGAGGCCGACCCGCGCTGCCGTGGCCTTACTCGATGGGCGGGGGGTTGCTGCGAAGTGTCGCAGCCGAGACGGTGCTCATGTTGATCGCCCGCCAGTTATTGGTGACGTACTTCATGCGACCGTGTCCGGCCTCGCCGTTGTTCGGCTGACCCGCCGCCCAGCCCGAGGTCAGGTCACGCCAGTAGTCCAGCCCGGTGTAGGCGAGGAAGCGTGCCTTGGCGCGGTCATCCGGCAGGCTCGGATTGTTGACCACCAGCTTGGCCTGATAGGTCGCATAGACACCGCCGAGGTCGGCACGGTCGAAGGGCTGACGGCCGCAGCACCAGAAGTGGTAGGCGTAGGGCCAGACCGGTGTGGTCGACACGCCGCCGTCGGGCTCGGTGCGCATGGGCGCGGTCTTCACATCGTTGCCCAGCCGGAAGTCCTCGTTGTAGAACGAGCCGTCGACCGTGGTCGAGGCTCCGATCCGGGTCCAGGTGCCCTTGCTCTTGCTGAGCACATAGACCCGCATGTTGCGCATCTCGACTCGGGTGTTGGTGGCCGGGCTGCCCTCCTTGGCCACGAAGATCACCCCCCAGGGCAGCGCATATCCCCAGGCGGTGGGCGGGTTGTTGCCGTAGTCCAGACCCGGTCCGGTGAGCGTGCCCCAGCCCGGGAAGGCGATCGGGGTGCCCTCGTGAGGCAGGGTCATGTCGTCGATGATCGTGTCGATCGAATTGACTGTGGTCGGGGCCGGAACAGGAGCTGGCGTTGGTGTTGGTGTCGGTGTCGGTGTCGGTGTCGGCGTGGGGGTAGGGGTGGGAGTTGGTGTGGGAGTGGGCTTGGGTGTCGGGGTTGCGCCAGCAGTCAATGAATCGGCTGCGCTGTTCAGGGCGGTTGCGACGGTGGTGCTGGTATTGCCGGTGGTCAGTGCGGTTGCAGCGCTGGTGAGCGCGTTGGCCACGGTCTGCAGTGAGGCGGACGTGTCGGCGCCGCCGCAGCCAGCGAGACCGGCGGCGATCAGCAGTGACAGGCCCGAGGCGGGTCGAAACAAGGGGAAAGGACGTAGGGATCGCATGACGACTTCCATGGGTGCGGGCGCTTCGAGCCGGTGGCTCTGGCGCAGGGGGCAACCGCGGTGCGCTGTCTGCCGTGTTGGCGGACGGTGCGTGCGGACCGTGAGAAGGACCATCGGGATGGCCTCCGGAACGCACCGTATCGGGCGGAAAGCTTGGCTTAAGGGGTCGGCTGGACCGGCGGACTACCTGCGCCGATCGATGGCCGTCAAGCTTGAATTGTCAAGCTGTCAGCCTGGCCATACCGCTGTGCGGACGCTGGTCGGTGATGAACGGCGTCTCTCCGATCAGCCCCGTCGTATTGCGCTGACGCCGGCTCCGGGCAAAGCCGGTTCAGGGGGTGCAGCGCCCCGGCGGAAGGTCGCTTGCATAGCGCCTGCGGCCGTACAAGGCCGCGTGATTGTCGGGTCGCCTCGGCGCGTGGACGATCGACTCGCGAAGCCTCTCGAGCAGACCGTGGCGGCGCATCGGGGGTTCGGGCGCGGCGTCGTTGCCTTCGATGGTGAGTTCGACGCGCTGCAGGGCCTGCGATCCAGTGATCGTCCAGCCCGGGACTGAACTTTCGATGCGGAAATCACCGAGCTCGACCGGCAGTGGTGAGCGCGGCGCATCGAACAGCTGACCGTTGCGGTCCTGCGCGAAGGCCATGACCAGCGAGCGAAGCGACCACAGGCAACTGGCCGGCCCGGAGTACGAAGCCTGCAGCGCAGGGTCGTCGCCGCAAAAGCCCGAGGTCACCCGCCCCGCCTCGAGTGCGCCGTGCGAAATGAACCACGACCAGGTGGTGTCGAGGGCGCGCAGTGCTTCGCCGCGCGCGTGTTCGGCCGCGGGCGTGCCGCGCAGACCCGCCGGCTGGCCGATCTGTGCGAGCAGCGGCACCGGGGCGGCCATGCGATAACAGGCACTGCGGCCCATCAGGGGATGGCCGCGCGGCCCCAGCAGATGGCGCCAGGTCGAGACGAATTCCGATCGCGCCGGGTCGATGAATTCCGGCTCGAAGCCCGGGTCCATCTGCTGCAGCCAGTACAGCGAGTAGTGGAAGGACCAGGCGTTGTAGAAATCGAAGCCATTGGGTGGATCCGCAAACCAGCCCTGGCCGCGGTACAGGCTTCGCAGAATCTCCCAGCTGGTCTGCATCCGCTCGTCATACCGCGAGACATCTGCGCCCAGGGCCCGCAATGCCCGGTGCACCGTCAGTGCAAAGAGCTGCCAGTTGCCGTCCCAGGCCTGGCGCTGCAGCGATTGCGACAGCCATGCCACCACCCGGGCCTGTTCGGTGGCATCGAGCCGGGCCCAAACCTGCTCGCGTGCCAGCCACAGGCCCAGCGCAATGTCGGCCGACTCGACCAGCTGCGGGCTGTAGTCGCCCACATCCCCCCAGTAGGCGGGGTGGTTCGGATCAGTGCCGACCGCAATGCCCCGTGCAAAGGCTTGCGCCAGATCAAGGCGCCCGCTTGCCACTTCGATCGAGCCTGGACGCCCGCTGGCGAGCCAGGCGGCAGCCAGCGGGAAGATGCGCGAAAAGCCCTCCAGGCCGTCGGCGCTTCGACCCGCCTGGCTGGGTTCGCCCGGATAGTGCGCGCGTTCGCCGCTTGCCGTGCGGTAGTTGGCGAAGCCCTCCATCAGGTGGCGTGCCAGCGCTTCATAGTCGGCTGAACCCGGATGGTCCGCGCGCCCGGGTGAAAAGCGGCGCGCCACCTCGGATTGCGGTGTGACCCGCGTGGCGATCGGCTTTGCACGCTCGTTCCAGCCGGGCACCGCGGTTCGAAGCCTGACCGCGTGCAGCAGCAGGCCTGCGCCAATCAGGGCCAGAATCAGAACGACCCGGATGCGGCGCGCGCTCACTCAGGCCGCCCTCGAAAAACGCATCGGCCCGCTCAGGTGATCGGCCAGGCGCAGCGAGAGCTGCACGATCGTCAGGGTCGGGTTGACTGCGCCGCCACTCGGAAAGACCGACGAGCCTGCGACATGCAGATTGGTCAGTCCGTGGACCAAGCCGTGCGCATCGACCACGCCGCGACGCGGGTCGACCGACATGCGCGTGCCGCCCATGTGATGGTTGCCCTTGATCTCGTCATCGGCTGGGAACACCCCCTGGCCCAGTACCCAGGGATCGAGTCGCACCCGCCCGTGTCCGCGTGCGGCCAGCGTTTCCGCCAGCAGCAGTGCGGCCCCGCGAACCGTCTGCCGATCGACCTCGTCGATGCGCCAGTGCAGTTCGGGCTTTGGCACCCCATTGCGATCGAGGTCGGCACCGAGCACCACCCGGTTCCAGGGCCGCGGCGCCTGCTCCCAGGATGCGCGCAGCAGGGCACCGCAAAACAGGCGCCGGTTCAGCCCGGCCATCACGCGCTGCCCGAGCTCAGGCGCCACACAGGCCAGTCGCACGGCCATTTCGCGGGCGGCCTCGCGCGGCCTTCGGGTCAGCCGCAAGCCGGCATTGAGCAGGCCGTGATCGCGCATGGCGGCCGCGGTTGGTGCGGACCAGGCAATGGACCAGCGATCGAACACCATGGGTGCCTGCGCCTCAAGCAGTGCTTCGCCCACGGTGAAATGCGGATGCTCGAGCCAGTAGCGGCCCAGGGCCGCCGGCTCTTTCACGATCCGACCGGCGTGCTTTCGATTGGCCCACAGCAGGATGCGGCTGTTCTCGATGCCACCGGCACACAGCACGAACTGCCGCGCAGCAAACCGGTGGCGGCTGCCCTCGCGACCGCAGGCCTCGACCGCCACGATGGCGCCGGCGTCTTCGTGCAGATCGACCACGCAGGCATCCAGCACCACCGTCACCGGGTCCATGCGCTTGAGCACGGGCCGGTATTTGGCTGCGAAATTGACCGGTGGCGAATAGCGCATCGTGGTCAGGCGCATGGCCTCGCCATAGGGGCGGTCGGGCTGGTGCGCGGTCAGCTCCAGGATCGACTCGGCGCGCGCCAGGAAGGGATCGAGGTCGCTGCGCCCGATCGGCCATTTCGTGTCGATCCCGGGGACCTTGTCCTCGAAGTCGATCGCATCGAGCGTCTGGCAAAAGCCGCCCCAGTGGTTCGAGCTGCCACCAAAGCAGCGCAACCGACCGACGTCCAGGTCGAATTTCAACGGCCCGACCACCTCGCCTTCGTACATGGCCTGCGAGTCCGGGTCGACATGGGCGCCGCCGGCTTCAAGCAGCAGGACCGACCAGCCGCGGGCGCCCAGTTCGGTCGCCAGCGTGATGCCGGCCGGGCCCGAGCCGATCAGGCAGACATCGAAGCGCCGACCACCTCGTGCGACCGCTTCGAGCGACTCGGCAAACATCAGCTGTCGTTGCGATGCAGCAGCCAGCCGTCGCGAAGGATCAGACGCGTCGCGGTGGGCTCGGCAGCAAACAGGCGGGCTGCGCCGGGCGTTGCCAGCACGAGCAGCCCGATCAAGGCGAATCGCCTGTGCCCGGAAGGGCGACCAGGCGTGCGGTCGGTCGACAGGCAGCGCAAGCGTCTGAGGCGGGTCTTCATTCGCCCGATCGTGCTGCAGATGCGCCGGCTTGGCGTTGAGCCTGCTCAGTCGGGCGGGCAGGCAGAGCCCTTAATCCGTGTGACGTCACCGCTGGGCGCGGACCGTACGACCGTTAGAATCCGGACGATGACTGCTGCCCAATCCTCCAACGCTGCTGTCGGCACAACTGACCGGCGCCGTCGCATCCAACGCCTGAAGCTGTTGGCCATCCTGCTGGTGTGTGCAGCACCGGTGATCGCGTCCTACCTGGTGTACTACGTGATTCCCCCGTCGGGTCGGACCAATTTCGGCACCCTGATCGAGCCGCAGCGCGCGGCCACGGGCTTGCCTCTGCGCACCCTTGAGGGTGCCGAGCAGCCCTTCAAACCGCTGCTCGGGCAATGGGTCATCGTGCATGCCGACTCTGCGCTGTGCGCCAGTGCCTGCGTCGATAAGCTCTATGCCCTGCGCCAGCACCGCACCATGACCGGCAAGGACCGCGATCGAATCGAGCGGCTGTGGCTGATCACCGATGCGGCGCAACCCGCGCAGGTGCTGTCGACCGACTATGCCGGCACGCTGATGTATCGAGCCGACCCCGCCGCGCTGGCCGCACTGCTGCCGGTCGAGCCGGGCCGACGCATCGAGGACTACCTCTACCTGATCGACCCGATGGGCAACCTGATGATGCGCTTTCCGGCTGATGGCGAGCCGGCTCGCATCCGCAAGGACATCTCGCGCCTGTTGCGGGCCTCGCGGGTCGGCTGAGGCCACAGGACGGACCGATGAAGACGGTGTATTCCCGCCTGCTGCTTTTCGCCCTTTTTCTGACCTTCGACCTGATCATGTTCGGCGCCTTCGTGCGGATCACCGATGCCGGTCTGGGTTGTCCGGATTGGCCGGGTTGCTATGGCAAGGCGACGCCGCTGGGCGCGCTTGACTCGATCCGCGCCGAGGCGGCTGTGCGCCCCGATGGCCCGGTCACCGTGTTCAAGGCCTGGGTCGAGATGCTGCATCGCTACATTGCGGCGGGTCTGGGCCTGATCGTGATCGGCCTGGCGGTTGCGGCCACCCGGGCCCGGCGAGATCCGGCGGTCAAGCGCCCGCCCGGCGTCTGGCTGGCCTGGTTCACCCTGGCCTGGATCATCCTGCAGGGCGCGTTTGGCGCGCTGACCGTGACACTCAAGCTGCAGCCCGCGATCGTCACCGCCCACCTTCTGGGCGGCATGGTGCTGTTCGGCCTGCTGGTGGCGCAGTGGAGCCGCATCGCGGGGCCGACCGTGATGCACGACGCGCAGCCGCTGAGACTGCTGGCCTGGGTTGCACTGGCGGTGCTCTTTGTGCAGATCGCGCTGGGCGGCTGGGTGAGCACGAATTACGCAACCCTGGCCTGCCAGTCCTTCCCGGGCTGTCAGGGGCAGTGGTGGCCACCCATGGACTTCGCCCGTGGCTTCGAGTTGTGGCGTCCGCTGGGCGTCAGTGCCGATGGCCGTGCCTTACCGTTTCAGGCATTGACCGCCATCCATATGGTCCACCGGCTGTGGGCGGGCCTGGCGTTTCTCCTGATCGGCTGGTTGGCGGTGCGTGCGCTCTCAACCCCAGCCGTTCGCCTGTACGGCCAGCTGCTGTTGGCCTTGCTGGCGCTGCAGGCGCTCACGGGCCTGACCAATGTCTTTCTCGACTGGCCATTGGTGGCTGCTGTGGCCCATACCGGTGGCGCTGCCGGCCTGCTGGGTGTGGTGCTCGTGGTAGCCTTCGCCAGCGCGGTGCCGTCACCTGCGCGTCCGGCTGAATCCCGTTTCGGCCACACGCCTCAACCCGATGCGCCCCCCAGGCAGGCCGCGTCCACCCTGCGCGCCTGACCGCAATCCAATGGAACTTCTTCACCGCTCTCAGTCATCGATCGCTCATCTGCTTGGCCAGTACCTCGAACTGACCAAGCCGCGCATCGTGATGCTCACCGCGTTTTGCGCGGTGATCGGCATGGTGCTGGCGACCTCGCAGGCCGTGCCCTGGCAGGTGCTGGTGTTCGGCACGCTGGGCATTTCGCTTCTGGCCGGGGCGGGCTTCACCTTCAATTGTCTGGTCGAGCGCGGTATCGATGCCCGCATGGCCCGCACCCGCAAGAGACCCGCCGCCAGCGGAGAAGTCTCGGTGGCTGGCACCATCGCCTTTGCCGTGCTGCTGGGTGCCGCCGGCTCCTGGCTGCTGCTGGCCTTCGTCAACGAGCTCACGATGTGGCTGACCCTGGCGACCTTCGTCGGCTACGCCCTCATCTACACCCTCATCCTCAAGCCGGCCACGCCGCAGAACATCGTGATCGGCGGTGCCTCGGGTGCGATGCCGCCGGTACTCGGCTGGGCGGCCGTGGCCAATGATGTCGGCCCGCAGGCGCTGGTGCTGTTCCTGATCATCTTCGTCTGGACGCCGCCGCATTTCTGGGCGCTGGCGCTCTACCGCGTCGAGGACTATCGCCGTGCCGGCCTGCCGATGCTGCCGGTCACCCATGGCGAGCGTTTCACCCGCCTGCACATCCTGCTCTACACGGTGTTGCTGGTCGCCACCACCTTGCTGCCCTTCATGATCCGCATGAGCGGCTGGTTCTATCTGGTCTGCGCACTGGCACTGGGTGCCGGCTTCCTCTGGTATGCCTTGCGGCTGTGGCGCAGCTATTCCGACCGGCTGGCACGGCGCACCTTCACCTATTCCATCTACTACCTTGCAGCCCTGTTCGCTGCACTCCTGATCGATCACTGGCTGTGAGCACCGGTCGTCACACATTGGCTTCACGCTGGCACCTTGCGGCAGGACGACTCGGCCTGCTTGCAGGATGCGCATCGATTGCCGTGGCGATGGCACTGAGCGGCTGCGATCGGCTGCCCGGCGCGTCGGGCGTGGCCTCGTTCAAATCGACCGACATCACCGGCGCCGACTACGGCAAGGTGCTCGAGCTCACCGATCACACCGGCAGGCCGCGCACGCTCGCTGATTTTCGCGGCAAGCTGGTGGTGCTGTTTTTTGGCTTCACCCAGTGCCCTGACGTCTGCCCCACGACGCTTGCCACGGTGACCGAGGCCTTGAAGCAACTCGGTCCGGACGCCGACCGGGTTCAGGTGCTGTTCGTGACCCTTGATCCCGCGCGCGACAGCCCGACTGTGCTGTCCGGCTACGTCACCGCCTTCGATCCGCGCTACCTCGGCCTGTACGGCGACGCAGACGCCACCGCCCGGACCGCCAAGGAGTTCAAGATCTTCGTGCAGAAGTCGGCCGGCTCATCGCCGTCCAACTACACCCTTGATCACACCGCCTCGACCTACGTTCTTGATGGCCAGGGGCGCCTTCGCCTGTACATGCGCCACGGCCAGTCGAGCGCCGATATCGCGTCGGACCTCCGGTTGCTGCTGTCACGCAGTTAAGCGTCCAACCGGCCTTCGCCGCCGCCACAGCGGGCATCAGCCGAGCGCAGGCTTTCAGTAGGCGTTCTCATCGCCGCGCAGGGTCACCACCACCGTGCGCCACAAGATTTTCAGGTCGAGTGCGATCGACCATTCCCGCAGGTACTGCAGGTCGTAGTCGATGCGCCGCTGCATTTTCTCGACTGTGTCGGTTTCACCTCGTGCCCCGTTGACCTGCGCCCACCCGGTGATGCCGGGCTTGACCTTGTGGCGGACCATGTATCCCGGGATCAGCTTGCGGTAGAACTCGTTGTGCGCCACTGCATGCGGACGGGGCCCCACCATGCTCATGCGTCCCTGCAGCACGTTGAACAACTGCGGCAGTTCGTCCAGCGAAGTGCGCCGCAAAAAGGCGCCCAATGG
>Ga0114976_10002987_pt1 | contig 10595 bp, 12 predicted proteins | sample S_130805_EF_Meta_FD_87319 | JGI IMG/M metagenome (GOLD analysis project Ga0114976, IMG submission 87319) | Freshwater microbial communities from Lake Simoncouche, Canada to study carbon cycling - S_130805_EF_MetaG | ecosystem: Environmental > Aquatic > Freshwater > Lake | place: Lake...
CAGAACTAGATGGATCTTTTTTAAACGGGTAGTAAGGACCAACTGAACCTAAATCGTAAACAGTACCAGTGAATGGATTCTTAATACTACCTAATGATATTTTTGGAATGCCAACATTATTGACAACCCAATTTTTCAAACCATCAATTACACCACCAATAGTATCAATAATAGGGTCTAAAAATGCAGATACTTTACCAAACAATTCACGAACAGTATCTTCACCAAAAAAACCAAATGTTAAAAAGTCAACAATTGCACCAAGACCGGCAATGATTGATTCCTTCAAATCACCAGTTTCTTTCCAACGGTCAAATGCCGCAGTAATGCCATTGAATAGTGATAAGAAAATTGTTGCGAATATAAAGACTTTACCAAGAATTTTTAATAACGCACTTGGATTTAAAAGACCTTTAAATGCACCTAGAAAACTATTACTAAAGAAACCAATAATAGTGTCCAATAAACCACCACCAGAATCTTTTTCTTTACCTTCTTTATTTACTTGAGTAGGTTTCTCACCTTGTATTTTCTTTTTATCTGCTTCTAATTTGGATTCTTTTTCATCCTCTTTTAAAAAATACATGTCCGCTTCATCAACTGCCTCAACTTGGTCTTTTTTCTTCTTATCTTTATTATAAGAATCAGCTTCAATCTTTGTAAGTTTTACAATATTTTGGCGAAGAACATTAACATCTCTGGACATGAGATGTAGTGATAATGAACTCTTTGCAATGATGCGTAGATATGCAACCGCATCTTGGTCGATACCACCACCACTTCCTGCGGCATCAGGTGTAGGCGATATATCGTCTTTACCAACTTTATCTTTAGTTTGTTTATTAAGTCTACCACGCATGTAGGCGGAGAACACATCGTCTCCGCCAAAAAAATTCATGTAAACTTTTTTACCAAATCGTTTTGGGTCTGTCGCCTTTTTAATGTTTCCTTTAAAATCAGAAACACTACCCTTAATCGCTTCTTTGATGCCTTCGCCAGATTCTAGGCGACTTTTTAAGCCACCTCCGCCAGATTTCATTTTTTCTTTTAAATCTTTACCAGACTTATAACCAAGTTCTTCGGCAAGTATGTCTAAGAGATTTGTTTTTTTATTAGCGGCCATTTACTATCTTCTTCTTGAGGCTTTTTGCAATTCCAAGCGTTCTTTTTCTTTCTTCAAATAATCAACAAGCAGACCCACATAAATGCTTCTTTCCCATGGCAACATATTTTCAAGTTCAGTTAAACTGTATTTGTGATGTTGCATCATAGCAAAGTTAGTTTCATAATAATTTCTCAGGGTATCATAACGAAAAGTTAGACGAAAAAATTTTGTAAACCTTTCACAGTTATCGATTCGTGATAACCGCATTTAGGACATTCAAAATTTAAGTCTTTCTTAATTTCAGGTACAGTTTCAAAAAAGTTTTTAATTTTTTCTAAATCTTTTTGTTGTAAGTTATCTACAAAATCTTTTAATTCATCTCTTGTAGAATCTTTTGCATAGTAGATTTGGTCGTCATCGTAAAGGTAATCAATACAATCAACCAAAATATCTAACATAACTTCATTCTCATCTTTTGTTTCATATTTTTCAATGAGTTCAAAAGTTGGATATTTTAAACAAATACCGAGTTTTTCAGTAATTTTAAATTTGTTAGAATGTGCTTCATGTTTAAATGGTTGCAGTTCTAATAGATTCAATTTGAAATCTACAACACCACTACATTTTTTTTCATCACCTTCGGTGTCTTTAATCATGTTATTACACTTGTATTTGAGGTCGACAATTTCTTCAACAGACCTCGCTCTCAAGTGCATGAACAACCATTCTAAGTCGAATGTTGGTAATTGGTCAACATCAATATCGTCCAAAATACAATTTTTCAATACCTGTCTAATCACACGGATAGTTTCTTTTGGGTCATCTGATTCTGATGCCATTAGAAATAATTTCTGTTCTTTTACCAAGAACGGACGAATACGAATAGTCTTACCACTTGAAATCATTTTGACTTCAAAGGTAGGTACATCTAGTTTAGGTAGTGCCATAATATCCTCGCTTTATAAATTTTTAAAATGCTTTACCCAGCGGTAAAATTCTCGAAAATGCAGAACCAAACAACGCAGTTGCCGCTGAGGCAAGGTCATAGGATCCTTCGTAAATTGGTCTATATCTTTGATATGCAATTTGCACAGATAGTCTGTGAAATCCATCTTCAGACCAACTTAACTGTTGTGGTGCAACTCCAATTGGAAATGCATCCATCAATTCTACTGCGTAAATCTTTTTAATAAAATCATCATATTGAATAATTTTAATATTAGTTAGATATCTGGATTTTTCTCCTTTTGGATATCTAAGGTTGTTTGTATCAGAAGGATGAATTGCTTCAATCCAACGGTCAAACAATTTACGCTCATAAAATTCATTGGTACACAAAAATGTTAATGTTGTGTCACCGTATTGTGATTGGTATGGAACTTTAAATGTAGGTCCATAAATTTTTACATCGGCAGTTTGTAATGTTCTACCTGGTAATTCTGCACTTTCACATTGAAGCGCTAAGTACCTCGACATGGAAGAATTTGAAGTTTTGGAATATTCATCTTGCTCGCCTCCACGACCAAATGCAGAACCAATGGCATCTGAAACATCTGAGAAAATGGAGTTTGGAAAATTCAAAATCTTTTCAATAACTGAATTGCCTACAAAACTATTAATGTAAGGTGGAATAGGAAGAACAACTTCAAAACGGGAAGGTTTTGCAAGTCCATCTTTTGCTCTTATATTAGATAAAAATAAATTTGGTGAAAATGACATTTAGAATTTTTTCCTAGAATCTGACCATACTTTGCTTGTTGTTGCACCAACAAAGTTTTCAGCAGGTAACATTACCGCTATATCCCATTCGTCAGCAGTTATTTCTAAAAAGCGAGATTGTATATTTGTAAATAAATATCGTTTGATACAAGGCATAGCCTCAAATGCTTTTGAAGCACTAGCTAAATAACTATAACTTAATCGTAGTTTAGTTTTTTCATCATAACTATCATTTGATGCAACTTGACTTAATTTGTCTAAAAGGATAATTCGTTGCTTTGGGTGAATGTAATGTAAATTCAACCCTAGAAAACCGTCTTGGTAGCGTTCAATTGGAATAACCAATGGGAACCTGTCGTAATATGGCAACGAATCTTTCCACTTTGGATCGTAAAAGTAAAAATACATACGACCAATCATAGATTTCTCCCGAAGTCTTTGTTGGTCACGCATGATAGAACCTGGTGTTGGAGATAAGTCTTTAACTTTAGACCTCAACCAAGCACGAGCTGCATTTGTCCTTGGTGAAAGTCCTTCTTTCGCCAATGATGTTTTTATTCTGTCAATTAGTGGTTTCGCCATTTGAGTATTTATCTCAAATGCCAAGTTCTTTTTCTGTTATGATTTGAAACTGCCATCCATGTTCTTTACAAAACAAAGTGGCAGCTTTCCACTTTTCTTGATTTATGGCATATTGGGTAACTTCATATAGGTATTGTTTGGTCTTGCGCTTTTGAGTTGGCATCATCGTCTGTTTATACGGCTTCACCTCTAGTATTGAAGTCTGCTCGGAGCCATCTTTCCGTTTGATCCTGACTATGAAATCTGGAAAGTAACGATGCACTTTATTATCAACTGGCGACACATAAGGTATCGGCAACTCCTCAGATGCCCACCATATGACGGCAGTATTTTCATCAAGGTATTTCATTACCCGAAGTTCCCAATTGGAACGATAGACGATGTTTGAGGCATCGCCTTTATATTTGTTTGGGTTTCTTGGACGAAACCATCCTTTGTATGACATAAATATTATCTATAACCCTTCATAGGACAATCATGGCGCTTTTTGGATTCTCAGACATATCTTTTAATAAAAGTTCTGGAAACAGAATAGGTCCTTTGTCTAGCCTTTCTGGCAGTCAATTTGAAAGAACTACACTCCGTTATCCATTAGATATTGGTAATACGGACAAATCACACTATGTTATTTTTTATATCCGTGAACAGAAAGAGTCTAGTTTTAAAAGAACCACAGTTTCCGATTTTGGTGCTAGTGGTGGTTTAGGACCAGCTTTTGATTTAGCAAACTTGGCCAACCCACAAAAATTAGCAACAAATTTTGGTAATGAATTAATGGGTAAAATTAATAATGGATTAAACCAACTCAATCAAAAAACAGGCGGCGTTTTAAGTGGTATTACAAGTGCAATTAGTAAAGCCGCAGGTGGTATTATTGGTGGTATCACAGGTGGTATTGGTAATATTTTTGGCCAAGCAAATATCAGTTTAGGTGGTGGTTCTGTTGCCACACAATCACTTATCGATAATTCAATTAAAAGAATCACTGGCGGTAGTTTAAATTTTTTAAGAACAACTAAACTCACAACAGATGCAATTGCGTTGTATATGCCAGACACATTACAATACAATTATTCACAATCTTATGACCAATTGAATTTAGGTAGTGAATTAGGTGGTCAAGCACTTGCCGGTGGTAAATCAGTTTATGATGCTTTCCAAAATGGTGGTGCAGAAGGTCTTAGTGCGATAGGTAAAACTGCCACAGAAATTGGTAAACAAAAAGCAGGTACTGCCGTTGCAGAAGCGTTAGGTAGTGCTCAAACAGGTCAAGCAATTTTAGCTTCAACAGGTCGTGTGCAAAATCCAATGTTGGAAATGGTTTACAAGTCTCCTAATTTTAGAACATTCCAATTTGATTTTACATTTTATCCGAGAGATGAAAGAGAAGCGTTAGAAGTTCAAAGAATTTTAGAAAGACTTCGTTTCCATCAAGCACCAGAACTAATGAAAAATGCAGGAGGTTTTTTAATTCCTCCTTCCGAATTTGATATTAAATTTTATAATTCAGGTAAAGAAAATCCTAACATTCCACAAATTGCAACTTGCGTATTAACTACACTTGATATCAACTATGCACCAAATGGTTGGGCTGCATATGAGACACCTGGTGAAAACGAACCTTATTTGGGTCGCACAGGTATGCCAGTATCAATTCAAGCTACATTACAATTCCAAGAAATGACATACTTAACAAAGGCAGATTTTAGAGATGATTTCGCAAATGCAGATACATTGGCAAGAGGTAGTTAATGTCAAAATATTTTAATTACTTTCCAAAAACACTTTATACTGCCAACAACTCATCGGCAGGTTTAGATACTGTAACAAATATTATTGCAAGATTTGGATTTGAATCTACACTTAAAGAAAATTCTTCCGCATTTTACAAATACGATATCAAAGATGGCGATACACCAGAAATTATTGCATCCAAATATTATGAAAACTCAGAAAGACATTGGATTGTTTTAATGTTTAACGACATTTACGACCCACAATTTGATTGGCCACTTAAAGATAGAGTATTGGTTGATTATATTGATACAAAATATTCCGCACCTCAATATGCAGATACCGCAAACACATCTGTAAAAGGTTTAACTTGGGCTATGTCACCAAGTAATGTTCAAGCATATTATAAAGTAATTACAAGAATAAATGTAGATGATGTAAAAATAGTTGAAAAGATTCAACTGGATGCTAACACATATGCAAATACTGCCACAAGTAATATTGACTATAATTTACAAGATGGTAGTAAAATAACTCAAATTGTATCAAAAGAAACGCAATCATACTATCAATATGAAATTGCAGTTAATGATAGTAAACGAACTATTAAATTATTAAAACCAGAATTTGTTACTGCGGTAGAAAAAGAATTTAAGAAGGTCATTAAAGCATGAGTTTAACAATGGGTAAATCAACGCAATTCAAAATAAATGAATTGACGATTGTTACTAAAGCCGGGCCAATTGATATTTCGGTCATCTATGAAGAAATAAACATCTTCGATTCTTTATTTTTGCCTGTTATGAGTGGAAATATTTTAATCCGTGATGCTGCAGGTTTGTCTGGCAGTTTATTGTTTGATGGTTCTGAATCTATTCTAATTGATATTGCTAAAGACAGTAATTCTGATATTGGTTCGTTTAAAAAAGCATTTCGCATTTACAAACAATCTACTCGTAAAAATGATGGTTTAAATAGCGAACTTTACATCTTACATTTCTGTTCCGATGAATTGATGTATTCAGACCAACAAAGAGTTAATCAGTCATACGACAACACATATGGTAAAGTTGTTGAGAAAATTTTAGAAGATTATTTGGGTGTTCCATCTGGAGAATCGGATGGCATTTTTGAAGATACTGTTGGTATTCGAAATATAGTTATCCCAAATTTAAGACCAATTGAAGCCATAGAATGGTGTGCAAAAAGAAGTTTGGACCAAAAACAAGCACCTAATTACCTATTCTTTCAAAATTTAATTGGTTTTAATTTTGCACCATTGTCTATGTTATTAACACAAGAAGAAATATTGGATGTTAAATTTGCACCTAAAAATCAATCAAAGGGTAGTGCATTTGCAGAAATCAGTTCAGCAAGAGCATTTGAAGTTGTAAAACAAGCCGACAGTATTTCAAAACAAAGGTCTGGTGTTAATGCCGGGCAATTCATTGGTTTTGATCCACTCACAAGAACAACTGCAAAAAAAGAAATTGGATATGCTGATGTGGATGCAACAATGGATAAAGCAAATGATAATCCAAATGCATCTATAATTAAAAATCGTGGTGGTGTAAGTAATGTGGAATCATATGAATCGAGAAAATCTTTATCTGCTTTTAGTTTAGCACAAAATTTTAGTAATTATATTAAAGATAAAGACCCAACATCATTATCAAAATTAGACAACACCGAATCATGGATGTTTCAACGAAAATCAATTATTGAAAACCTTATGGCAAAAAGACTCAAAATTGCTATGCCTGGAAATTTTCAATTGACTTCAGGATTTAATGTAAATGTTGAAGCGCCTATTTTTGGTAAAAAATTCAAAGGTGATGACAATGAAGATAAGAGTTTAAGTGGTAAATATATTATCGTGGCATCACGCCAAATTATTGGTTACGAAAAACACGAAACAATTATTGAGGTAGCAACTACATCTTCTGATGTTGAAGTTACTATGAGTAGTTCAGAACAACAAGAGGACCTTTTGAGTTATTAATATGGATAATCAATCAGATGTTGCAGGTAAAAATGGATTTATTTGGTGGGTTGGATTTGTTGAAGATAGGATGGATCCACTCAAACTAGGTCGCCTTAAAGTTAGATGTGTTGGTTGGGATGCGGACAATAAAATGCAACTTCCAACTGATGCATTACCTTGGGCCCAAGTTGCATTTCCAGTAAACAATGTAAACCCATATGCTTGTAGAGAGGGTGATATGGTTCTTGGTTTCTTTGCGGATGGTGATGCCGCTCAAACAAGAATTGTGTTTGGTCAATTTCCAGGTATTCCCCTTAAAGAGGCAAATCCAGAAGAAGCATTTAGTGACCCAAGAGAAGATTTAACTGATGCACCAAGACCACCCGAATCAAAAGAATATGTTGAGGATGGCACAGGTATAGTAATAAACGAAAAACCACAAGCGGATCCAAATCCAATTTATTTGGATGAACCTTCAACTTCTCGCATTGCAAGAAATGATGCAGAGACAATTACAGAAACATTTATCCAAGAACGAAAAGATAATGTCGTTAAAGAAATAAAGACATACAATAAAGAAGAAGAATTAAGTAATTGGGATGAACCAGAAACATTATATGATGCCGTTTATCCATACAACAATGTTATGGAAACTGAATCTGGTCATATTGTTGAATATGATGATACGCCTGGTGCGGAACGAATTCACATTGCACACCGAAATGGAAGTTTTACAGAATGGTTTCCCGATGGCGACAGAGTAGAAAAGATTACCAAAGGTAGATATTCTATTGTTATGGAAGATGACCACCTATATGTTATGGGTGATTGTAAAATTACTGTTCAAGGTAATGCAGAGATTTATGTTCAGAAAAACATGTATGCAACTGTTGATGAAAACCTTATCGCATATGTTGTTGGTGATGTAGATGCACAAGTTGATGGTAGTGTTACCGCATTGGTCAAAGGTGATGTTGATGCCACAGTAAATGGTAGTGTTACTGCACAAGTTGATGGTGATTTGAGTGCGACTGTTGATGGAAGTGCCACATTAGATATTGGTGGTGATTGTTCAGAGACAGTTGGTGGAAGTAAAACATCCGATGTTGGTGGAGATTATAATATCTCTGCCGGTAATTTTAGTGTCAATGCCGGAACAATTAATCTGAACTAATATGTCAGCAAATGTTATCGTTTCATTTTCTAACGAATCGGGATTTCCAACAGGTGAAATTCCTAGTGATGCTTATGGTTTTATTACTGATCCAATTCTTCTTTCGAGAGCAGTAAAATCTGCATGGGAAGGAAGTACCATTTCAGTAGATATAACTTATACTGCTGAAGCAGATGATGGAACAGGAAATAATGTCGTTGCAAATGTGACCAGTCATTCTTGTTCTTATGATTTTGCTGCTATCGGATTGACATATACAAAAACATCTAGTTCTACCGCAAAAATTAGTGGTAAAACTGCAAATCTATTTCCAGGTGCCTATTACAGATTTAGAATGCCTGATGGTACATTTAAAATATTACCACCAGACACAACAGAAGATTTTTTTGCGTTGGTTGAATACAATATGCCAACGCCAACATCCAGAGAAGAAACATATCCTGTGACTATCTCAGTTGATGCAGCAGGTATTGAACCTAAACAAAATGTGTCTATTAATTTGACAGAATGGCATTACTGGAAGTATCAGTCTGCCGTAGCCGCAGTAAAAGATTTGGTTTCAAGAGGAAAACAATAATGCCATCAGTTGCTAGAGCAGGAGATTCTGTGTTATCACAAGATGGTGGACCAGGTAGAAACTGTCCGACTCCTATGAAAACATCTGTGGCAGAAGTTAATGGAAATAATGTTTTTGCAAATGGTATCTTAATTGTTGTTGCAGGTAATACAATTGCACCGCATCCTAAAAGAGGATGCACAATTGACACTTCAACTCTATCTGGTTATTCGTCAACAGTTAAAATTGGCGGAAAAGGTGTTGGAAGAATTGGAGATGATTATGGTCCTAACACAATTACTGCTGGTTCGGGTAATGTATTTGCCGGAGGTTGAATAAATAGAAGATGGCGACAATAACAACAAATATCAATTCCGCAAGAACATTCAAAGACTTGGATTTGAATTTTACAGCGCATCCAGTTCGCAAAGATATCAATAAGCATATCAACGAATATGCAGTTATTAATGCGGTTAAAAATCTTATTTTGACTAATCATTATGAGCGCCCTTTTAGACCAGAAATAGGCAGTAACATTCGCCGTATGTTATTCGAGAATGTTGACTCCGTTATGGCGGCGCAAATTGAAAGAGAAATTGAAGAAACGATTGTCAATTTCGAACCAAGAGTTCAAGTCTCTAAAGTTACAACAACTGCATCTCCTGATGATAATAGATACAATGTTATATTGGAATTCTTTGTTGTCAACAGTCCAGACCCAATTACAATTAAATTTTTCCTAGAACGGATTAGATAAACATGGCAGACCGTTTAAGAGTTACCGAACTTGATTTTGATACAATCAAGAACAATTTAAAAGCGTTTTTAAATCAACAAAACGAGTTTACAGACTATGACTTTGAGGGTTCTGGTCTGTCCGTTCTGTTGGATATTCTTGCTTACAATACCCACTACAATGCATACTATCTAAACATGGTTGCGAATGAGTCGTTCCTTGATACGGCTTTGTTGCGTGATTCTGTTGTTTCACATGCTAAAAAATTAGGTTATACTCCATATTCACAGAGAGCACCTATTGCAACAATTAACTTGACTGTTAATTCATCTACATCTAATACCGGTTATTTAACTTTACCTTCTGGTTATGGATTCTTATCTAATCAGATTGATGGTAGTGCTTACAGTTTTGTTGTTTTGGAAGATACGATTGTTTCAAAAGCAAATTCCCAATACTACTTTGAGAATGTCGACCTTTATGAAGGCCAACTTGTAACATATAACTTTACACACAATCAATCTACAAATCCAAAACAGATTTTTTCTTTACCCGAATCTAATATTGATACCACAACAATTAGAGTATCAGTAAGGCCTGCGGTTGGCAATACTCAAATTGCAGTTTATTCTAAAGTTACAGACATACTTGATGTTTCTTCAACTAGTGATGTTTTCTACCTACAAGAAAATAAGAGTGGTAAATTCCAAGTTTATTTTGGTAATGATATCGTTGGTAAAAAACTGCCCGATGGTGCAGTAGTTTCAGTTCGTTACCTTGTTACAAACGGAACAAATGCAAATAAAGCCAATAACTTTATTGGTTCATCTTCATTAACAGATTCACTAAATGAAAGTCTAACTAATTTTAATATTAGACCTGTATCTGCCGCCTCTGTTAGTTCAGTAAAAAAATCAATCGATGAAATTAAATTTAATTCAGCTGCACAATTTACAACACAAAATAGATTAGTGACATTTAAAGATTATGAATCTTATTTGAGAA
>Ga0114976_10002990_pt1 | contig 10590 bp, 13 predicted proteins | sample S_130805_EF_Meta_FD_87319 | JGI IMG/M metagenome (GOLD analysis project Ga0114976, IMG submission 87319) | Freshwater microbial communities from Lake Simoncouche, Canada to study carbon cycling - S_130805_EF_MetaG | ecosystem: Environmental > Aquatic > Freshwater > Lake | place: Lake...
ATCCTGGAGAACAAGGCCGGCGCACCGACGCTGAAGGCGATGCGTCGCATTGGTCAGGCACACCAGGTGGAGACTGTCGGCGCGAAGCTGCGCGATATGATGCCCTGGATCAAGAAAAATCGCCTGGTTGATCAGTCGAAAAACTGATGCCAGCGTGAGCGATGGCCGGCGGGTTGCCTGTGCTGATCAGCGCAGAACCCGCAGGTCCTCGCTGTCCGACTGCTGATGAAAAAATATCCCCATCCGATCATTGCCCGCGAGGGCTGGCCTTTCATCGCCCTTGCGCTGGCAGTCGCCTGCGCAATTCATGGTTACGCGGGTTTTGGTGCAGCTGCATTTCCGTGGCTGATCGTGTTGTTCATGGTGCAGTTTTTTCGCGATCCGCCGCGCACCATCCCCGTTGATCCCCGTGCGGTGATTTCACCAGCAGACGGTCGCATTGTTTCGGTGGAGAAGGTGCGCGACCCGTATCTTGATCGTGATGCGCTGAAGATCAGCGTTTTCATGAATGTATTTAATGCCCATTCCAACCGTATCCCGGTCGACGGGACTGTTACCAAAACGCTCTATTTCCCCGGCAAATTCGTCAATGCCGAGTTGTCGAAAGCGTCGACCGAGAATGAGCGCGCGGTAACCTGTCTGCGTACCCCGGACGGTCATGATGTAACCTGTGTCCAAGTTGCCGGTCTGATTGCCCGGCGCATTCTTTGTTACGCGAAAGAGGGTCAACCATTTGCCCGCGGCGACCGCTACGGATTCATTCGTTTCGGATCGCGCGTCGATGTTTATCTGCCGTTGACCGCCGTGCCGCAGGCGACAGTCGGGGACAAGGTTTACGCGACGGAAACCGTACTTGCGGTTTTTCCCTGACGGTCTGCGTCATCTGTGACGCAGCGTCGGCCAATGGTTTAACATCCACCTATGGTCGAACCTAAAGAACACAAACAGTTCATCAAATCCCGCTTCGCGCGGCGGGGTATCTACTGGCTGCCCAACATGTTTACGCTGGCCGCATTGTTTGCCGGCTTCTATTCGGTGGTTCAGGCAGTCAGCGGTCATTTTGAGCTTGCGGCCATAGCCATCTTTGTTGCGCTGGTGCTCGACGGCCTGGACGGACGGGTGGCGCGGCTCACTCACACGCAAAGTGATTTCGGCGCAGAACTCGACAGCCTGTCGGATATGGTTTCCTTTGGTGTCGCACCGGCTTTGGTGGTCTACGTCTGGGCACTCAAGGATTTTGCCGCGATGAAAACAGTGCCCATGCTCGGGCCGTGGCTGTCGACCAAACTGGGCTGGATTGCGGCATTTGTTTACTGCGCTTGTGCCGCGTTACGGCTTGCCCGTTTCAACACCAATATTGATGTGGTTGATAAACGGTTCTTCCAGGGCTTGCCCAGTCCTGCGGCTGCAGCTCTGGTCGCAGGACTGGTGCTGGCCATGTCGGAATACCAGGTACGGGGGGCCGACGTGAAATGGCTGGCCTGGTGCCTGACACTGGTAGCCGGGCTGACCATGGTCAGCAACCTCAGGTTCTACAGCGGCAAAGACATCAACCTGCGCAAGAGCGTTCCCTTCTCGGCGGTGGTGGCGATCGCACTTGGATTTGTTCTGCTGATTTCCGTTGCAGGAACCCTTCCCGAAATGTTGTTTGCGCTGTTCATGATTTACGGCCTGTCAGGGTATGCAATGTGGATTTACGACAAGATGCGTGGTAAACCGCCTGTTCCGCCCACCGCCTGATGCGCCGGGTTGCAGGGGCGCGGGAAAGCCGATATATTTCCAGAACAATGTGTGATTCAAAGCAGACCCACTTGCTGTCCCCCGTTGCCGCGCTCGCGCTGGCCGGTCTGCTGCTGCGCGGCCGCGCGCGCTAAACACACCCCTACTTCCGATTTGCAGTATTCCTTCCGGTCCCGAGCATCAGGGCCGGGAGACCCCGATTAAGGGACGCCCGTGCTGCGTTCCGATTTAATGCAGAGGCAGAATCATGGCTAAAGAAAAATTGATCATATTTGATACGACAATGCGCGACGGCGAGCAGAGCCCAGGCGCGTCGATGACCAAGGAAGACAAGTTGCGCATCGCACGCCAGTTGGAACGGATGCGTGTTGATGTCATCGAGGCCGGATTTCCGGCGGCGAGCGATGGTGATTTTGATTCGGTACAGGCGGTGGCCCGTGCGATCAAGGACAGCACCGTCTGTGGTTTGGCCCGAGCTAACGAGAAGGATATCCGCCGCTGCGGGGAGGCAGTGCGAGTTGCCGCCCAGCCGCGCATCCATACGTTCATTGCGACTTCGCCGATTCACATGGAGAAGAAGTTGCGCATGGAGCCGTCACAGGTCATCGATCAGGCGGTGCGTGCGATCAAATGGGCGCGGGACTACACCGACAATGTCGAGTTTTCTCCGGAAGATGCCGGCCGCTCCGATCTCGATTTTTTGTGTCGCATTCTTGAGCAGGTGATCAAGGCTGGCGCACGTACGATCAACGTTCCGGACACGGTGGGTTATACGCTGCCCGACCAATTCGGGCGGTTGATCAAGAACCTGCGCGAGCGCATTCCGAATGCCGACCAGGCTATCTGGTCGGTGCATTGCCATAACGATCTGGGTTTGGCGGTCGCCAATTCCCTGTCCGCCGTGCAGAACGGCGCGCGCCAGGTCGAGTGCACGATTAATGGTCTTGGTGAACGTGCGGGTAATGCCGCCCTCGAGGAAATCGTCATGGCGGTTCGTACGCGTCAGGACGTTTTCACCTGTGATACCAATATCGATGCCACCCAGATCGTACCGGCTTCCAAGCTGGTTTCAGGCATCACCGGTTATCCGGTGCAGCCGAACAAAGCCATCGTCGGCGCCAATGCGTTCGCGCATGAGTCGGGCATTCATCAGGATGGCGTGCTGAAGCACCGCGAAACTTACGAGATCATGAGTGCCGAGTCGGTGGGCTGGACCACTAATCGGTTGACGCTGGGCAAACTCTCCGGGCGCAACGCGTTCAAGACGCGCCTGCAGGAGATCGGTGTCGAACTCGAGTCGGAAGAGGCGCTCAATGCCGCGTTCAAACGCTTTAAGGAACTTGCGGACAAGAAGCGCGAGATTTTTGACGAAGACCTTCACGCACTGATCAGCGAGGAAAACCTCGAGCACATCGAAAACGAGCGTTATAACCTGGTGTCGCTGACGGCGCATTCGGAGACTGGCGAGCAGCCTTATGCCCGTATCGTCATTTCCGACAACGGCAAGGAGTTTCCCTCCAAATCGGAAGGCAGTGGGCCGGTCGATGCGGCGTTCAAGGCGATCGAGGCTTTGGTCACCAGCAAGGCTGAACTGCTGCTTTACTCGGTGAATGCCATTACCACCGGCACCGATGCGCAAGGCGAGGTGACCGTCCGGTTGTCAAAAGATGGGCGAGTGGTTAACGGGCAGGGTGCAGATACCGATATTGTCGTGGCCTCTGCCAAGGCCTATATCAACGCCGTCAATAAGCTCTGTGCAAAGGCTGAACGGCTGAATCCCCAGCTTTGAGCGTATCCCGCACCGGCGAGGCACGGTGGCGGCCATGCTGAAGTGGCTGTTCACCCTCGCCGTGGTGTTGTTTGTGCTGGGCCTGGCGGGGCCTTGGCTGGCAAGGCTGGGGTTGGGCCGGTTGCCGGGGGATGTCAGCGTTCAGCGTCGCGGCCGTCGCTTCTATTTCCCGATCGCGACCAGCATCGTGCTGTCGCTGGCGCTCATTCTGGTGTTGCGTTTGCTGCGGATTTGAGTCCGCGGCAAACGCGAACATGGGCGATGGCGCTGACGAAATACACCATCGACAGCGCAACCTCAATCAGTGCCAGCGTGGCGCTCAGTCCTGCATCTGAATAGGCCCGTACTGCGCCTTCGGCAAAGTAGACGAGTATCAGCAGGGTTGATGCGCGAAAAGTGTAGAGCCGGCCGCGCAGGATGCCGGGAATGATCCATATCAGTGGCAGTACTTTCAGTGCAAGCCACGAGCCTCCGGGACGCAGTGGCGCCAGCCACAATTCCCATGCCACGCACAGCAGCGCCAGCATGCAGATTGTGATTGAAGCGGTGAGATGTGTGATGCGCAAGTGGAAATTACTTCGCAAGCTTCAGCGCGGTTTCGGCCAGACGCCTGCCCAGCGTCATGCAAAGTTTTTTCTCGTGGTCCGAGACCGGCAGGTCACTGGCGGCGCCGGCGTGATGACTGGGTCCGTAGGGCGTGCCGCCGCTGGTGGTAGTCAACAGCTCCGGTGCGGAATAGGGCAGACCGACAATCAGCATGCCGTGATGCAGCAGGGGCAACATCATCGAGATCAGTGTTGTTTCCTGGCCGCCGTGCAGGCTGGCTGTGGAGGTAAATACAGCGGCCGGTTTTCCTGCAAGCGATCCTTTGAGCCACAGGCTGGCGGTGCCATCCCAGAAATATTTCATTGGCGCCGCCATATTGCCGAACCGGGTTGGCGACCCCAGTGCGAGTCCGGCGCACTCTTCCAGATCGTGAAGCTCTGCATACGGTGCGCCGTCATCCGGTATTGAGGGTTCAGTGGCTTCGGTGACCGCGGAGATCCGCGGGACCGTGCGCAGGCGTGCCGTCGCACCGGCCTGCTGGATGCCGCGCGCAATCAATTGCGCCATCTCACGGGTTGCGCCGTGATGGCTGTAATAAAGCACGAGGATGTCATTCATCATTAGAGTTGACCGGCGTTGCCGGATACAAGGCGGTTATTGAGCGGTGCGAACGCCTGCGGGGGGTGTGTAGCGCCAGTTGCCATCCCAAGCGCGCAGCACCATATCCGGATATTCGGGTTTGCCGAGGCTGCCGTTGTAACGACCCAGCGCCCGAAACAGGTTGCCGCCCTCGATATCAAGGTAGTGTCGAAGGATCGTGCAGCCGTAGCGCAGGTTGGTGCGCAGATGAAACAGGTTGTGTTCAGCGGTGCCGATGAGTTTTGCCCAGAACGGCATTACCTGCATGTAGCCGCGAGCGCCGGCGCTGGATACTGCGTACTTGCGGAATGCGCTTTCGACCTGGATCAGGCCGAGTACCAGTTGCGGATCAAGGCCGGCGCGGCGCGCCTCGTAATGTACCGTCAGCAGCAGTTCCTCACGCGCGATACGGTCCGGGATTCTTTTTTCCAGTCGGGATGACATCGCCGCCAGCCAGGCGCGGGCCTCCCGTTCGTCTTCGAAGGCAACGACCGGTGCAGCCTGATCGGCAATGGCGCGGTGCAGGGTGGCCTGCACGCTCGCCGACAGCGGTTCATATTTCTGTGCACCACTGTGTACGGTGAGTGGCGCCAGCAGCAGCAGGCTGCTCAGCGCTGAGAGGAGTCTCCGCATACCATTGATTTTAATGATGTTTCCGCCTCAGTCAACGGTATGGTGCGGGCCTCGACATCGCGACGGCCCTTGTACTCGATCTGGCCATCCTTGAGCCCGCGATCACCGATGACCACGCGGTGCGGCACGCCGATGAGTTCCATGTCGGCGAACATGACACCAGGCCGTTCATCGCGATTGTCGAGCAGCACGTCGATCCCTGCTGCTGTCAAAGCATCGTGCAAACGGTCAGCGGCCTCCCGGACCTGCGCGCTCTTGGCATAACCGATCGGGACGATGGCGACATCAAACGGAGCAATGGCTTTCGGGAAAATGATGCCGCGATCGTCGTAGTTCTGTTCGATCGCCGCTGCCACAACGCGGGTGACGCCGATACCGTAGCAGCCCATTTCCATGATCTGGGTCTTACCCGACTCATCAAGGAACCCGAGATTCAGCTCTTTCGAATATTTCGTGCGCAACTGGAATATGTGGCCCACTTCAATGCCGCGACACAAGTCCAGAACACCTTTGCCGTCGGGCGATGCGTCACCGGTAACCACGTTGCGAATATCGGCAAAACCCGGTTCTGCGAAGTCGCGGCCGATATTCACGCCGGTCAGATGGTGATCGTTTTCATTGGCGCCGACGACAAAATCAGCCATTGCGCCGACGGCGCGGTCGGCGATGACCGCGCCGGTAAATCCTACAGGACCCAGTGAGCCGGGGTCTGCGTTGAAGGCGGCGCGGATCGCCTCTGCCGATGCAAAGGTGACCGGTTGCTGCACTTGCGCCAGCTTGCCTGCTTTGATCATGTTCAGTTCATGGTCGCCGCGTACCAGCAGCAGCACCGGTTTGCCATCGGCACCGTCAACGACCACGGCTTTGACGGTACGATCAGCCGGCAGCTTCAGGAATGCGCTGAGCTCGGTGATGGTCTTGACCCCGGGCGTGTGCACTTTCTGCAGGGTTTGCGTAGCGGCCGGACGCGGCGTTGCCAGAGCGACGGCTTCGGCCAGTTCGACGTTGGCGGCATAGTCCGACTGCGGGCAGTAGGCGATGGCGTCTTCACCGGAGTCGGCGAGTACGTGGAACTCATGTGATCCGGTGCCGCCGATCGAGCCGGTGTCTGCGGCGACGGCGCGGAACTTCAGGCCGAGCCGCGTGAAGATGCGGCTATACGTGTCATGCATGTTGCGGTATTCACGCACAAGGTCGTCGTAGTTCACGTGAAAGGAATAGGCATCCTTCATCAGGAACTCGCGGCCACGCATCACGCCGAAACGCGGGCGGATCTCATCGCGGAACTTGGTCTGGATCTGATACAGGTTCAACGGCAGTTGCCGGTAACTCTTGATCTCGCGGCGGACAACGTCACTCACCACTTCCTCGTGTGTCGGACCGAAACAGAAGTCGCGTTGGTGGCGGTCCTTGATACGCAGCAGTTCCGGGCCGTATTGCTCCCAGCGCGTTGACTCCTGCCAAAGCTCTGCCGGCTGCACGGCCGGCATCAGCAGCTCGATGGCGCCACCGCGGTTCATTTCCTCGCGGACGATTTTTTCCACCTTGCGCAACACGCGCAGCCCCAAGGGCATCCAGGTGTAGACGCCGCTGGTCAGGCGTTTGATCAGGCCGGCGCGCAGCATGAGCTTGTGACTGACGACTTCGGCCTCGGACGGTGCTTCCTTCAGGGTGGAGATTAGAAATTGCGTAACGCGCATGCCTGTTCCAGATCGGGAAAAGGCCTTATTCTACAGGACACTAGAGCAACCTTTCCCCGGAAACACGATGCGTTTTGTACCGAAATGGCGCCTGCGCAAGCCAGCAGAAGACGCCGAGACCGTTTACGTCAGTGAAAAGTTCGGCGTGCGTTCATTACATATCGGCAGCGATACCGTGCAGAGTTCGATGCGGCTGTCGCGTCCCTTCGACCTTGAACTCTCCTACACCCGATCAATGATGGCCTTTTTGTTGTTTCAGGCAACACCGGGGAATGTGCTGATGGTCGGACTCGGGGGCGGGTCCGTGGCGAAGTTCGTACGCCACCATATGCCCTATGCCCGCGTGAGAGTGCTGGAGATTGATCCGCAGGTGGTGGCGATTGCCCGGCAGTGCTTCATGGTTCCTGCCGATGATGAGCGCTTTGAAGTGATTATTGGGGATGGTGCGGAATACATGGCACGCGATGACATCCGGGCTGATGTTATTTTGGTCGATGGATACGATGCCGACTCACATGTTGAGGCCTTGGCGACCCGTGAGTTCTACGCCGATTGTCGGGCCCGGCTGACGCCGGGGGGCATGTTGGTGGTGAACCTGTGGGGCGGCGACCGCGAGTTCAATGATGTGCTCAAACGGATCGAGGAGGCGTTCCCGGAAGGCACCTTGTGCCTGCCGGCACGCAAACTGGGCAATGTGATCGCATTTGGCTTTCGCGACGTTCCTGGCCCCCAGCGCTGGGCGGATTTGCGCTTGCGCGCGGCCGAACTGGAGGCGCGTTATGGCGGCCTCGAGTTTCCCCAGTTCGTGGCCGGGCTGCACGCCATGAACCGGCACGACGAAGAGCAGCTTTATCCCTGAAAACAGATCATTTTCCGGGCTTTCAATGCCGGGTGATTTGTGAAAAAATCAGTTCCATATGTTAAACGCATTCGGGGATGACCATGATCGACAGAGATGGCTATCGCCCCAACGTCGGGATCGTTTTGTGCAATTGGAAAAACGAGGTTTTTTGGGGTAAGCGGGTACGCGAACATTCGTGGCAGTTTCCGCAGGGCGGGATCAAGGGCGGAGAGCGCCCCGAGGCTGCGATGTACCGCGAATTGCACGAAGAGGTTGGGCTGAAACCCGAGCATGTTGAAGTGCTGGGGCGCACACGCGACTGGTTGCGCTATGAAGTGCCGGAGCGCTGGCTGCGGCGGGAGTGGCGCGGAAATTACCGTGGACAGAAACAGATCTGGTTCCTGCTGCGGCTGGTCGGACGCGACTGTGATGTCTGTCTGCGCGCTTCCGAAAAGCCCGAGTTCGACGCCTGGCGCTGGCACGATTACTGGGCGACAACGCAGGACGTCATCGAATTCAAACGCGGTGTTTATGAACAGGCGCTGAACGAACTGTCCCGTTTTCTGGTCAAGCGGCAGGATCAGCGAAAACGTCAGCGCGGGCCGCTGGTCGGCGTGTAGTTCATCCGTCTTCAGTCGGTGTACGGCAAGGCCGGTAGGGCAACGGTTCCGAACGAAGTTTCACGACGAGGACGGAGGCGGAAATGGTTCGCGAATATTCGGCAATAAAACCCGTTGCATTGCAGGCTGACAGCGGCTACGCACAGCCGTCCCAGGCCGTGCTGGAGCGCGTCGGCATCGACAGTCCTGCCGTCGATGTGATGACTGATCTCACCAGGATCACAGCAGTCATCATTCTTCCCGGCGATACGGTCGATGAAGCCCATCGCCGCATGATTCAGCGTGGCGTACGCCTGCTGCTGGTGGTGGATGCTGATCGACGAGTGCATGGGATTGTGACCGCCAACGATGTACTGGGTGAGAAGCCGGTCAAGACTGCCGTGCAGCAAGGTGTTCACCGCAGCGATGTTCAGGTCCGCGACATCATGACCCCGCGGGTGGAACTGGAAGCATTGGAACTCCGGGAAGTCCAGGCCACCACTGTCGGACATATCGTCGCTACATTGAAAGCAGCCGGTCGCCAGCACACGCTGGTGGTGGATCAGGATGCGAAAGGGCGACAACGCGTTCGCGGCGTGTTTTCTGCAACACAGATTGCGCGCCAGTTGGGTGTTGTGATTACTACTGAAGCCGTGGCCCGTACCTTTGCCGACATCGAGGCCAGTCTCGGCCATTGATGACGTGGTTGCTCTGGCAGATACCACGGCTTAATTGTTGACTCTGCTCCGGGGTTCGATTTACACTTCTTTCACAGATTAGATTTAGTCTAAAAGTCTGTGTGGTAGCTTGTTCCTGAACGCAAAATTGTGTGCAAGGCATTTAAGTAACCTATTGTTTTTAAAGGAGTTTTTATGCAACTCAAGAATTCAAAGACCCACGGCAATCTGAAAGCAGCATTTGCCGGCGAATCACAAGCGAACCGCCGTTACCTCTACTTTGCAGCCAAAGCGGACGTGGAAGGCCAGAACGACGTCGCAGCAGTTTTTCGTTCCACTGCTGAAGGTGAAACCGGCCATGCGCACGGCCACCTTGAATACATGGAAGCCTGCGGCGATCCCGCCACTGATCTGCCGATTGGCCGTACCCGTGACAATCTGAAGGCCGCCATTGCTGGCGAGACCCACGAATACACCGACATGTACCCCGGCATGGCAAAAACCGCGCGCGACGAAGGTTTTGGTGAAATCGCCGACTGGTTCGAGACGCTGGCGAAAGCCGAACGTTCGCATGCCAACCGCTTCCAGAAAGCCCTGGACGCATTGGCCGACTGATCCGTATCAAGGATCAAGCGGAGAAAGGGGCGCGTGTGCGCCTCTTTCTTTTCAGCACACCTCATTGAGCACGACATCCGACCATGACCGCACGCGAAGGTAGTCTCGAGGCGCCGACCCGGCACCTGCTCGACTGGAAATCCGAGGATTTCTACAACGAAGACAAACTCAACCACGAACTCGAGCGCGTATTCGACATCTGCCATGGTTGCCGTCGCTGCGTGAACCTGTGCACGGCATTTCCCAAGCTGTTCGATCTGGTCGACGAGAGCCCGACACTGGAAGTCGACGGTATTCCCAAGAAGGACTATTGGGAGGTCATCGACCGCTGCTACCTCTGCGACATGTGTTACATGACCAAATGTCCGTATGTGCCGCCGCACGAATGGAATCTGGATTTCCCGCACCTGATGCTGCGCGCCAAGGCGGTGAAATTCCGCAAGGGCGGCACCAGTTTCCGCGACAAACTGCTTTCCAGCACGGATGCGCTGGGCAAGCTCGCCTCGATTCCGGTGGTGGTGCAGATGGTGAATGCCGCCAACCAGGCGGCGCCGGTGCGCAAGGCCATGGACAGCATGCTGGGCATTCACCAGGACCGCGTGCTGCCCGAATATGACAGCGCAAAATTCCGCTCGACGGCAAAACCGGATGCGTCGTTCCCGGTCAAGGACGGTCAGCAGACCCCGGGCAAGGTTGCGATTTTTGCGACCTGCTACGTGAATTACAACGAACCGGGTATCGGCCACGATCTGCTGAAGATCCTTGCCCACAACGAAGTGCCTTCGATCGTGGTCGAAAAAGAGGCTTGCTG
>Ga0114976_10002991_pt1 | contig 10588 bp, 7 predicted proteins | sample S_130805_EF_Meta_FD_87319 | JGI IMG/M metagenome (GOLD analysis project Ga0114976, IMG submission 87319) | Freshwater microbial communities from Lake Simoncouche, Canada to study carbon cycling - S_130805_EF_MetaG | ecosystem: Environmental > Aquatic > Freshwater > Lake | place: Lake...
GTGGAACAAATGGCATAGCGACGAATTGTAAGTAATTTCGACTGATTGGATTGGTCAGTGGTTCGCCAAGCCATTGTTCAGCAGTTTGGATAGCTGGCGCATCGCAAAATAACAGATTTAGAGGTATATGACTCGCCGACACTTGATCGAGGAAGCGTATCAGCTGATCGCCGCCGTAGGTAAATATACAGACTCGTTTTGCCTCTGAGGCAGGCCTGAGTTGACGCCATACTTGTTCTAGAGATCTTGGCACATATTCGTGATGATCTTCGATGGTGGGTAGTTTGCCTTGTAACAGACCACCTGAACTTGGTGTAAAACCTGGGTAATAAAAATATCTCAACCAATCATCCGCATGACTTGGAGGAGATGGCAGACCATGAGCTTCAAGTGTCCAAGACTCGGCACTTAAATACTCCACATTGATGATGAGTGGGGTGTGGATGTTTTTTAATAGAGTTAAGTATTCTGTAGGGAGTTCACAGGAAAACGTTTCAATCACCACATCGGGAAATATTTCTGCACTCAGTGATTGAGCAGCTGACTCCCATGGCAAAATTTCCACCCCATGGGTAATTAATTCACGAAGTATGTCTTCGCCAGCCAATTTCTTGATTAATTCTGGCTGGTCACAAAAGAGTCGAAGGGAATCTTTATCAGAAGACGTAAAATGATTATCAGAAGTAAAGTGAGTTAACGCTAGACGCCTTACCAAACGAAGACACACACCAGCATCACCCAAATGATCAACTATATGACAGAAAATATCAAAGCGCATGACTCAAAATACCTTTGAAATATTACAGGAAAAAGTCAAGGAACTGACCGAGCTTCCCGGGGTATATCGATTTTTTGATCAACATAAGAACATATTATATGTAGGTAAAGCCAAAAATCTCAAAAAGCGTGTTTCGAGCTATTTTCAGAGAACGCAATTATCCCCACGGATTGAGCGCATGGTGAGCAAAATTGAAGATTTTGAGACCACCATTACCCGCACGGAGACAGAAGCCTTAATTTTAGAAAATAATTTAATTAAAGCATTAGCACCCCCATTCAATATCTTGTTTCGGGATGATAAGTCGTATCCGTATCTTATGATTACGGGACACTCATTTCCAAGAATTACCTCTTACCGAGGAAAAACAGATAAAAAGAATACCTATTTTGGTCCATTTCCAAATACGTGGGCAGTACGCAATAGCGTACAAATTTTGCAAAAAGTGTTTTTATTGAGAACCTGTGAAGATACCGTATTTAAAAATCGGAGTAGACCCTGTTTACTGCATCAAATTCACCGCTGCAGCGCGCCATGTGTTGGTTTAATACCGACATCAGAGTATGTCCAAGACGTTGCTAAAGCAGTATCGTTTTTAGAAGGCAATCATTCCAGTGTGATGCAAGATCTTGAAATACAAATGTTGGCACATAGTGAGGCCTTAGAGTTTGAACAAGCCGCCACAGTACGCGATCGCATTGCGGATTTATCGAATGTTTTACAACAACAATCGATGGATGTAGCCGCAGATGGTCAAACGAATATTGATATCTTAGCCGTGGTTGAAAAGATGGGACAAGTGTGCGTCAATTTAGCGATGGTACGAGGAGGAAGGCATTTAGGTGATCATGCCTATTTTCCGAGTGTTGTGAGAGTGCAAGGTGATATCCAATCCGAATTAAAAGATTACCTCATCTCCTTTATGGCGCAGCGCTATTTAGATGAAGGAGCACTTGAGGTAGATGGTGCAATCAAAATGTTGCCTAGTAGTTATGTGATGAACATTGAGCTTGGAGAGGAGGGCGAGTTACTACAAGAGTCCATGTCTTTGCGCCTAAAAAGAAAAGTTCATTTCATTACCCAACCCCAAGAGCAGAGAAGGCATTGGCTCAAATTAGCACAAGACAATGCAGAATTATCGTTACTTAAGCGGATCAATGAAAATAGTGGTCAGCATCGACGTACCCGGGAATTGATAGAAACATTACAGCTCGAAATCGAAGATACAGAACAACTCCGAATTGAGTGTTTTGACATTAGTCACACATCGGGTGAGGCCACACAAGCATCCTGTGTTGTTTATCAAAATCACGCCATGCAAAATAAAGAGTACCGACGATTCAATATTGAAGGGATAACACCTGGAGATGATTATGCAGCGATGAAGCAAGTTCTGGGAAGACGTTATGCTGCCTTTCAAGAATTGCCTCAAGAAAAAGTACCCAACATCATCTTGGTGGATGGCGGAAAAGGACAGGTTGAAGTTGCACGTCAAGTACTTACTGAATTAGGAATTGATATACGTCTGATTGTTGGAGTTGCTAAAGGAGAAGGGCGCAAAGTTGGCTTAGAGACCTTGATTTTTGCTGATGATAGGCAGCCTTTGGAGTTAGGTGTTGAAAATGCCTCCTTAATGTTGATTGCACAGATCCGTGATGAGGCGCATCGTTTTGCGATTACTGGTATGCGAGCCAAACGTCAAAAGACCCGAAATGTATCACGCTTAGAAGAAATTGAAGGCATAGGTGCTAAGCGTCGACAGAAGTTATTGGCTCGCTTTGGCGGCATTAAAGGTGTTGCTGGAGCAACGATTGAAGAGCTCTCACAAGTGGAGGGTATTTCTACTAGCCTAGCCCAGCAAATCTATAAACAATTACACTAATGGTATTCTTGCGTATTATTTAAATCATATTTATTTGCATGCCATTTAACTTTCCTATATTTCTCACTTGGTTACGCATTGCAGTCATACCACTGTTGGTGTGGATGTATTACATTCCAGATTCTGTGATCAGCTTAGCTGACAAAAACTTATTAGCTACCATTTTATTTGTGGCTGCGGCGGCGACAGATTGGTTAGACGGTTACCTGGCCAGAAAGTGGGGGCAATCCTCTAATTTTGGAGCTTTTTTAGACCCAGTTGCTGATAAATTGATTGTGGCGGCGGCATTACTTGTGTTGCTTAACTTTGATCGTGTGCAGATTTGGGTAGCAATTATTATTATTGGCCGCGAAATTACCATTTCAGCTCTTCGAGAGTGGATGGCATTAATGGGTGCTTCAGCCAGTGTTGCCGTGCACTTTTTAGGCAAAATCAAAACTACTATGCAACTCATTGCAATTAGCTTTTTACTTTATGATGGCCCGTTATTTGGCATTAATTGTGGCCAAGTAGGTAAGTGGTTGATTATGGTTGCAGCCATACTGACCTTATGGTCGATGTTTTATTATTTGCAAAAAGCCAAACAAGTCATCATTGAAAAAGGTTAATACTAGATTTTTGCCATAAAGTTTGGTAGAATATAAGACTTATTTGAATTCTGAATAAAATTAGAGATTAAATAAATATGCGGGAGTAGCTCAGTTGGTAGAGCGCAACCTTGCCAAGGTTGAGGTCGCGAGTTCGAGCCTCGTCTCCCGCTCCAGAATATGTGGGGAAGCCAAAAGCTTCCCTTTTTATTCCGCACAAATGGCGCGATGGCCGAGTGGTTAGGCAGAAGCCTGCAAAGCTTTGAACGGGGGTTCGATTCCCTCTCGCGCCTCCAAGAATACTTTTATCAGTTTTGAAGCGCTAAGCGTATAGATTTTTTAGTCATTTCTACAAAAGAATCAATGGAGCCTGAGCCCGTTCTAAAAGATTCACCCTTAATCGTGATCAAGCCCTCATTAAGAATATCTTTACTTTGACTATCCACTACCTTACTCTCCAAAATCATCGCAGGAATCTTTGAGTTTAAGTCTGTAGCTCGACCAGCGACATTGGCCGCGAGTCCAACAGGGGTAAAATCACGGGGTCTAAGACTACCATCATTCGTATAGTCTGCACCGGTAATACCGACCGTTAGTCGAGCTACACCAGGGCCTGGTTGATTCACCACCTGAAAGCCACGATTTCGCAGAGAATCTAAAATATCCTTTTGTAACTCTGCTTTTATGGAAGCTAACACTTCAGGAGTTAATTTCTGATTTGGTTCATGATTAATCATGATAGGATCAACAATGATCGCTTGATACGAGTTCTGAGTAATGCCACTTTTTCTATAACGCCATAGATGAACATCAGGATCCTTGATTGCTACAGGTGTCAAAATATCGTAGTTAGGCAAAAAACCTGAATTAGGGACGGCTAATTGAGTTTTTTGTGGACCTGAACTGCAACCCACAAATAGACCAATGAGAAGAAATAAGATTAGAGAATAAATCATTTTGAGAGATTTGGAATTGTTCATGAGTGACCTATTCGTTATATTAGAGGTATGTTGTACATTTTAGATAGTAATTCATTAAAGTGACTCACTGAATACTTATGACGATATATTTGATTGATGATCAGAAAAAGAGCTTTTTAATCAGACCAGCTTGTAGGGTTAATTGGCATCATTGAGATGTCTTATCCATTTCGCATAATAAGATAGTCAAATCAAAAAAAATATTTGGGAGTATGTTCATGAAAGATCAATTAAAACTAAGACCGCTGGAGCGTGAAGACCTCAGATTCGTCCATGAGTTAGACAATAACGAAACGGTCATGCATTATTGGTTTGAAGAGCCCTATGAGGCTTTTGAAGAGTTATCTGACCTTTATCAAAAACACATCCATGATCAAAGTGAGCGTCGCTTTGTTGTTGAATTAGAAAAAAAATCAGTTGGATTAGTGGAATTAGTTGAGATTAATCATATTCATCGACGTGCGGAGTTTCAGATCATTATTAGTCCTAATTTCCAAGGGAAGGGCTTTGCAACCATTGCTTCACAAATGGCGATGGATTATGCGTTTCGGACCCTCAATTTAAACAAACTCTATTTAGTCGTTGATTCAGAGAACGAGCGTGCTATCAACGTATATGCAAAACTCGGATTTAAAAAAGAGGGTGTTTTGTTAAAAGAGTTTTTTGTGGATGGTGCATACCGAGATGCTTATCGAATGGCAATCTTTCAGAATGAGTATTTAGAGATTAAAAATTATTCTTAATGACAATTTGAATTGCTATTTGGATTGTGATTGATCAGGACTTAAATTGAGTTGATAGGATTTAAATTCTTTAGGGTCGATCATCAGAGGTAAATAATGACCCTTGCTCCAGGAGTTGGAATATTCTTTATATCGCGGACTTTGAACCCAGCCTGATTGACCACCAAAGCCAATAAAAGTTGATTGATTTAAATTTGATAAATCATAAACAGCTCGCATGCCAGCAGCAACACCAGAACTGTAGGGATCTTTATTATTTTTAAAGCTCATGCTGCCAACATTGACGGTTTGTCCATCACCTGCTGATGGAACACTGATGTTAAAAAATTGACTCAGAAAAGCAATTTGGCCCAAGGGTTTATGAGCTCCAACTGCAGGATGTGCATCTCCCCATTGCCATTTTCTTGGATCCTTACCATATCGTTTAGTCAAATAATGGAGGGCACGATCCATGGCGAGTTGACTGAGGTCATTACAACTTTTAATGTCAGGGAGATTACTAGGACGACACCACACTTCAGGATGATTATTTAATACATTGAGTAGACCGTCACGCAGACCCTTATTCGGGTATAGACGATCAAAAGAATCACCTAATTTGTCGCTAAAAACAGCCCTTGTCAATTGATCTACCCACGCGTTAAAAATGAGAGCTCCTGAACTGTTCATACTCATATCACCCTGAAAGTTCTTAATCACCTGTTGAACTTCAGTTGTTAAAGTATTAGAAGAAGTACTTTCATGAAATAATTTGAGAAGGGGTTGTGCGGCGAGAGAGACTGTATCGTTTTGGATGGCCTGCATCGAATTGAGATCATGAAGCTTATTCTTTTCCAGTAATTCAACAATCCGATTGGCGCGGTAGGGCATAGTCCAATCCGCCGTTAAAGTAAAGGGAGTGTTAGCGTCCTCTACCTTTTGATTGGCGGTCACCACCCATGGTTTTTCTGGAGCGTAGTTGTGAGGTAGTTCTTGGGTCTTGAGATATTCTTTCCAGTCGTTACTGGCATCCCAGCCGAATACCGGAGCAACACCAACCATGCCTTGTTCCTTCATCCGCTTCGGTGCAACGCCAGCAGCCACAAACGCAATTTTCCCCTCAGTATCGGCCATCACCACATTTTGCATGGGGGCGTAATAATGTCCTAGACTACCTCTTAACTCTTCTAAGGAAGTAGCCTTATTCATATCAATCAAAGCACGTATGGATTGATTTTCTGGATTAAGAGCCGTCCAGCGCAAGGCTAAAACAAAACGATTGGTATCAATCACTTTTGCTGCTTGAGGATATGCATCAGAAATAACTGGACCATGCCGAGTTTCTCGAACCACAAAATTGACTGGTTCTTTATCTTTGACAAGGATACTTTCCCTTCTCACTTTAAAGGACTCAAATCCTGTGGGGGTCTTATATTGAACCGTGTTGTTGGGATTAATAGCTTCAATATAGAGGTCTTGAACATCTGGAGCCGTATTGGTAAAACCCCACGCAATGTTAGGTGTATAACCAAGAACAACACCAGGAAGACCTGGAATTGTGCCACCAATCACATTGAGATCTTTTGCTTGAAGATGAGCAAAATACCATGTTGAGGGGCTTGATAGTCCAAGGTGAGGGTCATTCGCTAAGAGGGGTTTTTTACTTTCGGTGCGCGAACCCTGGATAACCCAGTTATTTGAGCCTTTACCTTCGGAGCCTAGAGGTATCCAAGCTTGCAACTGATCATTAGAGGAACGTTGCTGAGCTTGACTAGTCTCAGGCTGAATATAGATATTCGCGTCCTGATACATCTTTGCAAAATCTAATTTTGTAGTTGCTGACTCACCAAAATAGGGGGGCATGATCTCCCAGATTTGAGCAGTTGTCATATTTTTGGCTAGTTGTAGCCTAGAAAACTCTCGTCCCCAGTTATCGCCTAAATCAAGTGCCATCATGAGCGACCAACTCACACTATCAATCGGCGTCCAAAGAGCGGGCTTTGAGCCAGTAAGAAAGAACTCCACAGGAAGTGCCCAACCCAAATCAGCAAATCCAGCATTAATCCCATTGCAATAGGCTTCAAGCGCTAATTTTGTAGCGCTAGGTAAATTTTCATATTGAGCTCTTGCTGCACGCCTGATACCAATCGTTTTCATGAAGCGATCAATACCAATTGTTTTGTCACCGAGAATTTCAGAGAGGGTACCAGAAGCTAAGCGACGGTTAAATTCCATTTGCCAAGTTCGCTCACGGGCATGTAGGTAGCCTAGGGCAAAATAAGCATCATTTGGATATTTTGCTTGAATATGAGCAACATCGCTTTGATCAAACACAACACTTGTTTTATCTCGCAAATAAATACTCTTGAACGAACCATTTGGGAGACTTTTGACATCAAAAGAATAAAACGCAATTAAAGAACCTACTAGCAATCCAATCGCTAGGACAAGCCAAAAGAAGTATTTACTTAGACGAAGGAAAAAGAAGAGAATTGACGAAAAATTCATGATGGTGGGTTGGCTAATTGAATAATTGTAGCCTTTTTAAATGCATTTTGAATTCCAAATACATACATCCAAGCCAACAGCAATCGTTGGCGGTAGCAGGTCATAGTTACTGCAATGAATCCATCTTGGACTCGCAGAGTGACTGCCACCCAAGATAGTGTACTTTGTCATTGACGTAATCTCCATAACCGCCATAAATAATGTAGGGTGGAAGGTTGTTATTCGTATGTTTTTGCCATAACGAAATTGTCTTTGGCCAATCGCTAGTAATGGTTGCCCCAGATTTGACTTCAATTGCCTGTAGACCATTTTCTCTTTCAATGAGTAAATCAATTTCTTGCCCACTTTGATCGCGCCAAAAAAATAGAGGAGCTTGAGATCCTTGGTTATAAAAATCTTTTAAAAATTCAGTAACAACCCATGTTTCGAATAAATGGCCTCGCTGTGGATGAAGCTCGAGTTGAGAGTTGTGTTTAATGCCAAGCAACCAAGCCATTAAGCCAACGTCAAGAAAAAATAACTTAGGTGTTTTTACAAGCCGTTTGCCAAAATTTTGATAATAGGGATGAATGATTTTTACTAAATAACAGGCCTCAAGAACACTTAACCATTCCTTTGCGGTTACAGATGTAATGCCACAATCATTTGCAAGGGAGCTTAAGTTGAGAAGTTGCGCAGATCGAGCTGCACATAATCGAATAAATCTTTGGAAGCGGTTGAGGTCTTGAATCGCTAAGATTTGACGCACATCTCTTTCAACATAGGTTGCGACGTAGTTGGAGAACCAATCTTCTAAGCTAACATCACGATCAAAAATAGCCGGAAAGCCACCTTGTAGGAGCAAGGTATTTAAATCCTTAGATAAACCGTATCCGACCAATTCCTTCCCTGAAAATGGCAAAAGTTCCACACGACCCACGCGTCCCGCAAGAGTTTGACTAATTCCTGACATGAGATCAAGTTGAGCAGAGCCTGTGAGGATAAAATCCCCCATTCGCTGACGCTCGTCAACTAAACCCTGAAGCCAAGAAAGAATACTGGGACAACGTTGCACCTCATCCAAGATGGCTCCGTCTGGAAAACGCGCTAAAAATCGCTTAGGGTCCTGATTTGCAAAGGCTCGTTCATCTAAATTTTCAAGACTGATATAAGGTTTATTGTTGAATACCGATTTGGCAAGCGTTGTCTTTCCGGACTGTCGTGGTCCAGTGATAGCGATAATAGGAAAACCTTTGTCTAGGTGTAGTAAGATTTCTGAGGCTTTTCGTAGAATCATGACTTATTATATGTAAAATTTAAGTTTTAAACTTAAATTTTACATATAATTAAATAACCTTAATAAAATCAATTACTTATTCATAGGACAAAAATCCAAATTTGACACTCAAACAACAAAAAAAGGGGGCTAAAGCCCCCTTGGAATGATTCAAATTACACCTAGTGACTACCACCTAGGTATGCAGCAATAACAGCTGGATCATTCTTGAGTTTATCCGCTGGACCATGAACCTTAATATGACCATTCTCCATCACATAGCCATAGTCAGCAACATTTAACGCTGCAGCTGCGAACTGTTCAACAAGTAACATCGTTACCCCTTCAGATTTGAGACGTTGGATTGTCTTAAACACCTCATCCACCAAAATGGGAGCAAGACCCATAGATGGCTCATCTAATAAAAATACATCCGGGTTCAACATCACAGCACGGGCCATCGCTAACATCTGTTGTTCACCACCAGATAAAGTGCCGGCCAGTTGCGTGCGTCTTTCTTTTAAACGCGGAAACAGCTCCATGGCTTTTTCGAGGTCATGTTTGACATCACCCTTTGGACGACTACCCGTAAGACGAGGAAACGCACCTAGCAAGAGATTATCAGTCACCGACATCGTAGAAAAAACCCGACGACCTTCAGGGGAGTGAGCTACGCCTAGACGTGCTACGCGGTGAGAGTCAACACCAGTGATGTTCTCACCACCAAGCATGATTTCACCAGCAGTTGGTTTAATCATGCCCGTAATCGCACGCATCGTCGTTGTTTTACCAGCGCCGTTAGAACCAATGAGAGTAATAATTTGGCTTTTAGGAACTTCAATACTGATACCGTGAAGCACTTCAACTTTACCGTAGCCAGCTTTTAGATTTTTAATGGATAACATAGTCTTCCTTTATTCTCAGGCTGTTGTTGATTGACCACCCAAATAGGCCTCAATCACTTTTTCATTCGTTTGGATTTCTTGAGCAACACCTTCAGCAATTTTTTGACCAAAGTCGAGAACCGAAATCTTGTCGCACACACTCATGACCACGTCCATATGGTGTTCAATCAAAATGATCGTAATACCATGATCACGAATCTTACGAATCACTGCTAAGAGCTCTTTAATATCAGGAGCAGTTAAGCCTGCTGCTGGCTCATCTAATAAGAGAAGGTTAGGATCAAGGGCCAAAGCACGGGCGATTTCTAACATCCGTTGTTTACCATACGGTAAATTACGGGCTTCCTCATTCGCGAGCTTATCAAGACCTACAAAGTGTAATAAGCCTAACGCACGTTCACGAGCTGAGCTTTCCTCTTTTGTAAAGCGCGGTAAGTGTAAAGCAACATCTACAAGATTCGAGTTAAAGCTGTGATGCAGACCCACCAGAATATTTTCAAGGGCAGTCATTTCACCGAACAGTTGCACGTTTTGGAAAGTTCTCGCGATACCAGAGAGGGCGATTTCCGAAGAAGTTTTACCTACAACCGTTTCATTTTCAAACTTCACATCACCAGCCGTTGGGATATAAATACCCGTTAACACGTTCATCATCGTGCTCTTACCAGAGCCGTTTGGACCAATTAAGCCATGAATCGTGCCACGTTTGATCGTGATATCGACATTGTTCAAAGCCTTAAGACCACCGAATTGCATCAAAATCGATTCAATACTCAAAATAGGTGCTGCAGTATCTTTGACCGCTGCCTGATGAATCACATTAGCCTCAGCTTCACCAGCGCTCGCTGAAAGATCTTGGGCTTGAACCACTTTTGCTCTGAGAGCACTCGTGAAGTTACGGAAGAACCCAACGATACCTTCTTGGAGGTAGTAGACCACCAATAAAATCATAGCGCCAAAAATACTTAAAC
>Ga0114976_10002994_pt1 | contig 10586 bp, 4 predicted proteins | sample S_130805_EF_Meta_FD_87319 | JGI IMG/M metagenome (GOLD analysis project Ga0114976, IMG submission 87319) | Freshwater microbial communities from Lake Simoncouche, Canada to study carbon cycling - S_130805_EF_MetaG | ecosystem: Environmental > Aquatic > Freshwater > Lake | place: Lake...
ATCGTGGTTGGCGGCGAAGAGTTCATCGTGGACCATATCCAAGCCGCTCGGTCTTTCGACGAGCTTGACGACCAGATGCGGCGTTTCATTGACGGCCAAAAGGACGCCCACGACCTTGTGGTGGATGAGTACCTGAACCGTATCCACGAGAACGTGGCGAAGCGTAAGGCAGACTACGAAGCGGCCTTGCAAGCGGCTCGGAACCAAGAGGATTACGTCTCGGGCACGACGGGCACGACCACGTTGGTCGGCTACACGCCGGATCAGTTGGCTGAACTCGGCATAAGTGTCCAGAGCGTAAAGTCGGACGGTCCTAGTTCGGCTATCGCATCGCACCTATACGACAAGGTCGTTGGGTCGGAAATTAAAGCGGGTTGGATTAGTACAACGCAGATGCCTGAAGAATACGGGAAAGATTCAGGGGGCACTACGTTGCAAGACAAACTTTCTGCCCGCAAGCCGAGTTTGGAGAGCCTGAAATGAGCAAAATACTTTTCGGGTTAGATCCCAAAGACGCCGCTTCATTTAAGAAGCTCAATGAAACTGTAAGCAACCTCCCCGACGAACTTAAAGACGGGGCTAACGAGGTCGCGGAAAAAGCTAATAAAGCGATTGCCGACGCGTTCCATATCGGGGCACGGATTACCGGAAATCGCTTGAATGCTTCTTTTAAGCAAGCCCAAGCAGGTTTCCAAGAAACCAATGATGATTTTATTAAAAAGCAAAAAGAACTAGCTGCCGAAGAAGCTAAATATGAAGAAGAAATGTCAAAGGCAAGCGATGAGGCTGCCAAAGAACGCTTAACCGCAGAAATGTCGGCAAAAAGAAGGCAATTAGCCGAAGAAATCGGTAAGCGGAAAAATATTTTTGAGCGCAATCAAAGAAAAGAAATGTCTGCCTTCATGGATAGGCATAGGAAAGACATTTCTCGAATCGAAGAACAGAAAAAAATGATTGAGGCGGCGCATGAGTCCGCCGCTAAGTTGTGGCGTACCCATTTCCAAGATGGTGGAGAAGCCGCAGGCGAATTGATGTCGAGTGCCCTTACGACTAATATTGAGGACATTAGTAAGGGTATTCTCGGCGGTGCGGGCAAAGCGTTTTCATTTTTAGGAAACAAAGCCGCCGCGAAATTAGAGTCTAGGGAAGCAGCGGGCAAAGGAGGTGGGCCTATTAACCTACTTCTTTCCGCTGCGACTCGACTTGGACCCGTAGTAATAGGGCTTACTGCCGCCGTTGCGGGTATTTCCGCCGTTTTTATGGCCGCTTACGGCCAAGTAAAAGAGTTCAACAAGACGATATTAGATGCTGCCCCTGCCGTGGACTTATTCGGCGGCAAGGTTTTTGAGGAAGGCTTTAAGTTAGGTGAGAGCCTAAAAGAGATTCGTGATGCGGCGATTGAGTTCTCCGAGATCACGAAAGTATCCGCACAAGAAGCGCTCGGGCTTATCACCAGTTTTAATAACTCGGGCGTTGCGCTTAGTCAGTTACGCTCGGAGTTCAGCAAGACGGGTTCTGCGACCGAAGCCTATACTGAAATGGCGATGTTCGCCAACACCTACACGAGAGCCTTGGGCATTTCGATTGACGAGCTAACCACCCATACCGGAACCATGTTCACGAAGCTCGGTATGGGCATGGACAGCATCGCCGAAGGATTCAGCTCGATCACCGCAGGGGCTCAACTCGCGGGCTTGAACGTCAAGGATTTCTTCACCGCCGTCAGTCAGACCACTTCTGGTCTGGCCCTTTACAACATCCGACTCGACAAAACCGCAGAGCAACTGCTCGGCCTGATGAAAATCATGGACAAGGACAAAGCCAAGGAGCTGCTTGAGTCGAAAGAGATGGGTGGTAAAGGCATCGAGGAACGCTTCAAGTCGGGGATGCTCGTCGGTGATAGGGGTCAAAAACTCTTCCAAGCGGCGATGAAGTCGCAGATGGAAAATTTCACCAAGGATTTCGGCGACAAGTTCACGGATACGTTCAAAGAGTTTGACATCGACAAACTTGGCGAACTGACGGGCAAGCAGTTTGGGTCTTTGCAGCAAGCCATTATTGCCGAAGGCGAACGAAAAGGATTCAATCCCGAGCAAGTCGCCATGGCGACTCAGCGAATGGAGAAGCTGCGTAAGGTCCAACAGGGTGCGAGTGGCGGGGCGATGGGTATGGCGAAGGGCATGTCCGGACTTTCGGGCTTGGCCGACGTTGCCATGCGAATCACCGAGGGTATGTCCTTGGTCGGGGCACAGAACCTCGACGACATGGGCTTCATTGCGCGCAAGAACTTTGAGGACTTGTCCGGCATTTCGGGGGAGAATTTCGACCAGATAGCGTCCCTGATAAACCGCTATCAGGGCCAATACCAAGACAAGTCGATCCCCGAAATCCTAGAGATGATGGCTGCTGGTAAGCTCCCCATGACCGAGGGTGACAAAAAACTATTCGACGAACTTAGTAAGACCAAGCCGAAGACGATGGAGTCAATTGCCCAAGAGCAAGTGACTGCGATGACGTCTGTCAACGATACGTTGAAGAATCTCATCGCGGGTCTGCTTGAAGACCTTGGTTCTTTGGTTACTGATATTTTCGATGGCCTTTCGAATTGGCCTGTTTTCAGGGGCGCGAAAGAAAGGCGTGAGGAAAAATTAGCATTAAAAGAAGAAGCAAAAGGCGCAAAAGATACGGCTGAGAGCTTTACCGCGCCGATCAAAGCACTTGAAGAAGCTCTTAAAACAGAAACATCGAAGCCTGCGAATGAGCAGGATATATCCAAAATCGGTGCCATACAGGGCACGATTGATACGATGATGCGTCAAAAAGCTGAAGCCGAGAAGAAAAAAGAGATCGCAGAAAAGACTTTAGAGGGGGTGGGTAAGGGTTACTCGGTCGCAAACGCGAGAGCCGAAGCCCTTGGTGTTGGCTCCACACAAGTAACGGGCAAGGGTGTGGTAGATTTAGCACTTTGGGGCATGGGGACAGCAATCGGTATTGGTGGTAAATCCGAGGCTCTACGGACTGAAGAGCAGGTCTTGGCAGAGACCGAAGCCGCCAAAGAAGCGGCAATAAAGAAAGCCGCCGACGACGCCATAGCCCAAAGAAAGCAAGAAAAGGGTCAAGACAAGACCAACAAAACCCTTGAAGAAATCCAGAAGTCGGCTGAAAGAACGGCTGCGATTCAACAGCTCACGGCAGCATACGGTGGCGAAGCCGTAACCGCCGCATTGGGTAATAATCCCGCCTCCGTGAATGCCCTGAAAGCCCTGATCGGCAGTAACAAAGGGGCGTTAGGTCTTGCCTCCAAAGCGGGCATCCAGCTTCAGGACTTCATCTACCGTGGCGACGGAACCCGAGGCACGATCAACCCGATCAGCAAGCGCGACGAGTTCTTCGGTGCGAAGCCGGGCGGTGCGATTGATAAGGCGATCAATGGTGGTGGTGGCGGGGTCGTCAATATCTACATCAGCGGGGATGAAGCCAAGGTCTACAACGTCGTCAAGCGCGTGATTCAGGAGTCGGGCCTTCGGGCACCAGCGGGAGGCCGCTAATCCGTGGCCGTATTCAACGAGAAGTACCGCGACCTGCGGCCCGTGATCTTCGACGTTCTCGGACCAGACCACGAAACGTCCCTTTTGCCGGACGGCTGGAAGCTCATCCTTCACATTAACCCGCAATCCATGAGTCTCAAGTACGCCACGAAGATTGAGCGTATCCAGACCAAGGGCGGGTTCGTCGAGCAGCATTGGGGGGACGAGCCCCAGACGATTTCATTCGAGGCGGTGACGGGCGCGTTCATGCGCCTTTACACGGGCTTGGTGTCTACCACGGAGCCCGGTTTCACGGGGGGCACGCGGCGCGAGACCCTTGCCTACGATAGTTACTTGGACTTTCTGTCCCTATTCCACGGTAACGGGTCCATCTACGACACCTACGGGCAAATCGCCGCTCAGGGCATCATCAAGGTCACGTTCGACGGCGGCGTGTATCTAGGGTGGTTTTCGTCGTTCAACGTCACGGAGTCTCCGGACAAGCCGTTCATGTTCACGATGACGGCTGAGTTCACGGTTTCCAAAGAGATTCAAGTGTGGAGGACCGTGTATAACCCCACGCCAGCGGTGAACCGATGAGCATTCGACCCGACCTAGTCGCTTCTCGTTACAACGGCCTGCCCGCTGGCCCGTCGTTGCTCTACTCGTTCGAAGAGCAGGACGCGGTCCCCGTCGATGGTTCACGCGCCCTGCCCCGTGATTTGTCCCCATTCACGTTGCGCCTTGTGCTGCCCGACGTGAACCGCATCGGGCCAAGTCAAATCCGCATCGCCAATAACCCCGAAGATAGGGCTTTCCCGATCACGGTGGATATTTACTCGGGGGCGGGGGACGAGATCGCAAGGAATAATGCGAGGTCCGGTGTCGTTCAGCGGCAGTACGGGACCAACATGGTAACGGGCGCGGTCGTCGGCACTTCTACGGCGAGGCCGACTTCTTCGAGCGAGCAGCTTTACTACGCGGGCGAGGCGTTGATTCAGTCCAACGGGTCAATCCGCAAGATGACCGTGTTGGCCGACAAACTGACGGCTACGGACATTCAGTACCAGATCGAACAGGTCCGAAACGCGCCGTCCCTGACGCTGTTGATTAACCCCAATAATATGACCACGACTTACGCGACGGTTCAGAAATACTCGGATCGAACGAGGTACGGGTTCGTGTTTGAGCGTTGGGGCGAGGAACAGGTAAAAATCAGCTTCTCGGGCAGCACGGGTTCGTTCATCGCGGGCGAAAATGTGCAGCGTGCCGTCCGCAATCCGACGGAGACGACAACGGCGACGGGCGTTCAGTTCGCGTCGAAGCGAAACTCGGCGGCGTTCCAGAACTTCACGGCCCTGTATCAGTTCTATCGCAACAACGGCTACCTGCGGGACACCTACGGGAAAACGGAAGCGCACTTGGCGATTGGCGCGGTGGCGATTGACTATGATCAGTTCACTTACATCGGCCATATCGAGAGCTTCAGCTACTCTTACAAGTCAGAGACGCCGCACCGCATCGAATGGGACATGGAGTTCGTTGCGGACAAAATCTACGACCGTGCGGGTCAGCCTGCTTCACTCGGGCCGATGCGTGGGCCTTATGTGAATCCCCTGTCGGGTGCGGTGCCCGTGACCCCGACGACGCCCGCAAATACGTCGAGTCAGGCGTACTCTAATCCAGCACAGGCGCAGACGCCTTTTGAGTTGCTTGGGAGGCGTTGAACATGGGCTTGCTAGATCGCCCTTATGCTCCAACGTGGAAGCAGAACCGTTCGGTATACCGCCATACGCCTGACGTGCTGGTGTACGTCAACGGCGCGGCGTCATTGGATGCTTGCCCGACCTGTAACCGCCGAATCGAAATCCAAAAATACATCACGTCCGTATCGGTCGATAGCAGCACGGACCCTGTTTCAACCGCGACGATCTCGCTTGTCGTGCCGAAGCACGACACGGACGTTTTCGGTTCGGACGGCAATTGGCTATTGCAGCCAGGAATCGAAGTCCAAATCCTCTTTCGGGGCTACTTTGACGAAGAAGGGCTGGTCAAAGAGGACGGCTTGGGCAATGTACGGATGTTCCCGTACTATCAAGTCTTTCATGGGGTGGTGCGGGAGTCGTCACACGAGTTCAGCGGGGGGTTTTACTCGGCCTCGATCTCGTGCGCGGATATTTTGCACTTCTGGCAGAACCTATACCTGTCCACTAACGGCGCGGTGTTCGGGCCAAGGCCGGACAACTCAGGGGTGTTCGTAGACCTTGAGGGCCACTCGCTCATGCGCCTCAGTCCGTTCTCGATCATCTACACGCTGGTTCGGGCGGGCTTCGGTGCGGCGTTCGGCGTCGAATACAAGCTGTCGCAGAAAACGAACTTCAATGACCCGAAGGGCAAGGCGTTCAAGCACGCCGCCGAGTATTTTGCTTCGCGTTGGGAGCAGTACGCGGGCAACCTCCGCATGTACGGCGTGGACGGCTCCCTTTTCACGATGCTTGAGCAGTCTTATTTGGGGATATTTCAGTCGGGCGATCAGAGAAAAGTCAAAAATATCATCAAGAGCATTGGCAGCAAGCTCAGCCTCAATACCAAGAATCTTGAGTCGACCGAAGACTTCCAAACCACGATGAGAAAGTTAGGCTACGACCGTGCGAGCACGGTCGCTTCTGTATCTTCGAGTGCGGCGGGCAAGCTCACGAAGATCGATATGCAGAAGATGATGGTCTACGCGAATGACCTCGGCACGATGGGTCAGGTCAACTTCTTCAACAGCGAGATGATGAGCAAACTTGAGATCGCCAATGCCGTGACCGCGCTCACGGGCTACGAGTTCTACCAAGACGTAGACGGCGATCTGGTTTTCAAGCCCCCGTTCTACAATCTGGACACGAGGCAAGACCCCGTTTTCGTGATCGAGGATGCGGACCTGATTTCGATCAGCGAGGCGTCAAGCGAGCCCGAAGCGACGATGATCAAGGGCACGGGTGTTCACTTCCAAAATTGGAGGGGGACGGGCACGGACGATTGGATGGGCGTGGGTTCAACCTACGTCGATTTCAGGCTCGTCGCGCAGTTCGGTTGGAAAGAGGGCGGGGCGTTTGAGACGACCTATCTCACGGACCCTCGTTCGATTTTTATTGCGGCGATCAACCGCTTGGACTTGGCAAACATCGGCACCAACTCCGCGACGATCACCATCCCCTTGCGTCCCGAGCTACGGGCGGGCTATCCGGTCTATGTTCGGCATCTGGATTGTTTCTACTACGCCAAGAGCCTCAGCCACTCGTTCACTTTCGGTGGTCAATGCACGACCGTAATCAACGGCGTGGCGCGCAGGCGTAAGTGGTTCCCTCCGGTGGACGCCCCGAAAGACGGCACCTACCCGAAGCTCGAAAACATCAAGCTCGACGAGCCGGGCAAGTATCCGGCCATGCCGATTTTCGTGGACCCGAAGAACATCGGGGACGGTGAAGAAATCAGCGGCCCCGTCCGAATGATCGGTTTCCCGAACGTCATTCTGGCCCTTGACGCGAGGAAGTTGGACGTAGGCACGATCCCGTTACAGGCGTTAGCCGAAGCCGACTTGGACCAAATCGTGTTGTCCAGCACGGGTGCCTTGGAACGGCGTGATGACGGCGCATACAACTTAAGGACGGGTGAAGGCCCGAATGATGTTCGCTCGTACTCAAAGGACGAGTTGCTTTCTATCTTCACTCAGATTCGTCAAGAGCTGGTGACTCCGACTGTTGAGCAGCGGAAGAAAAACCCGAAGAACAAAAACCTGACGGGTTTGAGTTCGTTCGACAATAACCTAGTGCGTATCTTCGAGAACAGCCCGCTAGGTAACAATACGGCGATTCGTTCCGACCGTGAACTTTCTTCGTGGATCAGCCTCAACGCGAACCTGAAGGCAATTTTCGCGCCGGGCAACGAGTTGCGAGGGCAATATAGGTATTACAGTAGCAGTCACTTCGATAAGGACCATCAAGGGCCGCTGACGATAACGATCAACCCCGACGCAAAAATCACGACCGCAGAAGCAACGTCGGAATATGTGAAAGAGAACAGTATACCGACCCTCGGTAAAGCCGATAACGGGGTCAGTGTGGTGATGCGGGAGCCCAAATGCGGCGTCCGTATCGCTCAGTTCGATGATGCGACGGGCACGAGCGTCATCGACGTTCAGACGGGTGACGTCCGTCAGGTGTCGTTCGCCCCCCACTACAACAATATGCCCACGACGCAGGAAATCGCCGAGAACGCGAAAGCCTATGCGGGTGGGTTAGGCTCTTCGCCCGCGATTTTGGCGAAGGGGATTTCCGAACGCATCGCGCTCTCGGCAAAGCGAAAGCAACCGAGCCTGACCATCAAAGTCAGGTTTCGGGAGGGGTACGACACCGCATACGGCTATTTCTTCACCCTGTTTACGTCGTTTATGGACGTGCTACCTGAATTGGACCAGATGCAGATTACGGGGCCTTCTAATACCCCCGTTGCGAATCAGTCCAAGACTCCTTACGCGACCGTGAATGCTTCTTTGAAGAATTTCGACAGGATGCTGGTCGCGTGCGGCATTGACGGGAACGTGCTTGTCACGGACACGTTCAAGAACAAAGACGATGCTGGCGTCGACAAGATTTCGAGCACCCTCGCCGCGCCGATAGCTAAGGTTGCCTCATTGCTCATGATTTCTGCGAAGGAGATGGTCAAAGACGGCTCTAAGGCAGATGTGGTTACCATGCTTTATGAGGCCAAGACCAGATTCGAGCGGGAACTCGGCATTGTCAGCACCATTCCCAAGGGGCTGAAGAAGTCGAAGGTGACTACCCCTTCGTCCAAAAAGTTCTTCGTCCCTGTATTCCCCGTGTCTGACCAGAACGGCTACGAGGTCTACGGCGGCATGCCCTATGGCCGCGATATGAACCTGACGCAGCAGTATGAGCTGTTCACGGATACAGACCTGACCGCGACACCCTCGTCGATGTTCGATATTGAACGGGCCTTGCTCATCATCAAAGCCCGTGGTTACGACGCCGTGAACGTCTACACGGGCTTGAAGGAACAAGAGCGCGTCCAATTAGCGTCGGCGAACATTCGCGGCCCAGGAGACTTGGAACGCATCACCAATCGGCGCAGGGAAATCAGGAACTTGGTGCTGGCGCGCAATACGCCCGTCACGTCAACGGACCTGTACCAAGCCACCTTGGGGGATAAAGCCGCCGAGCAGTTGGCGAACATCGGCTTGAACTCGGAAGGGCTATGCGGCTGCAAAGGCGCGGACGCCTCGTTTTTGCTTGAGGTCTATTCGCGGGGTGAAGAACTCGTCGGCGAAAGCGCGTTGCAGAGCTGGACCGAAGAGCAGGTACTTGAAGTCGGTAACTTATGGGCTCAGTCCAAGAGGGCTTTAGCAGGGGTGTCTGGGAACCAGCCTTTTGACTATAAGCGCAATAGTGAACGCCTATCAGACACGCTAGACTCGGCTAGTAATAGCCTGAAGGATATTACTAGTAAAGCGAATGACGCCAAAAAGCGTCTGAAAGATCGACTATGAAAATTTCGAACGCGCAGATTCGTCAAGACCTATCGAAAGAAAACGCACTTGAGCCGAAGTCGTCGAACAAAGACGGCAGCTCATTTCCGCTGGCCTTTGCGAAGGTATTGCGCGTCGATCCCCGCAAGAGGGTCGTGGACCTGATTTCACTCACGGGTCAGTCTGCGGTGTATCGGGACGTGCTTATCCCGTTCGCGGCGGGAGGTGCCCGACATTTTCTAGGTGCCCTACCTGAACCTGCGGACATCGCGGTCATTGGCTATACGCACGAGGAATCGGGCTTCACTCGTTCCCCTTTGATTGTGGCGTGGGTTATCCCTGGCGTCACGAAGGGCTACGATTGGCTCATGACGCAGTTCACGGAGCAGGAAAGCCTTGCCATGACGCCCGAGGTCCAAGAGAACCTGAGGGGCATTGTAGGGCGGCGGCGGCATAAGTCGATGTTGCTCGAATCGGGCAACGTCGCCGCATCTTCGGCTCAAGGGGCCGATATGCTTTTGGATGAGTCCGTCACCCTTGCCAATCGACGGGGCAACGAGATTAGCCTGCGGGACCAAGACCAAGCCTTAGTGGTCAGGTCTTTACAGCAGTTCCACGCGGGCGCGGGCTTCCGAGTCTACGGCGGCATGGCGCAACGTGACGCTACGTTTTTGCCGACGCAGATGATTTCAGACGGCATCATTTGGGATGCCGACCGCCAAGTAGACGAGAATGGCGTGCCCCTTCAGCCGTCCGAATTGGAGGGGGAAGATGCGGAAGGCGGGTTGGAGGTCAACGAGGTCTTCACCAACCTGCCGAATATGCCCAACAACGTCGATCCCCGTGAAGTGCTAAAGAGGGGGCTATTCATCGATCAGGACAATAACGCCTACGATGATAAGGTCATCCCTGATATTGTCTACGGGGGCAAGCCGTACCATCGAGTAACGCAGGGTCCGACGGGGCTGGCCTACTCCGAGTATCGCATTGAGGTCGCCCATACGTCGGACGGGACGTTACCGATCAGCGAGCAAACCGACGGCATCGACATTGACCGTCTGCTCCCTGAAACGCCTTTGGACAACGAGGAAATCGACGTCACGAACCGTTCCCCGAACGCGCCGATGGTCGAGTTCGTTTTAGGTACGGCGATTGGCAATGACCCCACGGGGGATCGAGGCTCTTACGCGCGCCCCTTGAAGCCACAGATTTTCACGAAGGACGGGCAAATTTCCGCGTCCATCGTGCCTGCCGAGGACGACGACCCCGAGACGGACCACGCGGCTTTTCTGGTTCGCGTGCGGAACCCCGTGGACCTGAAAGCACCGGACGCTTTCATGGCGATCACGAAGGGCGGGGTGCTGAAGTCCTATTTTCCCGGCAAGGGGTCGAAGTCGAATCAGGAATATCACGCGGTTGGTCGCGTGATGGAGTTAGGCACGGACGATGACGGGCAGAGTTTGACCGTTAACGGCGAGGGCACGGTATCGCTGACAAATTGGTCGAAGCCTCGAACGACGGATAACGTC
>Ga0114976_10002995_pt1 | contig 10584 bp, 13 predicted proteins | sample S_130805_EF_Meta_FD_87319 | JGI IMG/M metagenome (GOLD analysis project Ga0114976, IMG submission 87319) | Freshwater microbial communities from Lake Simoncouche, Canada to study carbon cycling - S_130805_EF_MetaG | ecosystem: Environmental > Aquatic > Freshwater > Lake | place: Lake...
CATCGCCAATGTCGCGCGTCCCGCGCCTGTCACTATCACGGTTGCAGGCGTTCCCATCATGGCGCATCCGGGGGAAAGCCTTGCCGCCGCGCTGATCGCCGCCGGCCATTGGCGCTTTGGTGAAGGCGAGGACCCCACGCGCCCACGCACAGCCTTCTGCATGATGGGGGTTTGCCAGCAATGCCTGCTGCGCGTTGACGGCCGCCTTGTACAGGCTTGCCTCACGCCCGTAGTGGCCGGGCAGCAGGTCACAGCCGCATGATCTTTGATGTCGCAGTATTGGGCGGCGGCCCGGCCGGTATGGCGGCGGCGACCGAAGCCGCCCGCGGCGGAGCGCGGGTTGTGCTGCTGGAGGAATCTCCCGCACCAGGCGGGCAGGTCTATCGTGCGCCGCCAGCGGGCTTTAAGATGAAGCCGGATCCTGACCGGCAAGAAGGCGATGCGCTGCGCGCCGCGCTGGCCGCCAGCGGCGCCGATATCCGCACCGGCTGTCGTGTCTGGGGTCTGGGTGGCGGGCCGCTGGTGCCGGAAGGGCAGCCGGATGCGCCCTTCAGCCTTTCCGCGCTGAGTTCGGATGGCGCGCCCTTCACGGTGCAGGCGCGCGCGCTGATTCTCTGCTGCGGCACGCATGAGAGGATTATTCCCTTTCCAGGTTGGACGCTGCCGGGCGTGATCGGCCTTGCCGCGGCAACCATATTGTTGAAGGCGCAAGGCATTCTGCCGGGCCAGCGCGTGGTGGTCGCGGGTGCTGGGCCGCTGCTTTATGCCGTGGCAGCAAAGCTACTGGCAGGGGGCGGTTCTGTCGCCGCGGTGATTGATGCGGCAACGTCGGGTGAATGGCTGCGTGCGCTGCCCGCACTTTCCGCGCGACCCGATCTGCTGGCACAGGGCGCGGTCTGGCGCGCCAGGCTTCTCGCGGCGCGCGTGCCGGTGCTGGCGGGCGCACAGGTGACGGCGGCTGAGGGCGATAAGGTTCTTTCCCATGTGCGTGTGGGTGAGCGCGTCTTCCAAGCCGATGCGCTTTGCATAGGCCATGGTTTGGTGCCGGCCACCGAAGCAAGCCGCACCTATCGCGCGCGGCACGCACATAGGCCGGAGGATGGCGGCTGGGTGCCCGTGTTGGATACGGCGCAACGCACCAGCGTGCCTTTCCTGTACGCGGCTGGCGATGGCGCCGGCGTGCGCGGCGCAGCAGCGGCACCGGCAGCAGGACGGTTTGCTGCACATACGGCGCTTCATGATCTTGGCTTCAGTTTGGAACACGCGTCGAAGGAAGACGCGGCGTTAGAGCGTGCGCGCCGCACAGGTGCTGCCATGGCGCGCATGATGGCCCTACGCCCGGCCATGGTCGCTGCCATCCCTGCGGAGACAATCATCTGCCGCTGCGAAGGCGTGACGCGCAGCGAGATCGAAAAAGCCGCCGCAGCAGGTGCCAACACCATCAACCAATTGAAGCACTTTACCCGCTGCGGCATGGGGCCGTGCCAGGGGCGCATGTGCGGAGAGGCCGCCGGCGCACTGCTTGCCGCCGCGCGCGGCGTGGGCGTTGCGGAATTGGGCTTTGCCACTGGCCGTATTCCGCTGCGGCCTGTACCGATGGCGTCCATCCTCGGCGATTTCGACTACGCCGATATTCCTGTGCCGGCACCGGCGCCGATATGAGTACGCGCTTTGATGCTGCCGTTATTGGCGCGGGGGTTATGGGCTGCGCCACGGCCTTGTTCTTGGCGCGCGGCGGCATGCGCGTTGCGCTGCTTGATCGCGGCGAGATTTGCCGCGAGGCATCAGGTGTGAATGCTGGCACGCTCACGATGCAAATGACCAGAGCAGCGCTGATCCCTTACGCGCTCCGCGCGCATGATATGTGGATGAACATGCCCGCTTGGTGCGCTGGTGGGGATGTGCTGGCGACAGCCTGCCCAGGATTGTCAGTCGCCTTCACGGATGCTGAGGCCGCGATGCTTGAAGAACGCGCGCGCATCCGCCGCGAAGCCGGCGCGCCCATTGAATTGATTGATGGCCGCACTGCCCAGGCGATTGAACCCGGGCTTGCAGATGGTGTGAAGCTGGCTGGGCATTGCCCGATTGATGGCTTTGCCTCTGCCTATCTGACCGGACGCGCCTTTCGCGCGGCCTTGCAGGAAGCCGGTGTGACACTGATGGAAGCAACGCAAGTGCGCGGTATTGATGGCGGGTTTGTGCTGGATACATCTGCGGGCGCGGTTGCGGCGCAGCGCATAGTGCTGGCGGGCGGCGTTTGGCTTCAAGACATGGCGGCCTGGCTTGGTGTGACGCTGCCGATCAAGGTGCTGATCAATCAGCTTGTCGTGACCGAACGCATGCCACCGGTGATGCGCACAGTGCTTGGTGTTGCCTCTGGCCTTTTGAGCCTGAAGCAATATGCCAATGGCACAGTGCTGATTGGTGGTGGGTGGCAGGGCATTGGGGATCGCGCGCGCGGCGGTGTCGCGGTGCGGTCAGCGAATTTCCTCGGCAATGTGCGGCTGGCGGCGCATACCGTGCCGGCCTTGCGCCAAGCGCGCGTCGTGCGGTCCTGGCTTGGGCTGGAAGCAGAAACGGCCGATGCGCTGCCGGCCATTGGCCCCCTCCCCGGGATTGATGATGCCTGGATCATCGGCAGCGTGCATTCCGGCTATACCAGTGGCCCCTATATGGGCCGCATCCTGGCACAAGCGATCCTGGGCGAGGCGCCGGAACTGCCACTATTCCCCATAGATCGGCTTCTTCACCAACGGAGCAATTCCGCATGAGCGAAACGCGCTTTCATGGCATTTACCCATCCACCGTGCTGCCGATGCACGCGGATTTTGCGCCAGATTGGGATGGCTATGCTGCCCATACCGCGCATTGCGTGATGCGCCCCGGCATTCGTGGTGTCTTGATCAATGGTCATGCGGGGGAGAATTACGTCATCACGCGCGCCGAGAAGCGCCGCGCGGTGGAAGTAACGCGCGCAACTTTGGATACAACGCGGCTGATCGTAGCCGGCGTGAATGCGGAATCATCCCTGGAAGCGGCAGAGGAAGCGCGCGAAGCTCTCGCCGCGGGTGCCGATGCCATCATGGTCTTTTTGCCCAATGCCTTCGCACTGGCACATACAACCGCCATGGCCGTGCTGCATCACCGCACCATCGCGGAAGCCGTGCCGGGTGTGCCGATGTTTCTGTTTCAGGCGCATCACGCCGCCGGGCGCATGGGCTTCTCGCCGGAAACCATGGCGGGATTGCTCAAGATTGAAACAGTGGTCGGCATCAAGGAGGGTGGCTGGGAAGTGGATGGCTATGACGCGCTGCGCCGGCAGGTAAAGCACCTGCGACCCGATGTCGCGGTCTGTGCGAGTGGTGATGAACATCTGCTTGCCTGCATGGTGCATGGCAGTGATGGCAGCCTGGTTTCATTGGCGGACCTGATGCCCGATGAAATCGTGGCACTGGACGCGGCGGTGCGCGCAAATGACTTGCCGGCAGCACGCGCCCTGCATGAAAAATTGGAACCCTTGGCCGAGGCGATCTATGGCGCGCCACCGGGCGGGCGCGCAACCGTGCGGCTGAAATGGTGCCTGCGAGAGATGGGCATCATCGCCGATGCGACCGTTCGGCCACCGCAACCGCCCGTGGATGCGGCGGATGCGGCCGCGCTGACCGCGGCACTTAAGGCGTCGGGGTTGTAAAAGCGCGTCGCGTCGTCAGGCGGCGTTCTGCTGCCCGTGCTAACGACGCCAAGGCCCAAGACACGCAGAAGTAAAGGATCAGCGCTGTGCCATAGGTGATCATGGCGCTGAAGCCGCGCTGCGTAAGCATCTTCGCGGCAAAGGTGATTTCAATGAAGCCAATCTGCGATACCAGCGAAGTTTCCTTCACCATGCTGAGCACATGTACAATGGAAGGTGGCAGGATCACGCGCCAGGATTGCGGCAGCACCACGCGGCGCAGCGCTGTCAGGGCCGGCAGGTTCATGGTCAGCGCTGCCTCCCATTGCTGTGGGCGGACGCTGTCATAGCCGGCGCGCACATTCTCGGCTGCCAGCGCGCTCATGCGGATGGCAACTGCGGTGATGGCCACCGCCCAAAGTGGCGCTTCCAGCCGCAACGCCTGGCCCAGGAAGAAGACCAGCAGCAACAACACAAGAAAGGGGATGCGGCGAAAGATTTCCACCCAAAGGATGGCGGCTGTGCGAATGGGTGCGAAGGGCATCACCTGCGGCAGGCGCAGCGTGGCGAGCAGAAAGCCCAGCGCATAGCCAAGCGCGCAGCCGATGACGGAAGCGATCAGCGTATTCAGCAGCGCCTGCCCAAGGAACAGCATATTCCACCAGGTGAAGAAGCGCGGCGCCTCATTCGCCAAAATCTGCCAGGCGGACATGGTTCAGAAGACCCTGGCTTTGACACGGAACAACCACCTGCCAACCAGCCAAAGCAGTACAGAGGCGATGATGGTCAGCACGATATAAAGACCTGCCGTGATCGAAAAAATCTCGACTGAGCGGAAGGAAATGGCATTGGCGTTCAACGCGCGGCCAGTCAGTTCCTCCACACCAAAAATCGCCGCCATGGAGGTGCCAAGCGTCATGATGATGTAGTGATTGGATAGAGACGGGTAGAGCGTGCGCACAACATGCGGCGCGATCACATACCAAACGGTTTGTGGCCGCGAAAAGCCAAGCGTTTCCGCCGCATCCAATTCAGCCTGCGGTACTGATGCGAAGCCCGCACGCTCAATCTCCGTCAGATAGGCGCCGGCATTCAATGTCATGCCGATCAGCACGGCCGTGATTGGCGAGAGGATGATGCCGAATTCCGGCAGCGCGAAGAACAGAAAAAATATCTGCACAAGCTGCGGCGTATAGGTGAAGAAGCGCACATAACCCAGCACCGGCACGCGCATCCAAAGCGGGCCTTGCGTCAGCACCGCAGCCCCGACAAGCCCGATCAGCAGCCCGCCCGCAAAGGCAAGGGCCGCGATCCAAAGCGCCATGGCCGCGCCAAGCAGGAAATCGGGCAGGTAATGCAGAACCTGCCCGTATTGCAGCGACATGTCAGAACATCGGGTTGAAAGGGATGCGCGTTGTCATCGGCACGCCGAACCACTTCTCCCAGGTCTGGTTGACGAAGTTGGTGCGATGCAATTCGAACAGCACCACATTCAGCACATCGCGCAGGGCTGTATTGCCCTTTTGCACGCCGATACCAACCCAGAAGCTGGCCAGCACCTCATCCAGGATTTTCCACTGCACACCCTGGAAATTACGCATGGGGATAACGACCGACTCCGCAACATCCACCATGGCATCCGCGCGCCCCTGCGCCAGCGCGCGGAAGCAATCCGGATAATTGTCAAGCAGCGTGACCTGCGCCTGCGCCGCATTCGCCTGCAACCAAGGCACACCCACCGTACCGCGTACCTGCACCATGCGCACCTGGCGGTTATTAAGGTCGGCCGGCTTTTCGATGGGCACCGCGGTGCCGGAGGATTTGGTCAGCACCACCATGGATTGCGTATGCAGCGGCTGGGTATAATCAATCACCAGCGCGCGTTCGATCGTGCGGGTGATGGCGCCGAGCACGATGTCAATGCGGTCCGATTGCAGGAAAGGAATGCGATCAGGGCTGCCGACCTGAACGATTTCAAGTTCCACATTCATCCGTCGCGCGATTTCGCGCGCGATATCGGCATCAAACCCGTCAATCTGGTTGCGTTCATTGAAGGTGCCGAAGGGCGGCAGGGTGGGGTTGATGCCCGCACGCAGTCGGCGCGAAGAAAGGACTTGATCAAGCGGCCTTGCCTGTGCCGGTAGTGCTGAACCAGCCGCCATCGTGGCGGCGAGGGCGAAAAGGGAACGGCGATCTGTCATAGTCATTCTTAGTCTCCTGCTCAATCCAATTGCCGCCTAGCTTAGTCTCCTTGGGGTAAGGGCCGCAAGATAGGGTTACGGTGAGAAGATCAAAGCCATGGTTTCCTGCGGCAGCACGCTTGAGGGCTCACCGTCGTCTTCAATGCCACACATAAGTTCCCTGGACAGCATGGTATTGCCGCTGGCGCGCGCGGGCCAATTCAGCAGCGCGTCACGCATGGTGCTGGCGATTTCATCAATCGTCGCATTGGCGGTTGCGACATCCAGCAGGCGGCCCTTGCTTTCATCAAGCGCGAGGCGCTGGGCTTCGACCTTCAGGGCGAGTTGCGCGACCTTCAATCGGGCGAATGGCGTGCCCTCGGCCGCCGCGCTGCCGCTGAGCGGGGAACGTTGGGGGTCTGCGGTTTCGCGCATTTGCACCCCCAGCTTGGCGATGTCCGACTGGCCGTCCGGTTCGCGCGTGATGCGCCCGGAGCGTTCGGCCTTGTGCATGGTGGTATCGCTGACGCCGAGGCGCCGGGCTGCTTCGCGCGTGGAGGATGTCAGTTCAGCCATGGCGGCGACCTCCCGCCGCGCGCGACAATGAAAAAATCCGCTTCCGCTTGGGTATAAATGTCAAACAGCCCTTCCACTGCGCGCGCGGGCAGGGCAGGCTACGAGTGGTGGCTCGTTGTGCTTCCGGGCGGACCATGACAAGAAAGGCTGTGCATGAAGATCACGGATGTTCGGGCGCATCACATCCGCATCCCCTACGACGCGGGCGTCGCCAGCTTCAAGCAGGGTGCATCAGCCATCGCCGCCCTCGACATCGTGCTTGTCGAGGTCTCAACAGACGTCGGCTTGACGGGGTGGGGCGACGCCTGGGGCTATGTTTGTCCGCAGAGCACCGCGACAGCGATAGCTGAGATGATCGCTCCTCAAGCTCGTGGCCTCACAGTGCCAGACGCAGTCGGCATTCCCGCGTTCATGGAGCGTATTCAACGCAACCTGCATCTCTTCGGGCGCTACGGCATCACGATGTTCGCGATATCCGGCCTGGACATCGCGCTTTGGGATCTAGCTGCCCGAGTGCGGGGCGAGCCCTTGAACCGCCTTCTAGGATCGGTCCGTAGGCCGCGCCTGCCAGCCTATGCCAGCCTCCTTCGGATCGGCGACCCCGGTCTGGTCGGGCAGGAATGCCGCGCAGCACTGGGTCAAGGCTACAAGGCGATCAAGCTGCATGAGACGACGCTGCCCGCCGTGATGGCGGCACGGCAAGCCATTGGGCCCGGCGTGCCGCTGATGGTCGACATGAACTGTCCGATGGATGAGGTGGAGGCCATCGCCTTTGCTCAAGCCTGCGGCAGCGCGGGACCGCTTTTCTTGGAGGAACCGATCTGGCCTCCTGAAGACTTCGAGGCTCTCGCAAAGGTCCGCCGTGACGGCCGGTGCGACGTCGCGGCCGGCGAGAATGCCTGCACCGTCCACCAGTTCCGTCAAATGATGAGCGCCGGCGCCGTTAGCCATGCTCAGCCATCCGTAATCAAGGTGGGCGGCATCACGGAATACCTCAAAGTGGTCGCGCTGGCCGACGCTATGGCGGTGAGGCTTGCGCCGCACTCGCCGTATTTTGGGCCCGGTTTCCTCGCGACGCTTCAGCTCATGTCGCTGCGGGACGACTCCACCTTCGTCGAGGTTTTCTACATGAAGCGTGCCGCTTGCCTCTGGGGCGGTCGCATTGATGTGGACGCCAATGGAACCATTCCGGTCCCTGATGGTCCAGGACTGGGCTACGAGCCTGACAGGGAAGTGATGGAGCGCTATCGCGTATCCTGAACGGAATAGCTTTTTTCGCGCGATATACATGCGCCAATAGCTAAGCCAGCAGAGCGCCGCGGATAATCACGCCATCCGCGAAGTGGCGCCCGTAGCGGCTGTCGAGGAAGGCGCGCACCGAGGCGGGATCCGTGCTTGTCGCGTTGTGGATCGCGGTGAAGGCGATCGGCCAGGCTTGCTGCGCGTGTTCGCGCATGGTGCCCCAGAAACCCCAGTCTTGGTTTTCGGTGGGAAGGATCGTGCTCATCTGTTTGTCTCCGTCATCGGCGGGGGAAATCCCCTGCGCGTGACAGACCATTCGCGCTGTGATGGGGGCTGAGCCAAGCGAAATAGAGCGTTATTTCATTGCTATGTTCAGCAAGGTTTGATCATGATGTGAGGGCCAGAAGCTGCTGCTATCTGGCCCTTCATCGGCGTGCTTAGCGGCGCTTTTTGCTGCGCTTCGCGGCCGCCATCCCTGCGGCGTATGCCTCCGCGAGGGAATTGCGGATGGACCAGACGGCGACATCGTGAAAATCGAGCGCGTCGCGGTTTCTGGTTTCCAGCGTTTCAACCGAGGGCATGTGCCGCTTGGCGATTTCGAGGAAAAGCTGGGCGGTGTCGGTGGTGTCGTTCATCTTGGTCTCCTTGCTGTGGCGCCGGGGTAATTCCCTGCGCTTGAGGGACCATTCGCGCTCTAGCGGGGGGCGAGCCAAGCGGGATTGAGCGTAGTTTCGTTGCTATGATCGGTCTGATTGGCTGTAATCAAACGGGTGCCGAGGTCGCCAATAAAAACTTGCCAAAATTTGCCATATCAGCCATACTTGCCGGATGAGCACCATGAACATTTCCCTCCCCGAAACGCTCAAGGCCTTCGTTGACGATCAGGTCACTGAGGGCGGCTACAGCACGAGCAGCGAATATGTCCGCGAGTTGATCCGCCGGGATCAGGACCGCCAGCAACTCAAAGGGCTGTTGCTGCAGGGGGCCAAATCAAAGCAAGGCGCTGTGGCAGACGCCGCCTATTTTGACGGGCTCCGTCAGAAGCTGAAGCAACGCAAAAAAGCGTGACCATCAAGCCGGTCATCCTGCGTATCCTTGCTGAGCAGGATCTTCAGCAGGCAAGCCTTCATTACCAGTCTGAGGGTGGCGAAGCGCTGGCCCTGGATTTCATCGAGGAGGCTGAGCAGGCTTTTCGCCGCATCGGCCGCAATCCCGTGATCGGCTCACCGCGGTATGCCTACGAGCTTAGCCTGGAGGGGCTAAGGGTTTGGCCTCTTCGGCGCTTTCCTTATCTGATTTTCTATATTGAACAGCCCAATGCACTTGATGTGTGGCGCGTGTTGCATGGCCAGCGCGACATCCCGTCCTGGATGCAGTCTTCGGAATAATCACGCAGCTTTGCGTAGTGCCGAGACATCAGCAAAGGTGCGGTCCTCACCATCCAGCACCGCCGCTTGCCCCGTTTCTTCCTGCCAGCGTTGCAGGATCACATCGCAATAGGCGGGATCAATCTCCAGCAGCACCGCGCGCCGCCCGGTGCGTTCCGCCGCGATCATGGTGGTGCCCGATCCGCCAAAGCAATCCAGCACCGTAGCGCGCGGCTTGCTGCTGTTGCGGATGGCGCGCTCGACGAAAATTGCGTTGCAAATGGACCTGAGATTGCTGCATAACGCCCGCGCATCGGGGGGCTCCAGCATGACACAACTCGCTTATAGGACCGAGGCGGCCGCCGAGTACGACCGCGCATTCTCCCACGTCTCCGCACGCTTCCTCCCCGCCTTGCTGCGCGCCGCCCGCCTCGCGCCGGGCCAGCGCGTGCTCGATGCGGCCACCGGCACCGGGATCGCGGCGGAGGCGGCGCTCGCGGTCCTCGGGAGCAACGGCTCCGTGCTGGCCACGGACGCCTCCCCGGAGATGGTCGAGCGGGCGAAACGCCGCCTCGCTTCAGCCGCCAACGCCGCGGTGGCGGTCGAGGACGCCCAGAGGATGTCCCTACCAGACGGCGGCTTCGACGCCCTGCTGTGCAGCCTCGGGCTCATGTTCTTCCCCGACCCCGCGCGCGGGGTCGGCGAGTTCCACCGCGTGCTGCGCCCGGGGGGACGCGCCGCCGTCTCGGTCCTGACCACGCCCGAGCGATCCTACAACGGCCGCATCAACGTCCTCCTGGCGCGGCACGCACCCGCCGTCGCGGAGGCCGCCGCGCGCACCTTCGCCCTCGGCGACCCCGACCTGCTGCGCTCGCTTTTCGCCCGGGCCGGCTTCGTCGGCGTGGAGGTCGATACTGTCGCGCACGCCTTCGTCCTTCCCTCCTTCGACGCCTACTACGGGCCGTTCGAGCGGGGCGGCGGGTCCACGGGCCAGGTCCTGGCCTCGCTGCCGGAGGACACCAGGCGGGCCGTGCGGGAGGAGATGCGCCGCGCGCTCGGCGACACCGGCGGACCGGTGACGATCGAGGTCGAGTTCAGAATCGCCGCCGGGGAACGGGCGAGGGCATAGCGCCTTGCGGCGCATAATCTCATTCGTGCCGTGGCCGTCCGCCGTCAGCAGGACGATCTCGGCCCGCCAGACGTGCCTCTGCGGACTGTTCCAATCCGGGACTACCGCCTCCAGCCGAGCCCGGTCGGCAAGTGCTCACCTCGACGACGATCCAGGTGCGCATCGTCCACACTCGCACGTGGGGTGGGCCAGGGGAAACCTGCCCGGAAGTCTTCCGTCAGACGCGATCCACTAGGTCGCGGCGGCAGCCCGGCACGAAGCGATGTCCGCAAGGACCCGCTCGTCGCCCTCCAGTACCGCAGCCTCGCCGGTCGCTTCCTGCCACCGCCGCACGATCACATCGGCGTAAGCCGGGTCGATCTCCAGGAGCACGGCACGCCGCCCGGTGCGTTCTGCCGCGATCATCGTCGTCCCCGATCC
>Ga0114976_10002998_pt1 | contig 10581 bp, 9 predicted proteins | sample S_130805_EF_Meta_FD_87319 | JGI IMG/M metagenome (GOLD analysis project Ga0114976, IMG submission 87319) | Freshwater microbial communities from Lake Simoncouche, Canada to study carbon cycling - S_130805_EF_MetaG | ecosystem: Environmental > Aquatic > Freshwater > Lake | place: Lake...
CAGAAGCTTTCAAAGCGCCATGGCGCGGTGTCGGTGACCCAGTACGACGAAGACGGCTTCCTGCCAGAGGCGGTCATCAACTACCTGGCCCGACTGGGCTGGAGCCATGGCGACGACGAGATCTTTTCGCGTGAGCAGCTGGTGTCCTGGTTCGATGGCGGGCATCTGTCTCACTCGCCCTCGCAATTTGATGTGGACAAGCTCAAGTGGCTCAACAATCTGTACTTGAAGCAGATGGACGATGCTGAACTGGCTGCGCTGATTGCGCCGCGCTTGGGCAAACGCGGGGTGTCGGCGGCTGCGCCGGGATCGCCGGATCTGTCTGCGGTGTGCGCACTGTTCAAGGACCGCGCAGCGACGCTCGAGGAGCTGGCTGATCTGGCCACGATGCTTTGGCTTGAGCCTTCACATCTCAATCCTGATCTGGCGTCGGAGTTGTCGGCGCATCTGAAGCCCGAGGCCGTGCCTGCGCTGGTCGATCTGACGAAGCGCCTGGCTGACTGCGAATGGACCCGCACCGGCATTGCGGCTGCGATCAAGGAGACGATCAGTGCAGCCGGACTGAAAATGCCGCAGCTGGCCGTGCCAGTGCGCCTGAAGGTCTTCGGTCGCGCCCAGACGCCGTCAGTGGATGCGATGCTGGCGCTGATGCCGCGTCAGACGGTGCTGGATCGCTTGGCGAACTGACGCGGCACCCGCCTCGCGGTGCGCGGGTCAGCCCCAGCTGACTTCGCCGCTGACATGCTCGCGGCCGTCAGCGTTGCGGACCCAGACTGTGCTGGTGTGCTCGCCGGTGTCGACGCCACCGCAACGGATCGTCTCGCCGACGAATGCGGGTTGCAGGTTGCGAAACTCGAAGCGGCGCGGGGTCTTGCCGGGGTGGGCGTCACGCCAGGCGTCCAGCATCAGTGTGCCCATCAGTGGGCCATGGATCACGAGCCCCGGATAGCCCTCGACGCCGGTGGTGTAGGCGTGATCGTAGTGAATGCGATGGGTGTTGAAGGTGACCGCGCTGTATCGAAAGAGCAGCGGCTCGTCGGGTGTGCATTCATGCTGCCACTGGCTCGCGGGCAGCTCCATGGGCACGGTGGCGGCAGCGTTCGCTTTAGGAGCGGGCGCACTGGGATCGGCCGCCTCACGGTAGACCGCGGTCTGGAGTTCATCGATGGCGCAGGTTGATCCGGCGAACCAGCGGCTGCGCAGGCTGACAAAGCCCAATGTACCGCTTCGGCCGGTCTTGATGTTCACCGACTCGACCGTGCTCACGACCTCGAGGGTGGCATCCAGCGGAACCGGCGCAAGCCACTCGATCGTGCTGCCGGCCCACATGCGACGCGGCAGCGGCCAAGTTGGCACCAGCGGGCCTCGGGGGCCATGGCCATCACCGCTCAGGCGTGCAGTCGGCCAGGCTGGCGGCGCGAACAGCCACAGCCAGTGCCTAAGCGGCTCAAGCTGCGAATCAGCCTCGGGCGCCGGCCGATCGAGGCTGGCTTCGAGCAGCGCAACCCAATCACGGCTGGCGCGCAGTTGGCGCCGATCGGTGCGCCCGACCCAGGCGGTCCAGTCGGTCGCAGACAGCTGTTCTGCAAGGGTGGGGGATGCGCTCATGTCTCAGTCCAGTTTGAGTTTCTGCTCGGCAACGACCTTGCGATAGACCTCGAATTCAGCTGCGATCTGCTGGCTGAACTGGGCGGGTGTGTTGCCGATGACGAGTGACCCGGTGTCGGCGATCCGCTTGGCTACCGCCGGGTCTTCCAGCGTTTTCTTTGCCGCCGCATGGATACGCTCGACCACTGCCGAGGGCAGGCCCTTGGGGCCGAGCAGCCCGTAGTAAGCCATGCGATTGACCGGCTCCAGTCCAACGTCCTTGAAAGTGGGTACGTTGGGGAGCACCGGCAGTCGGGCTGGCGCGGCGAGCACGATTGGGATCAGCTTGCCATCGCGGATGAAGGGCAGGGCGGAAGGCAGGTTGTCGAAGATGATCGGTACCTGGCCTGCGACCACATCGGCCAGGGCAGGGCCCGCACCCCGATAGGGAATGTGGGTCATGAAGGTGCGGGTGAGCGACTTGAACAGCTCGGTCTGCAGATGCCCGATGCCGCCGGTGCCGGAACTGCCGTACGAGTACTTGCCCGGATTGCGGCGCAGCTCGTCGATAAAGGCTTTGTAGTCTTTCGCCGGGAAGGACGGATGGACCGCGATCACATTGGGTGTTGCGGCCAGGTTGATGATGGGGGTGAAATCGGCGTTCGGGTCGTAGCCGATCTTCGGATTGATGGCCGGGTTGGCGGCGGTGGTCGAGACGGTTGCCATGCCCAGCACATAGCCATCGGCGGGTGCCCGAATGACTTCGAGTGCGCCGATCGCCCCGCCGGCGCCCGCCTTGTTTTCGACAATCACACTTTGTCCGAGGTTGTCGCGCAGCTTGTCGGACACAACGCGCGCCACGATGTCGGTGGTTCCCCCCGGGGCAAATGGCACGATCAGTCGGACCGGGCGGGTTGGATAGGCTTGCGCGCGACCGGTGCCAGGAACGGCGCCAGCGACAAGGCCGGCAGCGCTTGCGGCGAGGAGCTGACGGCGCTGGCGCAGGGGTTGGTTCATCGGGTGACTCCGCTCAAAGACGTTACAATCAGGCGCTTCAGGGCCCGGTTTGCAAGCATAACGCGATGTCTGGAAACGCCTTCGGGCACCTTTTTACCGTTACCTCGTTTGGTGAGTCGCATGGGCCGGCTCTGGGCTGTGTGGTGGACGGCTGCCCGCCTGGGCTCGAACTCGACGTGGCCGACATTCAGCCCGACCTGGATCGGCGCAGGCCCGGCACCTCCCGCCATGTGACGCAGCGCCAGGAACCCGACCGGGTTGAAATCCTCTCCGGCGTCTATCGAGGCCTCACGACCGGCACACCGATTGCGCTGTTGATCCGCAATGAAGATCAGCGCAGCAAGGATTACTCGGCCATCGAGCGCACCTTTCGCCCCGGTCACGCCGATTACACCTACTGGCACAAGTATGGAATCCGCGATCCACGCGGCGGTGGACGCTCGTCTGCCCGCCTGACGGCTGCGACGGTCGCTGCCGGTGCGATCGCGCGCAAATGGCTTGCCAAGGCGTACGGCACCACGGTTCGAGGTCGAATGAGCCAGCTTGGCGATGTCCCCGTGCCGCTCGAAGACTGGGGGCAGGTGCATCTGAATCCGTTTTTCGCGGCCAATGCATCGATCGTGCCGCAACTCGAGACCTACATGGACGCCTTGCGCCGATCGGGAGATTCCTGTGGCGCGCGCATCGATGTAGAGGCGCTCGGCGTGCCGGTCGGCCTGGGCGAACCCTTGTTCGACAAGCTCGATGCCGACATTGCGTTCGCGATGATGGGCATCAACGCGGTCAAGGGCGTGGAGATCGGCGCGGGCTTTGCCAGCATCACCCAGAAGGGCAGCGAGCATGGCGATGCGCTCACCCCGGACGGATTCGTCGGCAACCAGTCCGGGGGCGTTCTGGGCGGTATCTCGACCGGGCAGCCCATTACGGTGTCGATTGCCATCAAGCCCACGTCGAGCATTCGCGTCATGCGCCCCTCGATCGACATCGAAGGCAAGCCGACCGAGGTCGAAACCCTGGGTCGCCACGACCCGTGCGTGGGCATTCGGGCCACCCCGATCGCCGAGGCAATGCTGCTGCTTGTGCTGATGGATCATGCGTTGCGGTATCGCGCCCAATGCGCAGACGTCAGCGTGACGCCGGGGCCGATTCCGGGTCGCCGCGCCTGACCGTGAGTCGGGCGCAGCGGGCGGTGGCATCGACAGGCCTCGCCGGAGCTCGAGCGCTCTTTTTTGCCTACTTCGCCTATGTTGGTCTGCTGTCGCCGTATCTGAGTCTGTGGCTCGATGACCGTGGGCTGTCGATCGTCGAGATCGCTCTCATTCTGTCTTTGCCGCAGTGGCTGAGGGTCGTGGCGCCGCCGTTCTGGGGCTGGCTGTCGGATCGCACCGGTCGGCGCGTGGCTTTGTTGAGGTTCAGTGCGGTGGCGGCGCTGGTGCTGACACTCGGGTTCCCGTTTGCCCACGGGCTGATGCCGATTGCGCTGCTGTTGCTTGCCCTGAGTTTCGTCACTGCCGCGCAAGGCCCGATCGGCGAGGTGCTGGCGCTCGAACAGGCGCGGGGTGATGTGGGCGGATATGGCCGCATTCGGCTGTGGGGGTCAATTGGTTTTGTCGCGACCGTGCTGATCGGCGGGCCGGCGCTCGACCGATTGGGGGTGTCGGCTTTGCCGTGGTTGATGGCGTGCGCACTGGTGGTGCTGGTCTGCGTGAGCCTGTGTGTACCCGAGCCCGCGGCCGCGCTTGCTCGGGCCGCACGAACTTCAACCGGGCACACCGCCACCGACAGACTGACCATCGCAGTCTTTTTTGCATCTGTTTTCTTGATGATCTTTGCGCATGCCGCGATGTACTCGTTCTGGTCGATCTACCTGGAGCGCCTGGGCTACAGCCGCACCGCGATCGGGGTGATCTGGTCGATCGGTGTGCTGGCTGAAATCGCCCTGTTCGCCTTTCAAAGCAGGCTGTTTGATCGGTTCAGTCCGCTGAGTCTGCTGGGGTTCAGTTTCGCAGTGTGCGCGCTGCGCTTTGCCATGGTCGGCCTGTCCGACGGGGCGCTCTGGGTGCTCGTGCTGACGCAACTCATGCATGCAGTCACCTTCGGTCTGCACCACAGTGCCTCGATGGCCGTGCTGCATCGCTGGTTCGATCCTGCAAGGCATGCTCAGGCGCAATCGGCGTTCATCGTCTGTGGCTACGGGCTGGGCGGTGGCATCGGTGGCGTTTTCTCAGGCTGGCTCTGGGAGCGCTATTCCCCGGCTGCGGCGTTTCAGTCGGCGGCGGTGGCTGCCTTGCTTGGATGGGCGGCGATCAGCCTGGTCGCACGTCGGGCAGACCGCCATCTGCCTGAAATGAAGCCGGTTGGCGGGGGGCGGATCGGATGAACGCGCGATTCAAGTCGATTCAATCGGGGTCTTCCAGGCGGGCGTTCAGGGCCTTGTTGGCCGGGCTGATCCTGTTCGAGATGGCAGCGTGTTCTTCACAGTTCGGGGCGCGCCAACGGGCGCACGAACTCGAGCGGCAACGAACCGAACACTTTCGGATGAGCCAGGCGCAGATGCTGCAGGCGTCTGCCTCGTCTTATGAGCAGGTCCTTCAGGCGGCCCGAGTGCGGGGCGATCTGAATCAGGATGCGCCTGCCCTGCGGCGCCTGCAGGGCATCGTCGAACGCCTTGCAGCCGCCAGCGCCGGTTATCGGGCTGACGCGCCGTCCCTGGGCTGGACCGTTAATCTGATCGAGTCGCAGGCGGTTGATGCCTGGTGCATGCCCGGTGGGCTGATCATGGTCTACAGCGGTCTGTTGTCAAACACTGACCTGACCGACGATGAACTGGCCGCACTCCTTGCACACGACATGGCGCATGCGTTGCTCGAGCACGCCCGCGAGCGTGTAGCAGCCCGCTTCGAGCCGGGACTGCTTGAAGGCATGGGGCGTGACGATGCCGAGCCGTCGCAAGTGGCCTATGAGATCGTGGTGGGGGTGATTGCTGCCCGCCCGCATGAAACCGAGGCGGATCGACTCGGCGTGGAATTGTCGGCGCGCGCCGGCTTTGACCCGATGGCCGCGGTGACCCTGTTTTCAACCCTGGATCGGGCACGAGTCAAAGCCACCGCGGAGTGGATCAGACGGCATCCGATGGCGCCGGAGCGCCAGGCCTTTCTAACTGCCCAGGCTGCCCGGGTGAAGCCTCTGTTCGAGCAGGCGCAGACCTCTTCCGGAACGCCTTGAATCACCGCCTCGGGTGGCATAATGTCAGGTTACTCAGCCGCTTTGCGACACCACTCGGAAGTCAGCCATGCAAGCTCGCACCCTCTATGACAAGCTCTGGGATGCCCACGTCGTCCATCAGGAAGACGACGGCACCTGCCTGATCTATATCGACCGGCAACTGCTGCACGAGGTGACCAGTCCGCAGGCCTTCGACGGGCTCAAGCTGGCTGGACGTAAACCCTGGAGGCTGTCGGCCAACCTGGCCGTGGTCGATCACAACGTCCCGACCACTGACCGTTCGGCCGGCATCAGCGACCCAATCGCCCGACTGCAGGTCGAGACCCTCGATGCCAACGCGCGCGAGCACGGTCTGATGTATTTCGACATTGCCGACCGCCGCCAGGGCATCGTGCATGTGATCGGGCCCGAGCAGGGGGCCACGCTTCCGGGCATGACCGTCGTCTGCGGCGATTCGCACACCTCGACTCACGGCGCTTTTGCCTGCCTGGCCTGGGGCATCGGCACCTCCGAGGTCGAGCTGGCACTGGCTGCGCAGTGCCTGACCGCCAAGAAGGCGAAGAACATGCGGGTGAGCATCGAAGGCGCGCTGCCGCGGGGCGTGACCGCCAAAGATGTCGTGCTGGCGGTGATCGGACGCATCGGAACCGCTGGCGGCACCGGCTATGCGATTGAATTCTGCGGTTCGACGATTCGCTCGATGAGCATGGAAGGCCGCATGACCGTGTGCAACATGGCCATCGAGGCAGGGGCTCGCTCGGGCATGGTGGCAGTGGATGACATCACCCTGGCGTATCTGAAGGGCCGTCCGATGTCACCGACCGGCCCTGACTGGGACCGCGCTGTGTCCTATTGGCGCACCCTCCGGTCGGATGACGGCGCCCAGTTCGATGCCGACATCCGGATCGATGCCACTCAACTTGTGCCCCATGTCACCTGGGGGACCTCGCCCGAGATGGTGCTGGGCATTGAAGATCGCGTGCCGGATCCCGACCGCGAAAAAGATGCCACCCGTCGCGAAGGCATGGAGCGGGCGCTGGTCTACATGGGCCTGCAGCCCAACACGCCGATCAATCAGGTCAAGATCGACAAGGTTTTCATCGGCTCATGCACCAATTCACGCATCGAGGATTTGCGTGATGCCGCTGCGGTTGTGAAAGGGCGTCGTCGTGCGGCCAATGTCAAGCTGGCCATGGTGGTGCCGGGCTCTGGCCTGGTGAAGGCGCAGGCCGAGGCAGAGGGTCTGGACAAGGTGTTTCGGGATGCCGGCTTTGAATGGCGCGAGCCGGGCTGTTCGATGTGTCTGGCGATGAATGCCGATCGACTTGATGAAGGCGAGCGCTGCGCCTCGACCAGCAACCGCAATTTCGAGGGTCGTCAGGGCGCGGGCGGCCGCACCCATCTGGTCAGCCCGGCGATGGCCGCCGCTGCTGGGGTATTTGGTCATTTCGTCGACGTGCGTCGCCTGTAATCGCGCATCTTCAAGGAAGATCACCATGGAAACATTCACTGTCGTTCGGGGTCTGGTTGCGCCGCTGGATCGCGCCAATGTCGACACCGATGCAATCATCCCCAAGCAGTTTCTCAAGTCGATCAAGCGCACCGGATTCGGGCCGAATCTGTTTGATGAATGGCGCTACCTCGATCGTGGCGAGCCGGGCATGGACAACGCCAGTCGTCCGATCAATCCGGATTTCGCACTGAATCAGCCGCGCTTCAAAGGCGCATCGGTGCTCTTGGCTCGCAAGAACTTTGGCTGCGGTTCCTCGCGCGAACACGCGCCCTGGGCGTTGGCCGATTACGGCTTTCGGGCGGTCATCGCACCGAGCTACGCCGACATCTTTTTCAATAATTGCTTCAAGAACGGCCTGTTGCCCGTCCGGCTTGCCGAGTCTGAAGTCGACCGGCTGTTTCATGAGGTCGCTGCCTTTCCCGGCTTCGAGTTGATCATCGACCTGCCGCGTCAGGTGGTCACCACGACCTCCGGTTCGGTGTCCTTTGGATTTGAGGTCGACCCATTCCGCAAGGATTGCCTGATCAATGGCTGGGATGACATCGGTCTGGTGTTGCGGCATGCCGACCGGATTCGCGAGTTCGAAGCTCGCCGCCTGCATGAGCAGCCCTGGCTCGGCAAGTCACTGGGCGCCTGAGGGCGAGGCCCTGCGCATGCGGTCTCGGCTCGCCAGCCGGGCCGTCCTGATAAAAACGATCGGAAATCAGTTCACATGAAGATTGCAGTCTTGCCGGGTGACGGCATCGGTTCGGAAATCACGGCTCAAGCCGTTCGCGTTCTTGCGGCCCTCGATCTGGGCATCGAGATGACCCATGCGCCGGTGGGCGGAGCCGCCTATGATGCGTCGGGTGACCCCTTGCCCGACTCGACCCTGGCAGTCTGCGAGTCGGCAGATGCGATCCTGTTCGGATCGGTGGGAGGCCCGCAGTACGACGCACTGCCCCGCGCCAAGCGCCCCGAGCAGGGTTTGCTCAGGCTGCGCAAGCACTTCGACCTGTATGCGAATTTGCGCCCGGCAATCGTCTATCCTGAGCTGGCCCATGCCTCGTCGCTGCGTCCGGAACTGGTCGAGAACCTCGATCTGCTGATTGTCCGGGAGCTGACAGGCGACATCTATTTCGGGCAGCCCAGAGGCATTCGCGTCAATGACGCCGGCGAGCGCGAAGGCTTCGACACCATGCGCTATACCGAGTCGGAGATTCGGCGCATTGCCATCACCGGATTCGAGGCAGCCAGAAAACGCAGCCGGCGGCTGTGTTCGGTCGACAAGGCCAATGTGCTTGAGACCACCCAGTTCTGGCGCGATGTGGTGACCGACGTGCACACCGGCTATCAGGACATCGAGCTCTCGCACATGTATGTCGACAACGCGGCGATGCAGCTGGTTCGCAATCCTCGGCAGTTCGATGTGATCGTCACCGGCAACATGTTCGGCGACATCCTCTCGGATGAAGCCTCGATGCTGACCGGCTCAATCGGCATGTTGCCGTCTGCCTCGATCAATGCGCGTGGCTTTGGCATGTACGAGCCGATTCACGGTTCGGCCCCTGACATCGCAGGCAAAGGCATCGCCAATCCGCTGGCGACCATTCTGTCTGCGGCCATGCTCCTTCGTTACTCCCTGAACCAGGAGGCGTCCGCCAGACGGGTTGAAACCGCCGTCCGGAAGGTCCTCTCCCAGGGGTTGCGAACTGCTGATATTACGGAAGCCGGCTGCCAGGTGCTCGGTACGGTCGCCATGGGTGATGCCGTGCTGGCAGCCCTGTGAGTCTCGAATCAGGATCGGAATCAGGACGATGATGAAGGTAGGTCTGGTTGGTTGGCGCGGGATGGTCGGCTCGGTGCTGATGCAGCGCATGCAGGAAGAACAGGATTTTTCGCTGATCGACCCTGTGTTCTTCAGCACATCGAATGCCGGCGGTGCTGCACCGATGGGTCGCGGCGTGCTGCGCTCGGCGGATGACCTCGATGCACTGGCCGAAATGGACGTGATCCTGACCTGCCAGGGCAGCGACTGGACCAAGGCGATCTACGGCCCGCTGCGACAGGCGGGCTGGACCGGCTACTGGATTGACGCGGCCAAGACGCTGCGCATGGAAGATGATGCGGTGATCGTGCTCGACCCGGTCAATCGCAGCGTGATCGATGCAGCGCTGGCATCAGGTGTGCGTAACTACATCGGCGGCAATTGCACGGTGAGTCTGATGCTGATGGCCCTGGGTGGGCTGTTTCAGCGCGACCTCATCGAATGGGTGTCGGCGATGACCTACCAGGCAGCCAGCGGCGCCGGTGCGCAGAACATGCGCGAACTGATTTCGCAGATGGGCGCTTTGCATGCGGCGGTGGCGCCCGAGTTGGCCGATCCGGCCAGTGCCATCCTCGACATCGATCGCAAAGTGTCGCAGACGCTGCGCAGCGCTGATCTACCCACGGCGAACTTTCGAGGCGTGCCTCTGGCGGGCAGCCTCATTCCCTGGATCGACGTGCCGGTAGAAAACGGCCAGAGCATGGAAGAGTGGAAGGGCGGGGCCGAGTGCAACAAGATTCTCGGCAAGCCAGCCTTCCGCTCGCCGGGCAGCATTCCGATCGATGGGCTGTGTGTTCGAGTCGGCGCGATGCGCTGCCACAGTCAAGGACTGACCATCAAGCTGCGCACCGCGATTCCGACCGAGGAGGTCGAGTCAATTATGGCAGCCGGAAATCAGTGGGTCGAAGTGATCCCGAATGAGCGCGAGGCCACTGAACAGCGGCTGTCCCCGGCCGCGGTCACCGGAACCTTGAAAGTGCCTGTCGGTCGTGTGCATCGCCTGGCGATGGGGCCGGAATATATCGGCGCATTCACCGTCGGTGACCAACTCTTGTGGGGCGCGGCCGAGCCGCTGCGCCGCATTTTGCGAATCATCCTGTCGCGCTGACACATCGTCGATACAACACAATCTTCTTGAGAATGTTTGCTTAAGTAATTGATGTTGCGATATAAGCAGCCAGTCATCAACCGGAGAATGCCGTGAAACAACCGGTTTCGAGCCTTCGTCTGACCCGTTTTAGCCGCCCGGCCGGGCTGCCCGCGATTCCTTCGGCTGTTGCGATGGCCGTCTGGCTGGCCTTGGCGTCCGCGTCGGCTCCAGTTGATGCCGCAGGCCTGGGCCGCCTCACCGTTCAATCGGCACTCGGTCAGCCCTTCCGGGGTGAGGTCGAGGTGACTTCGCTGACCGCTGAAGAATCACAGTCCCTGTCCG
>Ga0114976_10002999_pt1 | contig 10575 bp, 10 predicted proteins | sample S_130805_EF_Meta_FD_87319 | JGI IMG/M metagenome (GOLD analysis project Ga0114976, IMG submission 87319) | Freshwater microbial communities from Lake Simoncouche, Canada to study carbon cycling - S_130805_EF_MetaG | ecosystem: Environmental > Aquatic > Freshwater > Lake | place: Lake...
ACAGCCGTCGAGGCGGTTTCGGCTCCAGCCGAGTCCGAGCGCCGGACCCGCGAGGGTTCAGAAGGTGGTCGTCGGGGTCGAGACGATCGCCGCGGCTCGCGCGACGGCCGTGGCCGTGAACCGCGTGAGCCCCGTGAGTCTCGCGAACCGCGGGAGGTCAAGGAGCCGCGCGAGCCCAAAGAAAGCCGAGAGGCGCGCGAGCCCCGTGAAGGCCGTCGCCCGCGCAACGATCGACGCCCGCAGAAGGACGCGGTCGAACTCAATGCAGAAGGGCTGTCTGCGGGCAATGCGGCTCCCGCCGAGTCGCTGTCCACTGATCGCACTGGGGCTGATGAGCCAAAGCGGCGCCGTGAGCCTCGGCGTGCGCCGGAGGTCATCCCAGCGGCGTCTCAGGCTGAGATCGATTTCCCCCAGGCCGACGCATCCAGGGCCGCTGCCGCGCAATCTGCCGACCAGGAGCCGGGTCTGATCGATCCTGCAGCCGCAGAAGGCGACGCCAGCGAAGGACGTCGCCGCAGCCGCCGCCGCCGTGGCGGTCGCGGACGCGACCGTGGCGACGGCTCGACCAGCGAGTCGTCGGAACTGGAGTCCTCAGAGCAGACGCTGGAATCAACGCTCGATGCAGCCGAGCCGACTGCAGTGACCGAGCCCACTGTGCTCGTGCCTGAAGCGGCACCCGCAGTGCAAGCGATCGAGGCACGCGCACAGCTTGAACCTGCGGCGATTCAGGTTGAAGCTCCGGCCGTTCAGGTCGAAGCCCCGGCGGTTGTGGCCCAGTTGACAACCCCGTCGACCGCCGCACCGGCCTCGTCACCAGCGCCTGCGCCAACGGAGGCTCGCACGCCACCGAGCCGACCTGCCACGGGTCTGCCGCTTGAGCGCGTGATTCCTGCCTCCATTGCCGCACTCGCACCGAGTTCGTCGGAAACCCCTCGGCCGATCGAAAGCGAGACAGCGCAAGCCGCCGAACCGCTTGAGCAGCCGGTCGCGGCACAGCCCGAGTTGGTCTCTGCCCCGCTGATCGAGGCAGTCGCAGCGCATGCTTTTGTCGAGCCGACAGCCATTCGCACGGAGCCCACCGAGTCGATCGCACCGCCGGTTGCAGTCCCTGTCGTCGATGCGAGTGCATTGACTGCCGTGGTCGAGAGCGTCGGTCTGCAGTGGGTTCAAACCTCGACCCGCACCGAGCCCGAGCCCGAGCCTGAGCCGATTGCGCCCAAGCCACGGGTTGCACGGGTCCGCAAGCCCCGGCCAGCGCCGGCGAGCGAGCCGCTGATGCAGATCGAGACCGAGACACCGCGGAATCCGGATTGATTGTCCGGTTCGACCGCAGGGCCCATCGATGGCAAAGCGAGCGGATTCCGGCAGCGATGAAGCCCGGGCCAGACCACAGGATCTGCCCTCGGTTGATCGGCTGCTCAGGCATCCGTTCGCACAGGCCCTGATCGCCGAGCATGGTCATCACCTGATTGCCCAGGCATCGCGCGAGCTGCTCGAGTCGATGCGTGCCCGGGCGGTCTGCGGTGAGCTGATCCACGAGGCACTCGAAGACGCCACGCTGCAGACGGCCCTGCACACTCAGGTCCTTGATCGGCTGGCACCTCGCCTGCGCCGGGTGCTGAATCTGACCGGTACGGTGATCCACACGAACTTCGGCCGGGCGCTGCTGGCCGATGAGGCGATGCAACGGGTCATGACCCTGATGGCATCGCCCAACAACCTTGAGTACGACCTTGAGTCGGGCGGTCGTGGCGATCGGGATTCGATCGTCGAATCCCTGTTGTGTTCACTCACCGGCGCCGAAGCCGCCACCCTCGTCAACAATAATGCGGCCGCGGTTCTGCTCAGCCTGGCCGCGCTGGCGGGCGGGCGGGAAGCGATCGTCTCACGCGGCGAACTGGTCGAGATCGGCGGCGCCTTCCGGATGCCAGATGTCATGGCAAGCGCAGGGGCGCAGATGATCGAGGTGGGCACCACCAATCGGACTCATCCTCAAGACTACGAACAGGCCATCGGCGCGCGAACTGCCGTGCTGATGAAGGTTCATACCAGCAACTATGTCGTGCAGGGCTTCACCCGCTCGGTCGACGAGTCCGAACTGGCACCGATCGCACATCGCCATGGCGTGACGCTGGTGAGCGATCTCGGATCGGGCGCACTGATTGATTTGTCTGCCTGGGGCCTACCCCGCGAGCCGCTGGTTCAGGACAAGCTGCGCGCCGGCTGCGATGTGGTCACCTTCAGCGGCGACAAATTGCTGGGCGGTCCTCAAGTCGGCCTGATCGTCGGTCGGCGCGAACCCATCGAGCGTATTCGGCGCTTCCCGATGAAGCGGGCGCTGCGGGTCAGCAAGCTGCCATTGGCCGCGCTCGAGGCCACACTTATGCTCTACCAACGTCCCGAACGGCTGGCCCAGGACCTGCCCACCCTGCGACTGCTCACCCGATCGCAGGCGTCGATCCAGGCGATGGCCCTGACGGTGCAGCCGCAGATCGCAACGGCACTTGCGCCACGATTCAATGTCGAGGTGGTCGAACTGCTTGGGCAGATCGGCTCGGGCTCACTGCCCATCGATCGACTGCCTTCTGCCGGGCTCGCCTTGTCACCGGTGGTTCGCAAAGGCATCGGTCGCGCGCTCGACGAACTCGCGCGCACACTGCGGGCACTGCCTGTGCCGGTGATTGGTCGCATCTCGCAGGACCGGCTGCTGCTCGATTTGCGCTGTCTCGAAGACGCGTCGGCCCTGCTCGACCAACTGCCCGCACTTCAAATTGCACTTGGATGAATTTCACAGACACACTGAACCGAATCACTGAGCAAAGGAAGGGAATCGATCCGGGTGGGTCGGCCGGGCTTCAAACCCGGTGGGTGGCGCCAGGCGTCGCCGGGTGGGTTCGACTCCCATTCCCTTCCGCCTACCCTTCGATCACTGCCGGAAATTCGCACTGGTAGACTGTCCTGGGAAGCCTTGCGATGTCCGAACGATTCATCATTCCGATTGCCGATCAGCGCTACGCCGCCGCACTACCGAGCGTGCCCGATCGCATTGAGCCAGCCACCGGACACCTGATCGATGGGCGTGGACGGCGTCTGCACGATCTGCGCATCTCGGTGACCGACCGCTGCAATTTCCGCTGCAGTTACTGCATGCCCAGATCGGTCTTCGACAAGGACTACGCCTTTCTGCCGCAGTCCTCCTTGCTCAGCTTTGAAGAGATCACGCGACTGGTCAGAATCCTCATCGAGCATGGTGTCGAAAAAGTCCGTCTCACCGGGGGTGAGCCCCTGCTGCGCAAGGACATCGAACGCCTGATCGCCATGCTGGCATCGCTTCAGACCCGATCGGGACTGCCGCTGGACCTCACCCTCACCACCAACGGCTCACTGCTTGCGCGCAAGGCCAGAGCCCTTCGCGATGCCGGACTGCGCCGCATCACGGTCAGCCTCGATGCACTGGATGACGCCACCTTTCGCGCCATGAATGACGCGGACTTCCCGGTGTCCGAGGTGCTGTCGGGCATCAAGGCCGCCGAAGCGGCTGGCTTCAAAGACATCAAAGTCAACATGGTGGTCAAGCGTGGCGTCAATGACCATGAAGTGCTGCCGATGGCCCGTTACTTCCGCGGCACGACTCAGATCCTGCGATTCATCGAATACATGGACGTGGGCTCATCGAACGGCTGGCGCCTCGATGAGGTCATGCCCAGCCGCAGTCTGATCGAGACCCTGCAGGCCCACCACCCACTTGAGCCGATCGATGCCAACTACCCCGGCGAGGTGGCCGAGCGCTGGCGATATCTGGACGGTGCAGGCGAGATCGGCGTGATTTCCTCGGTGACGCAGCCTTTTTGCGGCAGCTGTTCGCGTGCCCGGCTGTCGACCGAAGGGCGGCTCTACACCTGCCTCTTCGCACAAACCGGTCATGATCTGCGCGGTCTGATTCGCGGCCAGCATCCCGATGAGCACATCTCGGCGGCGCTGGCTGAGATCTGGCACACGCGGCTGGACAACTATTCCGAGGTCCGTTCAAGCCAGACCACCGGACTGCGCAAAATCGAGATGAGCTATATCGGCGGTTGACCCCACCATGGTCTGGATCGATCTCACCTCCAATGCCCGCCCGGTCACGACCACAGTCGATGCCATCGACGAGCAGGGCCGCACGATCCCGACACCGATCGCCGGCGAACATCCGCTCACGCTTTACCTCGATCGGCGCGAACTGGTGACACTCATGACTCTGGGTGCCGCGCCAGAACACCTGGCGCTCGGCTGGCTGCGAAACCAGCGCATCGTCCGCACCCCCGATCAGATCGCATCGATCCAGGTCGACTGGGACACCGCCTCGGTGGCAATCACCTCACGCACACAGGTCGATTTCGGCCGCTCGATCTGGGAGCAATCCGAAGCCGCCGGCCTCGATGCGCGCCTGGGCCAGCGTACGGTGACCACCGGCTGCGGCCAGGGCACGGTCTTTGGTGATCTCATGGACGAAATCGATTCGATTCGGCTGCGCGACGACGTCATGCTGACCGAATCGACGGTCTATCGGGTCATGGAACTCGCGCGCAGCCAGGAGTCCATCTACAAGCTGGCCGGGGCCGTCCACGGCTGCGCGCTGTTTACGAACCCTCAGGCAACTGCGGCGACCGAATCCAACCCGCAATTGCTGAGCTTTGTCGAGGATGTCGGCCGTCACAACGCAGTCGATGCCATCGCAGGGCGGATGTGGATCGACGGCACAGACGGCTGCGACAAGATCTTCTACACCACCGGCCGACTCACTTCCGAGATGGTCATCAAGTGTGGCCAGATGGGCATCCCGATCCTGCTGTCGCGATCCGGCCTGACCGGCATGGGCCATGAGATCGCCACCCGGTTGGGCATGACCCTGATCGGGCGCTGCCAGGGCCGCCATTACCTGCTCTTTTCCGGCGCACACCGTTTCATCCCCCGGCCGCAACCCACATGACTGCCAGCCCAGTGCCTCGGGACGACATCACCGGCGTCATCCTCGCGGGTGGTCTGGGACGACGCATGAGCCGCGATGGTCAGGGCATCGACAAAGGCCTGGTCGGTTTCGGTGATCGGCCGATGGCGGCCCACGTGATTGACCGGCTCAAGCCCCAGGTCGGCCGCCTTTTCATCAATGCCAATCGCAACCTGGATGCCTGGCGCACGCTGGGGCTGCCGATCCTGACCGATCGGATCGAAGGATTCGCAGGCCCTCTCGCCGGCCTGGAAGCCGCCCTGCATGCGGCCACCACCGACTGGATCGTGACCGTGCCCTGCGACTCCCCATTTTTTCCGCCCGATCTGGTCGGGCGACTCCATGCAGCCGCGATGTCGGCCTCAGCACAGGTCGCAGTCGCTCGGACCGGTCCGCAGACCCATCCGGTGTTCGCGCTGGTGCGCCGTGACCTGCATGAGCACCTCGTGAGCTTCCTGGCGACCGGACGTCGTCGCATCGATGCCTGGTATGCACCGCTCGATGTCGTCGAAGTCGATTTCACCGACGAAGCCGCATTCGTGAACATCAATACCGAACACGATCTGCAGCAGCACGCGGCGCGGGTCTCAAGATGAAACCGGACGCACCCGGAACAAGTCAGCACGGCCTGTGCAACCTTGCAGACATTCTGGCCAGCCTGCCCAACGCTCAGGCCGCAATGCTGCCAGTGGCCACCGCACGCACGGCGATGTCGCAATGCATCACGCCAATCACCGACATCGAGTGGATCGGCCTGCGCGACGGCCTCGGGCGAGTGCTGGCGCAGGACATCGATTCGCCGATCGATGTGCCCGCACACGACAACTCCGCGATGGATGGCTGGGCGCTGCGAGCAATCGACCTTCATGCCAGCGAACCCACTCGCCTGCAGGTGATCGGCGCGGCCCACGCCGGCTCGCCCTATGAAGGCCCAGTCGATGCCCATCAGGCGGTGCGGATCATGACGGGTGCGGTGATGCCTGCTGGTTGCGACACTGTCGTGATCCAGGAATCAGCCCGTGTGGACGGCGACTCGGTCCTGATTCCAGCGGGTCAGCAGGCGGGCCAGAACCGTCGACTCAAAGGCGAAGACCTCAGCCGCGGGCGCCCCGCAGTGCTCAAGGGCCGCCAGCTGCGCGCCTCCGATCTCGGCCTGCTCGCATCATTGGGCATCGCCGAGATCCCGGTGCTGCGTCCGCTCAGAGTGGCGTTCTTTTCGACCGGCAACGAGCTGCGATCGCTGGGTCAGACACTCGACCCGGGCTGCATCTACGACAGCAATCGATACACCCTTCACGGCATGCTGAGCCGTCTGGGCGTTGAGCTGATCGATCTGGGCGTCGTCCGCGATGAACCGCAGGCCCTCGAATCGGCCCTGCGCCGCGCAAGCCTTCAGGCTGACGCCATCATCTCCTCTGGTGGCGTCTCGGTCGGCGAGGCCGACTTCACCCGAGCAGTGATGAGTCGCACGGGCGAGGTCGCGTTCTGGACGATCGCCATGCGACCGGGTCGCCCGATGGCCTTTGGACGGGTTGGCTCAGCCGCTTACTTCGGTCTGCCCGGCAATCCGGTCGCCGTGATGGTGACCTTCCTGTTTCTGGTTCGGGATGCGCTGATCCAGCTCGGTGGCGGCACACCGCGCCCGCTGCTGCCAATGCGGGTGCGCAGCGCGCACCCGATCCGAAAACGTCCAGGGCGCACCGAGTATCAGCGTGCTGTCATCGAGATTGACAACCACGGAGAGTGGGTTGCTCGCATCGCGGGCAATCAGGGTTCCGGCGTGCTTCGCTCGATGAGCGAGGCCAATGCAATGGTGGTGCTGGCACATGAACAGGGGGACGTAGCCCCCGGTCAATGGGTCGAAGCAATTGCCTTTGAGGGCCTGCTCTGAAGCTTCACGCTCAGCGGCGTGTCGAGAGCGATCCCGGCAGCGAGGCGTAGTAGTCAGCGAGGTTGTCGATGTCGGCTTTGCTCAGGGCCTGAGCCTGGCCAGCCATCACTGCGTTCTTGCGCGAACCGGTCTTGTAGTCGGTGAGCGCGCGGACCAGAAAGTCGGGATGCTGGCCCGCCAACTTGGGATAGGACGGATCGATCGGGGTATTGCCGTCTTTGCCATGACAGGCTGCACACACGGCATCCGCCTTGGCTTGTCCGGCCGCGCGGTCAGCCGCCTGACCGGGTACTGCTGCAAGACTGAGCGCAGCCATCGCAAAGGCCGCCACGGCGATTCGGTTCGGGGTAGACATCATGGACAGGGTCTTGAAGGAATGCATTGGGTTCAGTTCACTTGCTGCCGTAGTAGGCGGCGAGGTCGGCCATATCCTGATCACTGAGACTGCCTGCAATCGCACGCATCGTGGGATGGCTGCGATCGCCTTTCTTGTAAGCCGCCAAAGCAGCTTCGATGTACTTTGCACTTTGCCCCGAGATCATCGGCACCCGGTAGACACTCGGAAACGACGCACGGTAGCCCGGAATCGCATGGCAGCCGATGCATTGCGAAATTTTGTCCTTGCCGGCGACCGGATTACCCGTGACCGCAAAGGCAGGAACAGGAAGAAGCGCCAGGGCACACAGGGTTGCGGCGGCGAATATGAATCCTGAACGGGAAGCTGTTGTCATTGTGGAGTGATCCCTTCTAGGGATGAAACGGAATGGCGTGCTGCACTGCACCGCGGCGGATTCTACCCGAGCGATGGCTTTTCCGTATACTCGACCGGTTCGGTTTCGGGGCCGCGCAACGCTCGCCGAGCCGTCATCCCAACTCTCAGGCGAACCCATTCATGCGTTTCGAAGGCACTTCTACCTACGTCGCCACCGACGACCTCAAGCTGGCGGTCAACGCCGCAATCACCTTGCAACGCCCGTTGCTCATCAAGGGCGAACCCGGTACCGGCAAGACCATGCTGGCCGAGGAAGTCGCTGCAGGGCTCGACATGCCCCTGCTTCAGTGGCACATCAAGTCCACCACCAAAGCACAGCAAGGGCTGTACGAGTACGACGCGGTGTCGCGCCTGCGCGATTCACAGCTCGGTGACGAGCGGGTCAAGGACATCACCAACTACATCGTCAAGGGCGTGCTGTGGCAGGCCTTCGAAGCCGACAAGCCGGTCGTGCTGCTGATCGACGAAATCGACAAGGCCGACATCGAGTTCCCCAACGACCTGCTGCGCGAAATCGATCGCATGGAGTTCTATTGCTACGAGACGCGTCAGCTGATCAAGGCCAAACACCGGCCGGTGGTGATGATCACCTCGAACAATGAAAAGGAGCTGCCCGACGCATTCCTGCGCCGCTGCTTCTTTCACTACATCAAGTTCCCCGACAAGGACACGATGCAGGCGATCGTCGATGTCCATCAGCCGAACATCAAGAAGGACATGCTCAAGGAGGCGATGGAGAGCTTCTTCCAGATCCGCGAGCTGCCCGGCATCAAGAAAAAGCCCTCGACCTCCGAGCTGCTCGACTGGCTCAAGCTGCTGGTTGCAGAAGACATCCCGGCCGAGGCCCTGCAATCAAAGGACGGCAAGGCAGCGATCCCGCCGCTGCATGGCGCACTTCTCAAGAACGAGCAGGATATCCACCTCTTCGAGCGCCTGATCTTCATGGCGCGCCATAACCGCTGAGGAAGCCGGGCAGCGCTGTCATGATTACCCTGACTGCCCTGCCCGCTCCTGACTGCCATGCATTGGTACTACCTGGCTGCGGCCATCGTTTTCGAAGTTGGCGCCAGCGTCGCGATGAAGCTGTCGCAGGGCTTGTCACGTCCCGGCCCGGTGTTCTGGATGATGTCGCTGTATGCCATCGCCTTCGCCTGCAATGCGATGGCCCTCAAGAAGCTCGACCTCTCGGTCACCTATGCGATCTGGTCGGGGCTGGGCACGGCGCTGATTGCGATCGTGGGCATGACCTGGTTTCGGGAGCCCGTCAGCGCGGTGCGCATCGGCAGCATTCTGCTGATCGTGATCGGCGTGGTCGGTCTGGCCCTGTCGGCCCGCAATACCTGAGCGCGGCCAGCCCATGAGTCCGCCAGCCGTTTCGTCAGCCCTGCCCTGGCCGCCGCAGCCGCAGCCGCTTTCCGGGCAGTGTGTTCGCCTGGAGCCATTGGCCAGGGCACATGCCGACGGACTGCGGGCGGCGATTGCCGATGGGCAGCTAGATACGCTGTGGTTCACGATCGTCCCCGCGGCCGATGCAGTGGATGCTTGGATCAGGACCGCACTGACAGCCCAGACTGCAGGCCAGGCACTGCCCTTCGTGGTGCGAAGGCTGCGTGACGACCGGATCGTCGGCTCGACCCGCTACATGAACATCGAAGCCGCGCAGCGCCGACTTGAAATCGGCACGACCTTCTACTCCGCTTCAGTGCAGCGCAGCGCCCTGAACACCGAGTGCAAGCGGCTGTTGCTGTCGCATGCCTTTGAATCCCTGCACTGCCTGGCGGTCGAGTTTCGCACCCACTGGTTCAATCACCGGTCGCGCGAAGCGATTGCCCGCCTGGGCGCAAAACAGGACGGCGTGCTGCGCAACCATCAGCGCCTGGCCGATGGCAGCCTGCGCGATACCGTTGTGTTTTCGATCATCGACAGCGAGTGGCCGGCGGTCAGACGGCACCTCGAGTTCCGGCAGGCGAGATTGCCTGCCCCTTAGTTCAGTCTTTAGCCTGACCTTTAGCCGAATCATTAGCCACTTTGACGCAGCACCCTGATTTCTCAACCGCTTTCGCCTTTCACCGGAGTAACCCATGCTGATCGACTTTTTCTTACACCTTCGAACAGCGAAGCTGCCCGTGTCGATCAAGGAATACCTCACGCTCCTGGAGGCGATGCGCAAGAACGTGATTGGCCAGTCGGTCGATGATTTTTACTTCCTGTCGCGAGCGACCCTGGTCAAGGACGAGCGCAATTTCGACAAGTTCGACAAGGCTTTTGGTGCCTATTTCAAGGGGGTGGACAGCATCGAGGGCATCGACATCGATGTGCCGCTCGATTGGCTCAAGCGCCAGCTGCAGCGTGAATTCACCGCGGAAGAAAAGGCGGCGATCGAGGCCATGGGCGGCCTGGACAAACTGCTCGAGCGGCTCAAGGAGCTGCTGGAAGAGCAGAAGGAGCGCCACGAGGGCGGCAAGAAGTGGATCGGCACCAACGGCACTTCGCCGTTTGGCAATGGCGGCTTCAATCCCGAAGGTATCCGGGTGGGCGGCCCTCCGGGCGGCAACCGCACCGGCGTGAAGGTCTGGGAGCAGCGCGCTTACAAGGACTATGACGATCAGGTTGAACTGGGCACCCGCAACATCAAGGTCGCGCTGCGTCGCTTGCGCAAATTTGCACGCCAGGGTGCCGAGGACGAACTCGATCTGGACGACACCATCGCCTCGACCGCACGCAACGCCGGCTACCTGGACATCAAGATGGTTCCGGAGCGCCACAACACGATCAAGGTGCTGATGCTGCTCGATGTCGGCGGCACGATGGATGACCACATCAAACGCACCGAAGAACTCTTCTCGGCCGCCAAGACCGAGTTCAAGCACATGGAGTTCTATTACTTCCACAACTGCGTGTATGACTTCGTGTGGAAGAACA
>Ga0114976_10003000_pt1 | contig 10575 bp, 11 predicted proteins | sample S_130805_EF_Meta_FD_87319 | JGI IMG/M metagenome (GOLD analysis project Ga0114976, IMG submission 87319) | Freshwater microbial communities from Lake Simoncouche, Canada to study carbon cycling - S_130805_EF_MetaG | ecosystem: Environmental > Aquatic > Freshwater > Lake | place: Lake...
GATTTGCTGTCGATGCCCCCGCCCAGCTCGGGTGGGCTGCATGTGGCGCAGGTGCTCCAAATGGTCGAGCGCTACCCGATCAAGGACCTGCCAGTCACGCAGCGCGTGCATGTCTTTACCGAAGCGATGAAGCTCGCCTTTGCCGACCGCGCCTACTGGCTGGGCGATCCCGATTTCGCGAAGGTGCCGCGCGGGCTGTTGGACCGGGCTTACACGGATGCTCTGTCGAGAAAGATCGACCTGGCGAAGGCGACGAAAGTGCCGACGCATGGCGACCCGGCGCGGCCGCATGACGACGTCTTCGGCAAGCACACGACGCACCTGAGCACGGCGGATGCCGAGGGCAATTGGGTGGCCCTGACGCAGACGATCAACACTGCCTTCGGCAGCAAGGTCATCATTCCTGGCACGGGCGTGATGATGAATAACGAGATGGATGACTTCTCCGTGCAGCCCGGCGTGCCAAATGCTTTCAAGCTCATCGGTGCCGAAGCCAATGCCGTGGCCGCAGGCAAGCGCCCTCTTTCCAGCATGAGCCCTACGCTGGTGCTGAAGGACGGCAAGCCATTGATCACCGTGGGTGCCGCCGGTGGACCCACGATCATCACGCAGACGGTGCTCGCGCTGAGCCATATCATCGACCAGGGCATGGGACCTGCGAAAGCTCTGGCCAGTCCGCGCTTTCATCACCAGTGGGCACCCGACCTGTTGAAGATCGAAACCGCATTTGGCGCTGACACCCTGACCGCCCTGGAAGCGCAGGGCCACGCGCTGGAGACATCCTCCGGGTTCGGCGCGTGCCAGTGCATCATGCAGCTGGAGGGCAAACTGGTGCCTGCGCATGATCCGAGGGTGCCAGGGAAGGCGGGAGGGTGGTGAAGCCCCAAAGCGGCACCCGTGCTGCCGTCGGGTGCCGACAGCAAGCCTAGCGCGGGGCGGCAACACCGCCGCTGGTGCATGTCGGCACCCAGCCCGGTGTTGGGTGCCGACACTACCGCAGTCGACACCCGACACTAGGCTGGGCGTCGTCCCCCTGCGGCAAGCTTGTTGCAGAAAGTGTGCTCCAGGAGGCGCAGGCGGGCTGTGACAGCACGGCTTCCTTTTTCGTCCCAGTTGCGCCCAGCGCCATCCTTTGCCACATATCCACCTGACATGCAGACCACCCCGATCACTTACGACGACCTCCGCTCCTCCGTCATCTCCGTGCCGCCGCTGGCGCGCAAGGCTGACCTTTCGCTCAACGACGCGGAGAACACGAAGCTGATCAAGCACTTGGAGGCCGGTGGTGTCCGCACGTTCTTGTATGGCGGCAATGCGAACCTCTACAACATCGCGGTCAGCGAGTATGCAAAGCTGCTGGAGTATCTCGCGGGGGCTGTCGCGCCGACCAGTATCGTGGTGCCCAGCGTGGGGCCGTTCTATGGCAACATCGTCGATCAGGCCGACATCCTGAAGAGCTTCAAGTTCCCGACCGCGATGATCCTGCCGACCTTGTTCCCGGCCAAGCCAGCGGGCATTCAGATCGCGGTGCGACACTTCGTCGAGCGCTCAGGCATTCCTGCCGTGCTTTACATCAAGGACGAAAGTTACATCACGCCCGAAGCGGCTACGCAGCTCGTCAATGAAGGCCTGATCTCCTGGATCAAATACGCCGTCGTGCGTGACAACCCAGCGGTCGATCCATACCTGACCAAGCTCATTGATCTCGTCGATCGCAAGCTCATCGTCAGCGGCATCGGCGAGCAGCCTGCGATCATCCACCTGCGCGACTTCGGCATCACGGGCTTCACCTCCGGCTGCGTCTGCGTCGCTCCAGCATTGTCGATGAAGTGCATGGCTGCGATTCATCGCGAAGACTATGCGGAAGCCGAGGCCATCCGTGCGCAGTTCGAGCCGCTGGAAGACCAGCGCAACTCGCACGGCCCGATCCCCGTGCTGCATCATGCGGTGCAACTGGCGGGCGTAGCCGACACGGGTCCGTTCCTGCCGCTGCTCGCGCCTTTGGCCGACGAGAGTCTGCCTGCGATCAAGCAAGCGGCGCTGGAGCTGCTAGCGAGGAACTAAGAGGTATCCCCGAAACGAGGTTGCGTCGGTCACTGCTTCAGCGCAGCTCGCATGACAGTCACTTCATTTGTGGTGATACCGTCAATGCCCAGTTCGGCTAGCATCTTGGCCTTTTCGGGATCATCGACGGTCCACACGTAAACCTCCAAGCCGGCATCGCGGATCTGCTTCACAAAAGCCTCGTTCCAGGGCCAGTTCGCGCCCAGATCCAGACCGTCGAGACCGGCTTCCTGCGCCTGCTTGATGAAGGGCGTCACATCCGTGCGCGGCTTCTTCTCGTTGTCCTTGCCATCGGCGAGTAGGTAGACCTTGATCCAGGGCATGGCCTTTTTCGCCGCCACGCAGGTGGGGTAATCAAAGCAGATGATCGCCAGCTGCGCGGAGCGGTCTTTCATGGGCTCTAGCACCGCGGTAAGCGCAGGCACGACTTCCGCCTTGCACTTGATCTCCAGGAAGAAGCGTTGCTTGCCTTTCGGCATGGTGGCCAGCGCCTCTTGCAGTGTGGGCAGCTTTTCGCCCTGGTATTTCCGGGCCTTCCAGGCACCCGCATCTAGCTTTTGTAACTCGGCAACCGTGGACGTCGCGGGCACGAGCACCTGCCCGGTGGTGCGCTTGGTGTCCTTGTCATGCAGGAGGATGATGCCGCCGTCCTTGGTCAGATACAGGTCGAGTTCGCAAGCGTCCGTGCCAGCTTCCCACGCGAGGTTGAACGCTGCGACTGTGTTCTCCGGTGCCTTGGCCGAGTAGCCACGATGAGCGACGATTTCTGTGGCGGCGCAAGGAGATACCAAGACTAGCAGGGAGGACATGAGCAGTCGAGTAGACATAAAGGGAGTGAAGCTAATTAAACGCTAATCACCAAGACACGATTACATCGTGTGTGGCTTTGAGTTGGAGAAATGAGTGGCGAGACGCCCGGCCGCTTGCTCACTTTGCACGATGAGCGAGATCACACTGCGCGAACTTACCCAGGATGAGCTGTCGGGCATTTTGCCCTTGATCCAGCAGCTCAACCCTCACCAGGACCCGGCCGAACTGGCGCGACGGTTGGAGTTGATGCGACCGCTGAACTATCACTGTCTGGCTGCCTTCGATGCCATGACCATGGTCGGCGTGTGTGGCTTCTGGTTGGGCGTGCGTTTTTGGAGTGGCGAATACATCGACATCGACAACGTCGTGGTGGACGAGTCTCGCCGTTCTCAAGGCATCGGCGAGCAAATGATCGCTTGGGTGGAGGACTATGGGCGAACACGTGGCTGTCAGATGGCCATGCTGGACTGCTACGTGACAAAGCATGGGGCGCACAAGTTTTACTTCCGACGGGACTACCAGATCGTGGGCTATCACTTCACCAAAATGCTGCCCAACCCGTGATGTGAGGGGCGCAACGCCGACATGTTGCAGGACAAGAATCGTGTCTGGTGTTCCGTTGAACGTTTGGTAGTCTGACCGAGTCTGTATCTACCCAATGATCCACAAGCTGACAGCTTTGACGCTTGCTTTGCTGATCGCCAGCCCGGTGTGCTGGTGCAGCTGGATGCACGTCGCGGCAACGCAGGCCGAGGTGCCAAGCTGCTGTCAGCAGAAGGCCGACCATCAACAGCACGCTCCGGAGAAGCCCTCGGACTGTCCTTGTTCAAAAGCGCCCAAGGCGCGTGAACTGGCCAGCCACAAGGTCTTGATCCCCGCGCCCATGCCTTTGGCCGACGCGGTGCCTGCACCCTATCTCGATAACCATTTCCCCACGGCGTGGCGCTCGCAGACTGCCTTGGTGTGGAGCACCCAGCACAGCCCGCCGCGACCCGCGATCGCGCTGCGTGTGCTGCACTGCTCGTGGCTCATTTGATCCCGGCCGCGTGCTGACTGGCAGCCCATGCGTAAGCGCAAGGGCGGGACACGATGGCGATGAAGCACATCGCACTTATCAGAAGTGTCTCGAGACCAGCGGCTGCCCCAAGCGCCTCTTTGTTGCGGTGGCGTCGCAACCCAGGCCCTGGCCTTCCGCCTGCGGCTCAGCAGCCTGGACTTTCCATTTCAAAGGCGATCTGTGCTCCGAACAAATCAACTGATCCAACTTATGAAAACCATTCTGACCCTCCTCTCCATCGCCGCCATTTCCACCGGTGCCTTCGCAGGTGAAGCCTGCAAAAAGTGCTGCTCCGACAAAGGCAAGTCCTGCGCTGAGTGCTGCAAGGACAAAGGCAAAAGCTGTGGCAAGGACTGCTGCAAGGAAGAGAAGTAACCGACTCTGACCCGAAACAACCCACGCCGCCGCCTTCATACCGGGAGGGCGGCGGCCATTTGATTCCCTCTTCCATGATCTCTCACCTTTCGCTCACCACGCTCGCCTGCGCCATGATGGCCGCGCTGACCAGTTGCGGGCCTGATGCCAAGCCTTACCCGCTGGACACTTGCCTAATCTCTGGCAACAAACTCGGGGCCCACGGCGAGCCCTACGTGCTCGTGCGTGATGGCCAGGAAGTGAAGCTCTGCTGCGAGCCTTGCCTGGACGACTTCAACAAAGATCCAGCCAAATACCTGGCCGAGATCGCTGCGAAGGCGAAGCAGTAACGACCAACGAAAACGGGCAGCTCTCGCGAGCTGCCCTTATTCATTTTAAACTGGTTGGTTCGCTAGGCTCACTGCCCGCCTGCCTTCTTCGCTTGGGCTTGGCTTTCGGGCGACAGGTTCGCCAGCGGGATGGTGTAATACGTGCCATCGGCAGTCTTCACCACCACAGCGTCCCCTTCCAGACGAGCAAAGAGCGCCAGCAGGCTCTTGCCGGCTGTGTTGGTCCATGTCTGGGCAGCACCTGCCGCTGGAGCAGCGGCGGTCGGCGCAGCACCTGCGGCCTCGAAGCTTGCACCTTCCTGAATCCAATCCTTGAGCACCTTCACCTCGGCGGGCGTCAGCATGTTCTTGCCCTTGGGCGGCATCACGTCTTCGTCGTCCTTTGGCAGCGTGACGGTGATCACAAGACTGCTGGCGTCCGGTGAACCAGCTTTCACATTGCTCTCAATGTCCGCCTTGCGGTCGATGGCGAAGTCGCCCTTGGTTTTCCCCTTCTTCTCCATGTGGCATTCGCTACACTTGCTGTTCAGGATAGGGAAGACCTGCTTGGCGAAATCAACGGCCTGAGCTTGAAGGGAGATAGCGCCGCAGAGGGTCGCAACGAGCAATGAGGGGCGATGGGTGATCATGAGAGGAACAGGATTTAAGGCGGCAATTGTAGGAGGCGGAGACGGCGCGTGCAATCTTTTGCACGGGCTCAGCGATAACGCGCCAGACCTTCCAAGTATTGGTGCGCAAGTGCGGTTTTTGGTGATTCGAAGAACTCCTTCGCCGCGCAGCTCTCCTGCACCTGCCCTTGCGCCAGGAAAATGACCCAGTCCGCGACCAGCTTCGCAAAGGACACCTCGTGCGTGGCGAGCACGATCTGCTGGCCGTTCTCTGCCAGCTCGCGCACCACATCCAGCACCTCGCCGGTCATCACGGGATCAAGTGCGGAGGTCGGCTCATCGAGCAGCAGCAGGCGCGGCTTTGGAGCCAGGGCACGAGCAATCGCCGCGCGCTGCTGCTGGCCGCCGGACAGCTCGGCAGGCCGTTTGTGCTCATGGCCGATCAAGCCCAGGCGGTCCAGCATTTCCCGGGCTCGGGCTTCGGCTTGCTCGGGGGCGACGCCATGAACGACGCGCAGCGGCAGTGCCACATTTTCCAAAGCCGTGAGGTGCGGAAAAAGATTGTAGCCCTGGAAGACGAAGCCATTCGTGCGGCGAGCCGCGAGTGCGCCGGCTTCATCATGTGGCAGCTCTTCGCCATCCATCTGCACGCGACCGGACTGCGGCACCAGTAGGCAGCCCAGCACACGTAGCAGGGTCGATTTGCCCCCGCCCGATGGGCCGAGCAGCGCCACGACCCGGGCATCCGTTTCCGTGCGAAAAGTCACGCCGTCCAAAGCTCGCTGCGTGCCGAAGGCCTGCACGACGGATTGCGCCTCAAGTTTCATACGCGAACCTCCTTTCCAAGCCCTGCGCCAGCCAAGTGAGCGGCAGCGTTATCGCCAAATACGCCAGCGCCAGCGGGATAAAACCCTCCAGCGCGGTGTAGCTGCGTGAGTTGATCAAGCGGGTGATTTGCGTGACTTCCTCAATGCCCAGCACGGAGAGCAGCGACGAGTTCTTGATCAGGCTGACCAACTCACCCGTCGTCCCTGGCAGCGCCCGCCGCACCGCCTGGGGAATCAAAACGTAGCGGTAGGTCTGCACGGTATTGAAGCCCACAGCTCGAGCCGCCTCGCGCTGGCTGCGACCGATGCTCTCCAGCGCGCCGCGAAAAATCTCCGCCAGATACGCCGCCTCGAACAACCCCAGCAGTAACATGCCGACCACGATCGGCTCATTGATGCGCAGCGCATTCGCCACCACGTAGTAGCCGATCAGGAGCTGCACCAGCAGCGGCGTGGAGCGTACCAGGGTGATCCAGCCCCTGCACGCTAGCCGCACTGGCTCCCACGGCGCGCGGCTGCCGAGCATCAGCCCAAACCCCGCCGCCAAGCACACGACCAGTGAGCCGGTGCCAATGCCCAGCGTGGTCAGCCAGCCTTCAAAAAACAGCCCTCGGTTCAGCCAGAAGCCAGACCAGTTCCAGCGATACTGAATACTAGCAAAGGCGCCGAAAATGGCCCCTGCGGCCAGCACCAGCAGCACCGCGACCCAGAGCGAGGTGCGCCATCGTGGGGGGCTGGAGGGGTCCAAAGTAGAATCAGGCATGGCTGGGAGTCTGGCACAGACGCACCCCAAGTGCCAGCAGCGCGACAATGATTTGCGCCCTCCTCAATGGCTGGGAGAGGCAGCGAATGGCCCTGACTGATTATCGCCAGCCGCTGAATCATTGGAAGTTTATAAAAATAACCATAAATTTTGAAAATGCGAATTGCTAACTATTTCAGGTTTATTATAATTATCGTATGAAAATGTCGGTTAGCCCTTCGTCTTTGGCCCCTCTGATTAGCGGGCTGGGCCTCGGCCTTGTGGTGTTGGGGTCGCCCCTGACGACCTTCGGCCAAGCCTACCAACCGCAGGGGCCTTTCAATCCTGGGAACGTTTCGACACAACGCCAGACGAGCTTGATACCGCCTGCCTACCAACAGCAAGGCATGCCTGCCGCCAACACCGGCCTACAATACGGGGCTCCTCAAGCACCCGCCTACCAGAGTCAGCCCACGCCGACAACCCAGACCCGCCGTAGCACGCCCCAGACCACCGCCCCAATCTACGCGCCGACACCGCCATTCCAACTGCCCCCCGCGTATGCCCAGCAGGGACTGTATCCACGGCCGCAGCCTTACCCTGGATATGCGCACCCCCAGCCTGCTCCCATTTACCAGACGCCAATAAACGTGCCGCAGTCTACGAGCACGAGCAGAGAGATCTCTGCCCTGAAACTGAAGAATAAGGAGCAAGATCGACGCCTGTCAGTCCTAGAGGCGCGCGGGAGCAACTCCCGGCCCAGGGCCACGACCGGCTACACGAAATACACCGTGCGCTGGGGTGACACGCTGTGGAGCATCGCCGAACGCCACGGCGCTAGCGAAAGCGCGATCAAGAGCGCCAACGGTCGCACCACCGACAATCTGAGGGAAGGCGAGACCCTGCTCATTCCTGACACTAGCGGCACTTATGTGCCCTCAACCCCAGGGCTCGGCAGCAGCGGCAGCACGCACATTGTCCAGCCCGGCCAATCACTCAGCAAAATCGCCGCCAGCTACCGTGTCTCCACGCGGTCGCTGCAAGAGACGAACGGCATCACCAACCCAGACGTGATCGAAGTGGGGAGTGTGCTGACCATTCCAGGACGCGGTCGCACCGTGAAACCGAAAGCCAAGACCCGCTACGTCAGCAAGCCCTCCAAGCCCAAGGAAGAGGTGGTGTATTCCGCCGTGCCCCCGCCAGCGAGCCAAGGCTTGGGCAACGTCCCAAATACCTCCGGTCCTCGCGGCGTCACCAGCTATCGGGTGGAAGCAGGCGATGAAATCCAAACGGTTGCCCGCAATTTCGGCACCACGCCCGCCGAGCTTCAGCGCATCAACAAGCTGAGCAGCCAGAAGCTGCCGGCCACTGGCGAAGAGATCATTGTGCCCCTGCCAGGCTCCTTGTCTCTCTGATTGCGCCAAAGGAAAGAGATGGAAATACACCGCCTGCCGCGTAGAACGAAGCCGCATGTTGAACAAGCTCTCCCTCGCCTTTGCAATCACGGTCGGTGCGACATCGTTGTTTGCCCAGCAACCCGCACCACTGAAGGCCGAAGTCGTCTCCGTCGAAAAGATCTGGGATCGAGGCAATCACAATGCGTTCACCGATCTGATCCGCTTCCAGAACCTGTTCTACTGCACCTTTCGCGAGGCTGCGGCGCACGTGGGCGGCAATGGCCAGATCCGTGTGCTGGCTTCGTATGACGCCAAGTCATGGTCGCCAGTCACCTTGATCAGCGAAGAAGGCATCGACCTGCGCGACCCGAAGTTCTGCCCCACCAAGGAAGACCGGCTGTTCATGGTCGTGGGCGGATCGACTTACCAGCGCACCCAGCTCATGGGGCGTCGCCCGCGCGTGTTGACCAGCACTGACGGCAAAAACTGGTCCCCCCCCGTGAAGGTGCTGGCCGACGGCGATTGGCTCTGGCGCGCCGTGCTGCATGACGGTCGCTACTATGGCACCGTTTACAACACACACCCGACCACGGGCGGCCCCAAGGAAGAAGCCGAGTGGTCACTAAAGCTCTACACCAGCGTGGACAGCAAAGCGTGGTCGCTGAATGCCCCCTGGGAAATCAAAGGCCGCCCGAATGAAGCCACCGTGCGCGTGCTAAAAGATGGAAGCATGATGGCGCTCGTCCGCCGCGAGACGCCGGGCATGAACAAGGGCATGATCGGCACCTCTCCCGCCCCTTTCCGCACTTGGACCTGGAGCGAGGTTGCCGTGCCACTCGGCGGGCCGAATTTCATCGAGCTGCCCGATGGTCGCTTGATCGCAGGATCGCGCGGCTTTGGCAAGACACCCGGCGCGCACATGGTGCTGTTCCAAATGACCGGCACGAGCCTGACGCCGCTAATCGAATTGCCCAGCAGTGGCGACTGCAGCTACCCCGGCCTCGTCTTCCACGAAGGCCACCTCTACGTCAGCTACTATTCCTCGCACGAAGGCAAGACAAGCATCTACATGGCCAAGGTGAAGATCGACTGATGCGACGCATCATCGGATCATGAAACGCCGCACCTTCCTCACGGCTCTGGCTGCCAGCCCCGGGCTTTCACGCGCGGCAGCGCCGTGGCACGTCAGCCGCCGAGAGGCCGACATCGCCCTGTCCGCAGGCGCGGTGCTGCATCGCTTCAGTGTGTCGGGGGAAGATTCGGCGGACTTCCAGGTCGTGCGTTTTTCGTCGAGCCGGTGCACGCTGCGAGTCATTGACCAGAATGAAGCTGACGCCGTACACCTGGACGAGGCGATGCCACGCATCGGCGCCATCGCAGGGGTAAATGGCGGATTCTTCAAACCGAATTTTGATCCCCTGGGCCTCGTCATCGCCCAAGGGCAGCGTGCAGGTGCGTGGCAGAAGTCATCGCTGCTCGGCGGGGTTGTCATGGTGAAAAAGGAGCGGCCCCTGCTGCTGTGGCGGGATGAGTTCCAAGACAGCGCCCGCATCACCGAGCTGCTGCAAGCCGGTCCTCGATTGGTAAACAACGGCGCGTCCGTCAGCGGATTGGACCGCAAGGCCAGTCGGCCGCGCACCTTCATCGCGACCGACAATGCGGGGGAGTGGCTCATCGGCATCGGTGCCTACACCAGCCTCGCACATCTGGCCCAGATCCTAGCCCTGCCAGGGTTGGTGCCTGGGATGGAAATCGCCCGAGCTCTCAACTTCGACGGTGGAAAATCGACCGCACTCTGGGCTCGCACCCGAGCCGGGCCCGTGATTTCCGAGTCCGAATTGGGCAAGGTAAGAAATTTTGTCGCCATCCTGCCAAGAAATCAGTGAACGTTTCGTCCTGCCTGCGCTATCGAGCCGTAGTTGGAAGAGCTTTTTCGTTTGATCGCCCCTGCCTGAATCCCACCCTGTTACAACCACTCAACCCACGAACCACCACGTGAAATTCAAGTGTCCCTCCTGCAACATGACGCTGCAATCCGAGTCCGATATGGCCGGTAAAATGGTCCGCTGCCCCAGCTGCGATACCAAGCTGCAGATTCCTGATCTGGCGACCCCACCCGGAGTGCCTATGCCAACCGGTGTGGACAGTGCCTGGGAGGGCGAAAAGCAGCATGAACTCGCCGGTGGCGAGAGCTATTCGTCGGAACCTGCACAGCCAGAGAAACCTCACCGCACAGGTTGGGTGGAGAGCGACCCCACCAACCCGAGTAGCTGGCTGAGCTTGATCATTGGCTTAGTGGTCGCGGTCACTTTCTTGTCCATGCTGTGGCCCTTCAATCCGCCAGCTGACAAGCCGATCTCGGACTA
>Ga0114976_10003003_pt1 | contig 10569 bp, 17 predicted proteins | sample S_130805_EF_Meta_FD_87319 | JGI IMG/M metagenome (GOLD analysis project Ga0114976, IMG submission 87319) | Freshwater microbial communities from Lake Simoncouche, Canada to study carbon cycling - S_130805_EF_MetaG | ecosystem: Environmental > Aquatic > Freshwater > Lake | place: Lake...
CCTTCGGTCCCGCTTTCGGATAGTGCGGCTCAATCAGGGCAAGCAGACGCCCCCACGGCACTACCGCATCCATCTCCGCCAGGAACTGCTCCCGCCGCGTTACCTTCTTCTTCATCGCGTCGCACAAGCCGGGAAAGGCAGGCTGTTTCGGCATCGGCAGGGCTCCTTGCAGGATCGCTAAAGCTTATCAGATCACGCCGAAAACAGCGAGTTTTTCAGACGTTCCTTGTCTCCAGAGTGGTTCGATGCGTCCGCTCCGCTTTCTATCTCCAACAGTTTTATTTCCGTCAGCGGTCCGACAGTGCTTGCACCATCATCGTAACGATCCGTTGGATTCCCGCAGGGGCTTGCCCAATCAACAGCTGCAAGCCGTTTGGTTAGCTCTTCTGCAATACTGTCCAGCTGCCAATTACCTGTCTCGTTAATGATCTTGATACCCATTCTTTATACCTCTTACGCGGATGTATGCCATGATTGGTCAGTTTTTTTACTTAACTTTGGTTGGAGGTTCTTCAGAAAACAGGTGGCCGTCCACCAACATTGCAGAGGTCGCTGTACCTCCGCCACGATCTGTCTTATAATTAACATTCAGAACTACTGCTCTTTCGATCAAGAATTCTAGCCCATTTCCAGCGAAAAGCGAATCTATAATTGCATCAACCTTTGGCGACGACGTGTACTGAATCTTAGCGGTAGCGGTATCGTCCCAATATAACGGATAGTGTGCTCCTTCGATTACAGATACAACAGCCATGATACGTATGTGCTCCGCCGTGAAAATCAATGCGCAATCATTTTTCAGCCCTCTGACCATGAAAGTGGTGTTGACTGAATCATTGCGCCACTTGGCTGTATTCAATTTGACCTGACCGCCATGGTAGGTATCCGTCAAGAAAGAGTCGATTATCCAGAATTCGTTTTCCAAAAACACAGCGTCGCTCGCCGTATAAAACACGTACTTTCCACCGGCCGTGAAGCGCGGGTCGACGTCCAGCCGACGCATTCCCAACCCCTCCACCGGCCCGCATTTGTTGTAGAACGTGCCCCCCGGCAGCGGAGCGGCAAAATCAACGACTGGCGCCGGTGTGGTGCCCGGTTCGTCGGCTGGCGCAGGACCGCAGGCAAGGACCGCAACACACAGCCCGGCCACCTTTACCAACTTCCCCATCGCGCTCTCCACTGTCACTATCACCGTCATCAGGCACCGCGCCGTCGCCACCGCACCCGAACCGCGCGGCATCATCCACTCTGCTCAACCCTCAATCGGCTCGCCGCAGTGTCACACATCCTTAAGCGCAAACGCTGCCGCCCGGAACCGGCTGGGTCAGATCAAGCGCCGCCGCCTCGATCTCACCGGAAAACTGCTGTTCTTCTTCGGTGCATCCCGCCAGAACCAGGCAGTACGCCAGCAGCCCCAACAGTCTGCGCATCCACCCCTCCGCCGAAACCTTGCCGCCCGCCCGGATCAACCCACGCGCGACTCACGCGACCCTCACAGGATCGTGTCCTGTTTTGGTTAATTGATCAAGCCCCCGTGAACACCCGCGCGCCCCGGCGGCGTGACGTTCCCGCAGCAGCCCGCCCCGCTCCGCCCCGTCCGCGCCGGTGCCCCTGCCCGCCACAGATCTGCCCCGTCCCCTGTCCAAACCATTGTCCCACAGCCACACAGGTCAGCCGAATCCCGCGCAGGGACAGCTGGCCCACACCCCGAAAGTCCGTTTCCGTTATCTTGTCCTGACAAGTCCTTGCGATCAGATTGTCCGGGTCGGCGAAACAGTCGGGCCATCACGAACCGAACGCAGCGCTGATCGACCCGACGCAGGGCCAGGCTTGGCGCCTCCGCTGCGTCCGGCACCCCTCAGGGGCGCGCACCTTCCGCCCCGCGCCCGTGCCGTTCCACAAACGCCACCCATTTCGGCAGGCAGACCGACAGATCGTACCGCTCCACCACCCGCTCCCGCGCCGCCTGCGCCAGTGGGCGCAGCGCCGCAGAATTGGCCAGCGCTTCGGTCAGCGCGGCAGACCAGCCGGGCACATCGAAGAAGTCCACCAGACGCCCGCTGACCCCGTCTTCGATTACCTCTTCCACCGGGGGCGTGCGCGAGGCGACGATGGGGGCGCCTGCCGCCATCGCCTCCAACAGCGACCAGCTCAGGACAAAGGGATAGGTCAGATAGGCATGCACCCGGCTGACCTGCATCAGCGCGACAAAGGTAGCGTGGGGAACCTGCCCCACGAAATGCACCCGGCTCAGGTCCAGGCGGGGGCCAACCTCGGCCAGCAGCGCCTGCTTCCAGCTGCCGCCCCCCGGCGGCGGGCCGCCATAGCTGGTACCCTCTGCCCCCACGATCACCACGCGGGCCTGCGGGCGCGCCTGCAGCACGGCAGGCAAAGCGCGCATGAAGATGTGAAACCCCCGGTAGGGTTCCAGATTGCGGTTCACAAAGGTCAGCACCTCATCCCCCGGCCGCAGCACAAGGCCCGCAGCCTGCAGCGTCACGGATGCCGCCGGGTCCGGCCTGATCCGCGCCGTATCGATCCCGTCATGCGCCACATGAATCATGCCCTGCAGCACCGGCGGAAAGGATGAGGCCTGCCAGTGCGTCGGCACCAGGGCGGCATCGGCATGCAGCATCGCCTGCCCCAGATGGGCCGAGCGCGCCCGGGTAACAATGGCATTGTCCAGCGTCGGCGCAGCGATCTCGGGATCAAAGCCGGTGTCGAACCCGGTGCCGTTATAGTAGAATTCCGGGTAGATCAGCAGCTTTGCCTTTGGCCAGACTTCCTTCAGGAACAGCGTTTCACCCCAGCCGCTGTGGCCGAAGATGACGTCGGGATGATACCCCTCGCGGTCGCGCAGTTTCCGTGCTGCCAGCGCCGCCGCCACGCCCCGGTCGGCCATGGTGCCATAGGTTCTGGCCACCGGCGGAACCGATGCCGGGGGTGTTCGCCCGGAAAACTCATACCGCGTGACCGGAATGGCAAGCTGCCGCTGGTTACTGGCAGCCGTAAGCCCGCGGCACGCATGTCCGCGCGCTTCCAGCGCCGGGATAAGGTGCAGGAACTGGCCGGGCAGATTCTGATGGACGAAAAGAACTTTCACTCGTGACCCGACAAAACACAGCGAACGCACTGTTTGAAGCTGGCCTGACGGGGCAACGGGATCAAGGGGTTTGAAGCCTGCCCGGAAGGGCTCACCTGGTTTTCCCCGGACCGCCACGTAACTGGAGCCGGCCGGCGGCGCTGGCAACCCTGACCTGCCATTGGCCTTTCATCCAGTCACAACTGGTGAGCTGCTGCCGGTTTCGTGGATACGAAGACAAGATAGTGACCAAGGAACTGGAGAATGGATGTGACGAGACGGAAGTTCAACTTTGTGTTTGGTCCGATCCCCAAGGTTGAACCGCGCGAAGGCAGAAAGGTGGGCTGCACGCCGGTCAGCACTTACAATCTCAGCATCTTGGCGATCCACATCCTGGCGGCAACTGTGGATCTGGATGGCAAGGCCAAGGATGTTGTCGTCAGCGCGCTGGAGACGAGCACGGGCGTTTTCGGATATCGCCTATCATAAGGATTCGAGCCTCGGTGCCAGGTTTTTGAGAAAACCCACGGGGGGAGCGGATCGCTTTACCCCTTCCGGCGTGGAAGGCGACACCGAAGAAAAAAAACTATAAGCGTTGAGGAGCCGTCAGGCAAGGGCCAGAAGTCGCCGCATGGTTGGGGCGAGATCGAAGCCGATCCACCGATCACTGACGCAGCCATTGCCGCGATCACGCGCGATCTTAACGCGGAACTGGCCCGATCCGGGCTGGCGGGCAAGGCGACCGTGCGGGTGGTCAAGGGACTGACCAATGCTGGCGGCATCCCGGTGCAGGGCCTGGCTGCCGGATCCAAGATCCGCGTCAATCCGGCGGCACCAGCGGGCGCGCTGGGAACCATGCGACATGAGATCGTCCACGTCCTTCGCAGTGCCGCCCTGTGGGGCAAAGAGTACGGCCTGTTCACCGCCGACGAGTGGCGCGGGCTGGTGGCAGAGGCCCGTCGCAACCCGGACATCGTGGCCCGAGTGAAAGCACTCTATGCAGACCGTCCAACCCTTGCGCAGACCGAAGAAATTGTTGCGGAACTCTATCTGGCCTGGGCGGCAAAACGCGACCAGCAGGGACCGGTGGCAGCCGCCCTGCGCAAGATCATGGGCTTCTTTGAGGCTGTCGCCAACGCGCTGCGCGGGTGTGGCTTCCAATCGGCGGCACGGACTATGGACAAGATAGCGCGGGGCGACATCGGCGGGCACGGGCCGGAAGGTGGCGTCCCGAAGGACAGCGCCGAGCGGTTCGTTGCTGCAGAGGCAAGCAATGTGGCCAGCGAACTGCGCCTGCCCAACGTGCCCTATGCCACCAACGAGGCCGAGTTCGACGCCAAGGAACGGTCAATTATCTCCAACATCCTGACCGAAGCGATGGGCGGGAAAAGCCAGCGCTACAACCTGCGGGGCCTCTTGCAGTTTCATGCGCCAACCGAACTGATCACTTCCATTGCTTCATCGCATGATACAGTGCCAAGGCCACGTCGTGTTCGACACTCAGCCCGATTTCCCTTATCTTGAAGTAGGTATGCCATCTCATCCACTTGGGCTTCAGGGGAAATGCAGATACGACCCCGCCCGTCTCTTGCCCAAGTTTGCGGCGCAACTTGAATGCCTTTGCAAGTCGTCGATCATCGATTGTCATGAGTTCGACGGCATACCGCCCGTTCACGCATGTCCGGCATCGGCTTGGATAGAGGATGGCGCAGCGACGGCCGCAGGAAGGGCAAAGAAACCAATGGCGATGACCGCCAAGGTGGCAGGGAGTCGTCGTTATCCGGACGAACGTTCCGGAGATCATAATGCCGTCTGGCAGATTTCGGCCGACCTTGCGTATGTCGATCTGTTGAAGTCGCTCACAAATCATTTGGATAAAGTCCGCATCTGGTTGAGGCCCCTGACGATTGCGCTTGCGATCGGCGGGTACTCCGAGAGGTCGTTGCAGGCCCTAACGACATCATATACGCCCTTCTTGGTGCGATAGTGGCCCAGCCAGGCACGGGGCAGTTCAGTGACGTGTAAGATCGAGCCGAGGTCGAACCCGACGTGCTCCATGTAGGCCCACAAATCATCGCCTTCCGCGAAGTCGCAGAGAATACTGAGAATGAGGTGTTTCTGCTGGTCGACGGTCAGTTCGACGTTGCCGTCTGCCATTTCAACTTCACGCATTGAATCTGTCCTTTTCGCTCGTTGTTCGGATGCTTTTGCTCAGACGCTCAGCGCGAAACGCAGAGGGCATCCTCATCTGAGCAGGACTAGCAGGACACTCTATTGGGGTGGGCCGTGCCGGCACGCAGCCGGACAGGTCCCGTTTTTGTCTCGTCCCGTCCCAGTTAGGACGCGGCCCGAAGCTATGTCCGCAATGTCCCTTACGCGTGCGAAAGCCGCTTTCAGGAAAAGAGAGAAAGAGAACGGACTTTGTAACTTCGTATCGCGCGCAAGGGACAATGGTGACACTTCTCATGGCTCAGCCCTCAAGATGCCTCGAATTGCCGCCTTCGCCTCTGCACGGCGATCTGCCTCTTGGCGTGCACGATCGGCAAAGCGGATATGGACGGCGGGGTTGACGAGCCAGTGCGGCGAGAGTGAAGGGCGCGGCCCATCTGTCCGGGTCAGCCAGCCAAGGGCGGAAAGCTGCTCCAGAAGCGGGCGGATATCGCACTCACGGATTGCGCGCATGGTCCGATCCCCGCGCTGAACGTCGCGGTTCGTGACGCGTTCAAGCCGGTGCGCCAAGATATAGCCCGCTATCGCGGCTAAGCGGTCGTGATCGTCGGACAGGCCCAGAGTGCCAGCGTAGAAGGCCACGGCATGGCGTAGCAGGAACCGATGCAGGAAGTCAGCCACGCGGCGCGCGGTCGCTTCTCCTATCGTCTCGGGAAGGTGTTCGGCGCTGGCGTGCTCTATGCAATGCCAGACAACGCAGAGGCGCGCGAATATGCCGTCATACTTGCCGATGTGCGATGCCAGCTTGCGGCTTACCGCCTCCGACGATTGCAGGCTCAGGTGCCTCTCTTCCAGGTCGCGCCGGACGGACTGCGCCGCATCCGAGAACTTGACCACGCCCACGCCCATCCATGACGGCGGACGCAGCTTGTGCAGCGCCTCCACAAGGGCGCGATACTGCCCGACGACATCAGGTGCAGGCTCGTCTCGCCCCATCGTGGCGGGCTTCAGGACAACCGGCAGCAAGCGCTGCATCAAGCCATCGTCATGGGCATCCGCCGCCACTCTGCGGATCGGTTCGGGCTGTATACCGCCAAGCAGACAAACAGACAGGTTGGGGATAAGCGCCGATCCCCTGCCGACTCGGTTGACGGCAAACTCTCCACCGTTGAACGCCTGCAGCCAGAAAGCGCGGTCTGCCGACGATCCCTTGCCGCCCGCGTATCGGTCCATCGACCCGAAGAAGCCGGACAGTTCGTCTTGCAAGCAAAGCACGCCATCGGGTGATGCCTCCAGCACCTGCTGCGTGGCCTCCGGCGTCGTGTCGCTGATGCGAAGCCGTTTCTCTTTCGGCTTCTCGGTCACCGCCTTTTCCTCTTTGGGCAGCGCGTCGTATGCGCGCATTCGCGCTTGCCAGTCGTGGAACATCTCGGCATCAATCCTGCAGAGCGGCGCGGTTGCGGCAGACAGGATCGGGCTTTTCTTGGTCGAGGGGCTGCCGATCAGCGCGGCCCAAAGGCGCGGGCTTTCCGTCCAGCTGTCGTGTCGCTTGACCTGCAGCTTGATCGCGTCCGAGATGGTTGCCGCGCAGGTTACGAGCGCCGCCACGGCAAGCCCTGCAGGGTCTGCGCCCATGCGTTCCCCTTGAACGCGGGCGAAGTGTTCGATGATGCCCGGCAGCAATCCCGCAGGCAGATCGGGCGGCGCGAAGGTGCCCCAAAGGTCAACAGGATCGCCCTCGACCTCGTCCAGCCCGCGTAGATCGTCCGACCCAGACGCCAAGTCCGCATAAGCGGCCAAAGGCGCAAAAGCCCGGTCATCCATTCCGACAGCCTCCCCGTTATCGACTGCAAGGCGCGGCGCGTTCACGTTCTTGCCGCCCGGCGATCACGAGCAGCGCGATATTCTGCTATTGCTTCGAGGTTCCAGCCGCTCGGTTCGGGGTCGCGCGTTCCATCATCAAAGGTAGCCGCGTGGAAGACCATTTCCCGCACCTCGGGGTTGAGCGCGCGCAACGCGGCGAAGGCGACGGATGCCAATTCCAGGGTCGTCAGACGGAGCGCGAGAACCGCCGCAGTCTTCCACCAGATGGCCGGATCGTCGGCCGTCAGGGCATACTCGACAATTCGCGCCGCCCGCTTGTGGCGATCCTTGGCATGCAGCGACATCGCGCTTCGGCTGGGCCTGATTGCGCTCCGCTGCGGCCCCTCTGTTGTGCACGGGACGGGATCGGGCGCATTCACGACCGTGTCTCCTTCTCGGCCAGAACATCGGTCCAGTCGTGCCATTCCGATGCAGTCGGCTGGCGGAAGGACCAGCCGAAAGCCGATGCGCACTCGGCCGGTGCCTCACCACCAGCCTCGCCGAGTGCGTCGCCCGCGGTCGAGAAAGTTGAGCGTTCGTTAAACGGCGGCAAGGTATGAGCATCATGCGCGAGAAAGCTGCTCACTTCACGCGCTCCCGCGCTTGCTCCCAGACGATGATGTCGACGAGCTTCCAGCGCGTGCAGCCGGGGGAAAGGATGACAGGCTTGGGGAAAGTAGGATCGGCCTTTACCCAACGCCATGGGGTCGAACGATGCACGCCATAGCGGCGTGCAACTTGTTGGTCGGAAAGGTAAGTGTGGACCACGGGTAGCACTCCAAACGATTGATTGCGTCTGGAGGCAGTTCAACACCATCGCCTTAGGACATTTGGCCGGGGATGTCCCAACTAACTGAGCTTGTGACGGCGATAAAGTTTTTGGTTTGCTCCAGGCGAGGACCCAAGGCGCTTTTGTTCGTGCGCCAGTTTCGCGGCGTTTGCCTTCGAATGCCTTTTCTCGATCAACTCATCCATCGTGTTCAGGATCAAAAGGGTTGCCGGTTTCAATTTCCCACGTCGCTGCCGCCCCCCCTCGCTTGCAGCCTTCAGCGTTTTCTCGCCCCTGACGGCATGCATTTCGATTTCCTTGCCTAGGGCTGCGCGCGCATGCATCCCGGCGTAGAAGCCAACGCAGACCAACCCGGCCGCGACCTCAATCAGCCACTTTCGGTCCTCTGACTTGCTGTCTTCCGGATCAATCTCATCGGCCATTGCTGCCGTGCTCCAGTCCGCATCTTGCAGACACTCAATAGCAGCTTGAGCATGAGCCTTTCGGGACAATATGGGATCGCCTTCGGTCACTTCGTCCGAGGACATCAGCAACTTGAGTTTCTGCTCGATCTCATTTCGACTGCGTCGCCACACCTCTGGAACTGGCTCCGGTTCCCCGTCAACTGTCGCATCCAACTCACCCAATAGGAGGATATAGGCAGCACCTTTCCATTCATCTGGGGCCTCCTGGGGATGGACGTAGTCTTCTTGGCGCTCCATGCCGTTCTCCCGGACGACCTTCGGCAAATCCGTGCGGATACGATCCCGAAATGCCCGCACCTGCCCGATATCTTCGCAATGGGGCCACCAATTCTCCAGCGCCACCCACTCGCGCCGCGCGAAAAGTTCTTCCCAGTTGGTCATGTTTGCACAGATCCTGCCGCATCGCTGTTCATCTTCGCCCGTTCGCTGCCTGTGAGGAACGCTGCCCATGCCGCCATCATCGCCCGGCGCCTCTCCAACATATCGCCGCGTCTATATGACGCCTCAACTGCACTCGCGACTTTGTGGGCAAGCGCCACTTCGGCCATGTCGCCGGGAAAGTCGCTGCGCTCGGCCACCCAGTCGCGGAAAGTGCTGCGCAGCCCATGCGGCACCGCCGGGCGCTTGCTGACACGATCCAGAAAGCCCACCCCGCCTTCGGCCAGATCAGCGGTGTGAACTCGCTTCATGGTTGCGCTGAGGGTCATGTCAGACATCGCCCCGCCACGCGGGGCCGGGAACACCAGCGGGTTGCCTTCGAAGCGTGGCAAGGCTTGCAGCAACTCCACCGCTTCGGCTGACAGCGGTACGCGATGTTCGCGAAACATCTTCATGCGGCTGGCAGGGATGGTCCAGATACCAGCCTTGAGGTCAATTTCCTCCCAGCGCGCGCCGCGAACCTCTTGGGACCGGCCCGCGCTCAGTGCCGTAAACTCCAGGGCTCGGCTGCCCATGCCGCTTCGCGCCCGAATTGCGATGAACCAGCGAGGGGCGTCCTCGATATGCACCGCTGGCTGATTGTCTTGCTTTGCCACCTTGGATGCGGCGGGCAGAAGTTCCTTTAGGTTGCCAGACCAGCGCGCGGGATTGTCACCAGTCCGATGACCAGCGACGGTTGCCCAAGACAGCACGGCCTCGATCCGGCCGCGCAGTCGCGAGGCGGTTTCGGTCTTGGCCTGCCAAAGGGTTTCGCCCTTCGCATTCGCGGGCTGGCTCAGAACCCGCAGCACATCCTGAACCGCTATGTCCTGCACCAGCATCGCGCCGATCTCGGGGATGGCATAGGTTTGCAAGGTGTTGCACCACTGGTCGCGGTGCTTGGCATTCTTGAAGCCATCCAGCTTCGCGGAAAGGCACTTGGAAACTGCGTCCGAAAAGCTGAGGCCTCGCCTGCGCGCGGCTGCCAGCGCGGCTTTCGCGGCTTTGCGCTCCTCTACCGGATCAACGCCAGATCGGATTTTGTCTTTCGCCTCCCTCGCGCGCTCCCGCGCCTGGGCAAGCGTTACATCAGGAAATCCGCCGAGGCCGATTTCACGGCGCTTGCCGCCCACGGCGACGCGAAGCAACCATGTTCGCCCGCCGTTCGGTGTGATCTGCAGCAGCAATCCCGAAACCCCGCCGACTGCACACCTTACATTTCCGCTCGTTCCAGGATGTTTGCATCGCTTCACTTCCAGCGCGGAAAGTTCTTTCGCAATCCTCGGCACTCTGCACCTACCATATTACCCACCTTAAAGTATGAGACGTTATGCGACAGGAAGCAATGGCTCGCAACGGCGCAAGGTGCAAATATGTGTTTTATAACTGGTTCATGCGCCATGGTGAGATGGATGGCAACACCATCATGGCGGGCTGTCTCTCCGCCATTCATTATAAGTTTATGTTTAATTATATGGGCTTACAGGGCGCATCGCTGTTTCTGCCCCCACCGCGTCCCCCAAGTCCTTCCGGATGCCGCTGGAACACGCCAGCGCGCAGCGGAACGAAACACCGGCTGGCAAGCCTTACGTTTCCCTTTTCGCTCTGACAGCGGCTCGGCCATGACCCAATGGCCCCAGCGACTCCTGCCAGACCTGCAAGACAGGATAACCCGCGCGATGGCCAGGCGCGGCCGCCGTCTTTGCAGGCAGACGGACCGCGCAATGCGCCTGCGCTGAACCGGGGCCGTCTTTTCATTCGGCCTGGCGTTCTGCCGTATGCCG
>Ga0114976_10003006_pt1 | contig 10559 bp, 24 predicted proteins | sample S_130805_EF_Meta_FD_87319 | JGI IMG/M metagenome (GOLD analysis project Ga0114976, IMG submission 87319) | Freshwater microbial communities from Lake Simoncouche, Canada to study carbon cycling - S_130805_EF_MetaG | ecosystem: Environmental > Aquatic > Freshwater > Lake | place: Lake...
CTCATACCCCCCAACTTGCCTGCTGCTTTAGGGGAAATTCTTTTGTTTTCCAGTATGGCAACAACACCTTTAGGCTTAGGGTCAGCGGGCAGCTCCCTGAGGAAGTCAATAGTGGTGCGAAGTAAGTTGTCTCTTTTGGGGATGGTCCGACTCCTCTCTGATTTTGCGGTGGCAGTCGAGAAAAAATAGAAGAGGCCGTGGGGCCTCAGTTCACCGATCTTCACAGTACAGACCGAAATGACTTCACCATTCTTAAGTCTGACAGCTACAACATTATCCAATCGGTTGGTTGCCTCTGGTTCAGAAACCAACCCGTCAGTGAGCCACAACTTTCGGATTGCACCCTTGAGTTCGTCAGAAATCGACCCGTAAACAATCTGCACGGTGCTCATTATTTGTCGCCAGTAGGCACATTGACTGTGCTAATCTCAGCAAAGGGCCTAGGCACATTGACCCTCGGAGCAATACGTTCCCCCACTACCGCAGTCTGCTGAGGTACAGAAAGGTTCATTGCCACAGACATGGGGATCGATGGCAATTGAGCAGGCGGTTGGTATGGCTGGTACGAACCTAGCATTGGGGAAGCCTGAGAACCAATTGGGTACTGGGCATGGAGCGGGTTGAACTCGGGCAGCGGGGCTGGAGTTGAGCCAGGTGGTGAGATGCTGATGATGAGTTCATTCAGACAATCAGTGTACGGAGGCATTGCCCCTGTCGCCAGGATGCGTTGGTTGAGATTCTCCCTGCGGTTGTTGACCCAGTCGGCAACCAAAGCCGAAATTCGATCTGCCCAAAACTCAGCCTGCTCCTTGTCATTGCCTTCATCGATAAATGCTGCATGGATGGCCCCCCACATGGAGTCTGATCGCCTGCGTTCCCTTTCGAGTTCCCCCATCAGGAAAGCAACCTGCTCCTCCAGTTGGGAGATTCGGTCCTTGCGCTCGGGAGTTGGTGCGGGTTGAGTTATTACAGTCGGGTCTACTGCGGGCTCGATGTCGGCTGTAGGGAATTCAGTCATTGTAGGTACTTGGTTGTTGGATTGGTTGTTGGAGCTTGCTGCAACGGAAAAAACTCCCAGAATGCAGCCTCTAGAGATCCATTGTCGGGAATGCCTTCCGCAGAGTTTAGGATATGCTCCAGAACTTCAATGACGGTGTCCTCAGCGTCGGGGCTATCGTTGAGTTGGTGCCTTGCCATCAGTTCATCGTCAGACAGGAGCTGCGCCCAGATACTTTGGAATGCGGCTTGGATGGGGTTGGATGGGGATAGGTTAATTTTCATTGTTAATCTCAAATTCCTCACCTTGCACACCATCCAAAAGGCTGCAAAATACAATCTGAGTCCACCTGGACACCAGCATGTCTGCATATTGCTGTCGAGTTGGTGGAGCTGATTGGGGGCCGTTATTTTCGTACAACCCTAGTGCCCACGCATCGTTAAGTTCGACTAGGCAATAGCAATTAAGGTCGGGCCTCCATCCAATGTCAATTGTATAGGCACCTGGAGCACCCCCAATTTCCAATTCTTTCATCACGGCTTCAACCAACTCAAAGTCAGGCTCAGGGCATTGCATGTTTGAGTCGTCGTATCGAGACCACCCAAGAATCTTGCCACCCCCGACAAAGTCGTGAATGTAAAACCTAAACTCAGCCCCAAATGGTACGGCTTCGGAAATCCAAACTTGAGTACCATTCGGAATGAACCCCGGCGCCTCTGCCTCTAGGTGACCTTTGACGTTTCCAGTGAATGACTTGATAGCAGTGGGTTTGACGAACTCAGTTAGGGTCGCCTCACCATAAGTGCCTCTTCGGATGGGCCTCATTAGGAATTTGTCCAGATCACCATCGCAGATCCCATAGGAGAAGTCCCCAGGAAGTTCAATTCCGACTTGTTTGCCGTAGGCTTTCGCAAACTCAACTGAGCCGACCGGAATATATTGGGTTTTTGCTTCCCGTGGGTCTAACTTTGTTAGCTCCGTGAGCGGGCAATACCTTACGGGGTAACACGAGAAGCTACAAGCAATTTTCTCGGTGGGTAGCGGGCCACCGGCTTGGAGTAGGAAGGTTGGATCTTTCATTGCGATATAGAGTTAAAATAGGGATAATACAAACATGAACAAGCCAAAGGCTATGAATGCGGCTAGAATCTCAATCATTGTGCCCAGAGATTACGCCAAATCGCAATCATCAGAAATCAAATCCAACCAAATTAGCTTTACTTCGCTAAAGAGTTCATTACTGGCTTCGATCTCTCCGTTTAATAGCAATAAATGGGATTCCATCACCTTTTGGGAGTACGCCTGCATTTTTTCTGCGTGAGTCATTGCTGATCCTCAAAGATTGCAAGATCATGCTGTTCTTTGCCGTCAATTTCCCACAAAAGCCTATCAATCACTGCTTGTATAGACTCAGGGTTGGCGTATGGCCCAGAAGAACCCGGGGTCTTATTGTACGCATCGACTAAATCTCTACCAAGTTCGGTCAGAATGCGAGTTTGTTTTGCTTGGAAGTGCATCATTTTGCTATTTGTCTAATCATCTGTTACCATTAAATCAAGCGTCGGCCTTAAGCATGTTGCAAAAAATGCGACCTTGCTCAATGGCATCATCCAAAGCAATGTGAGTGTGTTTGTCCTTCAGCGGAAACCACGCCTTGGGATAATTCCTCTTTGTTGACTGCCGGTATGGTTTCTTCAAGAGAGCCATCGCATACGTCTTGCCATCTAGGGCAGAGAAGCTGAATGGTGACTCACCAGTGAAGTAAATAAGGTACCAGTACACGAACAGGAAGTCAAAGCCAGCGGGGAACCCTACGAATACAGGTTTGCCACCGAATGACTTAACCCAATTTGAAAACCGAACCATTGCATCGTGGCAATCAACCGGGTTCTCTCGGCAAGCAGCATAAGCCTTTGGTTGACTCTCCCACCATTTCTGAGTATCGGGGTTGGGTTCGGAACCTGGTAGTTCTTGGAGGTTTACAGAAAACGTTCCCAACAAGACACCATCCGGACTGAAAGCAGCTGACCCCAGAGACAACATGCTGTGTGGGCCTGGGATTGGCCCGTCAGTTTCAACGTCGGTGCTAAAATAGATTTCGTTATTACTCATTGATTGATGTCAATATCGGCATTCAAGCAGCAATCAACGGGGCAAAATAAGGCGAGACTCTGGTTCGTCCTCAACTCTGATGGCTTCCTTGACTGTTAGGTCGTTGGTTCCTTCAATCCGAGTGAACGACAGAGCATAATTTCCTTCCTCAGCTTGAGATGCCAGAGAGTAAAGACCAAGTGAGCGCATTACCAATGCCTCCTGAGTCAGTCCCTCTCGTTCTGCCAGCGAGTTAAAAGCCTCGGCAAACGCTGTTGGTAAGTTGATTGTGACTTCGGTATATTGTGTTTGCTGTGTTTGCTTTGAGTTTTCTATCGAATGGTCAGACGGGTCTAGAATTGTCATTTGCTATTTGCGATTTGCGATTTAGTGTTGTTGAGATGTGCCGAGGACTTCGAAATAATAGTCGGATGGGTGGGCTACGTCCGTTGATGCCAAGGCGTATCGGAGTCCGTTTTCCAATTCGTTCGCCCCCTCCTTGACCCATGCGTAGTAGTCCCCTGGTGTGGGGTCTTTATCCCCATTGTCCTCCCAGTAGCTCAGGAAATCATCAGTTGACCACTCAAAGGTAACTACTGTCTTGAGTTCCTCCACTTTGAATTCTGGCGAACAGTCACTCATTTCAGTTCACACCAGCGGAATCACGGAATGTTCTGGCCTTCTTAACCGTAGGGGCAGTGGCTGTTAGCTCATCGACGGCTTTTGAGATGGACTGCGTTAAAATAGCAGTGAGTTCTGCGTGAGTTAAAGCCGTCGAGTCAGATAATTTGATAACCGGTGTGGCAAAAAACTTGTTGTTTATAGCAGCCTTCAGCTCACGAACGGCTTCGAGTGCAGAGTTAAGGTCGGTAGCACCCAGACTCTTCAAAAGTTCATCATAGTCCGTCTCAATAAGCTCAACTTCATGCTTTATGCAATTAATCTCGCCAACTAATTTCCTCGTTGCAGACTCAACATCATCAAAAAGTGAATCAAAATTAAAATCGGTCATTATTCTGTTAGTTGTTAGTGGGTTTCATCGCAATTATAGGCCGCCAGCCAGCAAAGTCAAGGTTCGGTTACCCCCCGACAAATGATCACTCGCTTACCCCTAACTGCGACGGTAGATGCCCGTCCTGACCCCACTAAATCCCTAAACCACTCCTTAACCTTCGCAGTCGGTAAGCCATATGTACACGCAAATTCAGTTGCGTTTACCCGATTAGGTAACCCGAAGACATTCTCAAACATTATGGGCAAACCTTTTGCGTTCACTTTGAATAAATCCTCGGGTTGCCGTATGCCTAACACAGAGTTGTAATATCGAATAGTACTTGGTTTTAGGTTAGGTTTCCCTAATGCCACTTTAGCTCGAATGAGTTCGGGGTATGTAGCTATTTTCGTTCTGCGCGGCCCTGGCCTAAACACTCCCTCACCTCGATGGAGCCTTACCACAAATTCATTTTCAACAAGCCAGCTCAGTGCGTCTGGTGTGTACCCCTTGAGTTTGCCAATTTGATTGGTGTTTAGGGTGGAGTTTGCCAATGGTGATCTGACCCATTCGAGTAACAGCGCTAAAGGGGCTAGGGGGGCATCTAATATTTTCGGGCTGTCCTGCCCCATGCTGTTTGTTTCTCGTGCATTTAGGGTTTACCCTTTTGTTGCAACACCGGCTACTCCAAACTCAGCTTGAAGTTTTTCAAATTGCTTACGACGAGCTTCTTTCTGCTTTTCTTCTTTCTTTTTGAGGATTTCCAGCTCCTTGAGTCTACGGTTGTATTCCTTATCTGTTTCCTCTCTGTGCATAAACAGTCGAACCTCGTACCAGTCGTCATCAACGATAAGTACCCCCTCGTATCCCAAATTTTTATGTTCGGCCAGTATCCCTATTATTTCATCTAATGTATCACCGCTGGCCAAGAGTTCAGACAAGCACGGGCCAAATTCCTTGACCATCATTTTTCTAGGTTGTTCCATTTTGCTTTTTAGTTTAGAGTATGTGTGTGTTTAAGGGGTGCCCCCAAATAGCCTTTTCAGTTTAGCCTCGGCCCTTGCTATGTCTTTCTTTTGCCGTTCGGCCCTAACTTCATATTCAGAGTCAGTTTCAAGCCTTTCATAGTATAAAGCTGTTCCGTGCCCAGACGGTCCACCAAATCCAACCCCCAAATACTTCACTCCATTAGGGTCTGGTTCATCCATATCCGGGTTCCTGGGAGTTTCAGACCATGCCTTAAGTTGTTGCAGCCTTGCGATCAGTTCATCAAAGGTCCCCTCTAAGTCATCAATTTCAAGTCCGGATTCCTTAATAGTTAATTTGTTTGGTTTTTTCACAGATGCCACCCATAAGATTCGAAGCAGACTTTGTAGCTGGTAGGTTTAAACACTTTGGGTGGAGCACTGATAGCATCCATTGCAGCGACAAAATTAGCAATAGCGTCCTTACAGTCCTCAGTTACCCTGCTGACATCGCGACACCCATCAATAGTAACGTGAGGGTACTCCTTGATGAATGGGAGCCTACTAGCATTATCATAACCTTCAATAACCCTGTCCATAAACGGCTTTCCTTGAGATTCATAGCGGTCTTTAACCTCAAAGTTCCTTCCCTGCTCCCGTCTCAGTTGTTTATTCCTCCTTTCAATCCTCAAAGCAGCCTCATCAGCCGGGACATCAAAGTAAATTTCAAAGTCAGGATAAAACAAACCACAAGCGAGTTCATGAGCTTGCTTAACGGCTTGCCACCCTTGGGTTCTCCCCCACCCTTGATAAGCCATAGTGCTGGTGTAGAATCGATCGCATAGTACCCAATTGCCCCTTTCGAGTTCCGGCCTAATGTCAGTTTCTACGTGTTGGGCTCGATCAGCCATCATCAATAAGAGTTCGGCTCTCGGGGTTAACGCAGTAGCAGGGTCTTTAAGTAGGGATCTAACTTGTGACAAACAACCGGGTTCTCTGGTTTCTACAACATGAGTCCCTTCCGGCAGTAAGCCACTTGACCACAGCCAATCGGCGATAATTGCCAGTTGAGTTGTCTTTCCGCACCCATCGATGCCTTCGAAGGTTATGAATTTGCCTTTTTGTACTTCAGTTTGTGTTTTCATTGGTTATGGTATGAGTTGGCGGCCCTCAGAGCCACTCCTTGGCTAGTTTTTCAAAGTTCTTCCTGGTCAGCCTCACCCAGAATCTCAGACGACCCGTCACTGTAGAAGTTCACCATGATGTATCTCTGGTACCCGCAACTGATGCTCCATGAACATACCTTAAACTCTTCAGTTTCTTTTTCTGGGTACTTTTTGGTAAATCGACCATCATCACCCAGAACATTACAATCTTCATCACCCAAAAAGTGCAGATTAACTGCTTTTCTTAGGTTTCTCTGAGTTTTATCATTGAAATTATAGGCAATGAAGACAGGGAATGTCCCCAATAGGGTCTTATTGTGAGGTTCAGATTGCATGTTTTACTGTGAGTTTGATGTTGTTTTTACCGAATGGTCTTTAAGTAAGTTTGATACCGTACAAACCTCCCAACAGAGGGAGTCACACCTAGACTTCGACAAACTTCGCAGTATGACAGGAATTCATACCACGGGGTTGAGGGATCCAGAGCTTCTAGGGGTTCACGGGCATCTGGGGCTTCTAATTTCAAAGCAGAGTTCGGTGCCAGCATCTATGGAAGAATGCGATGAACCCAAGCTCTACCGATGTCGGGTTGAACTTTTTCGGAGTAACAACGGGCTGCGTCCCATCGGCTTGTCCCAACAACGCAAGCAGCGTAAATAATACGGTTGCTATAGAAACCATCAAAAAAGTTTACCGATGGTTTATTATAGCTCCATGTGGGGCCATTAAATTCACTCCAAGGGTCTTTGACATTGAAAGAGGTCTGCCCTGTACCTGTTTTTACTCCGTCGAGAGCAATAACGTGACCGCTGTCGGTGAACCAACCATGAGTAATCAAAAACTCGCCATCTTTAAGATAACGGACCATGTCGTTGATCGACGCACTTTCGTCATAAATGTACTTTTTTCCTTTGTATCGTCTAAGAATTTGCCCCATATTTGAGGGGTGGCCTGCATCCCCCAATTTCAGAAGCTGAGATCGGATATCATAGATGTCTTTACTGCCGATGGACATGGCAATGCAAGCGGATTGACAAGTGCTGCCATCCGGTTGAGACAAGTTTAAGGCCCGTACTTTGGTGCCCCATTCTGTTTGTGTCATAGCTTGGTTATTTTGTAATTGAGTTCTAGTCTGTAGTTAATTATTAAATGATCGTTAAATCGGGTGCCATCAATCGTTCCTCAGCCAGGGTGGTGCCTTAAAGAAGTTTGCCAAATCGTCTGGACTTTGGGGGCCAATCAGATGGCGCTCAGGGTCAGAAAAGCCGAGATTCATGCGATCAACGAGTTCGTCCATGGACCCCGGCTCAGGCTCCCCCGATATTGCCCTCCGCCTTGCCCTTTCCAGGATTTCATAAGCATGGCGGTTATGAGTTGCCCATTTCTGTATAAATGACGCCTCTTCAAATGAAACTTCGTCACCAGTTGCAATCCTTGCCGCTATTTCTTCGAGTCGTAGTCTAGTTTGGGCTGATATCATAATAGATTGTGGGAGTTTTGTTGCTAAAGCACTAGTCGGCTAGAGGACGATCACCTTTACCCACCAAAGACTTAACCATGAGTTCGGTAAATCTCTCTTGCTTGCTAGGGGAAACTGATTGGGGGTAGCCATCAATAGCTGCCTTTAACGCAACAAGTTCTTGCCACTCTGCGTGGGTGATGCCGGATTCGTTATCCCGAGTTTGAGTAATGGGGGAAACTTGTTGTGAATTCATTTTGTGGTGGCGGGTGATTGGAGTTCTGGAGTTACCACAGTGGGAGCCATAACCCCGGGGGCATACACAGTTAGGGCACGATCAACGGCAATTATCATGCCTACTGGCGGAATACAAGCTGCGAGTTTCCACCAAAACCACGGAGCCACGGCAATTCCGGCAAACCACCATGCCATTGTGAGTACAGACAGGACCTTCGAGATGCCAAAATCCACCTTGAGTTCGATGGTTGGCTGCTTAACGATGGTTTCTATTGCCTTTAATGCGGTGTCGTAATTAGCTGGTTGGCTTGATGTGGGGTTGTCAGTCACGGGGTTGGCTGCTATGGTGTCGTTCTATTGTAGGGAGTTAGCCCCAAAAGTCAATGGGTAGTGGCTGAGGGATTGCTGTGGCAGTTGTGACCATACGGGTAATGATCGCGAGTGCGATAACCGTACACGTTACCAATCTCCTTCCTGTGAACAACGAACCATAGTTGACCCAGGACCCGCAAGTTCCAGCGCGGTGGTTATGGCGTGAGTTGAGTTATGGGCCAATATATTGTGAGTTTGCTGTCGGGTAGATGAGTGAGTTGAGTTTGGAGTTATTTCAGTTAGGACACGGTACGGTCGGAGTTTGCAGTTTAGCATATTTTCTGCTTGAAGTAAAAGTAAAAGGCATAATGTAGATCGGCGAGTTTGATGGTCGGTGAGTTAACCATTGGGTGAGTTATAACAAAACTTAACACATCAAGGCAGGGAGTTTGACGGCTGGGGGTTAAACCCCGAACAACAGAAAGCCCCGGTTTCCCGGGGCGACTATTGGACCGGCCCTGCCGGGGGCCTCAGTCCCTCGGCCAGTTATCGGCCACATACATATCCTCCCAAGCCTCCCGGCGGTCGTCGTCCTCGCGCTCCCTGGCAAGGTCCTCATCGCTGGGGATTTCGTAGGCATCCTCCAGAGCCTGGATCTGCAGGTCGGTGGTGGTGGCCATCGGTCGCTCTCGCGTGGTACCCCATAATTATAGCAGGTTGGGTGCCGTTGGCGTGGATTGGCGTGGGATTTGTTTGCACTCTGTAACAATGCCGTGGGCAATGAGTTTGACGGCTGGGAGTTTGACCGCAATGAGTTAGGCTCCGGACGCACCATACCCACGACAAAAAGCCCCGGCAAAGCCAGGGCAAGGCAGGCATTGGGCCGGAGCCCTCAGGTAATGGACTCGATAGACTCGATGGACTGGTTCAGCATGGTCTTCAGCAGGCGCAGGGTCTCCAGGGTTTCAGGGGCGGGGCGGAAAATGGCCTCGCCATCGGGGCGGTACACTTCCCTCAGGGACCCGATCAGGTTGGCCAGGGCGATGCCCTCATTGACCGCTTTGTTCATAATCCGGTCTACCTCAGCGGCGACGGGGGTGGTGGCGGTGGCGGTAGTGGCGGTGGGCATGGGTGACTCCCGGTTGGTGACTCTGTAATTATAGCACGAAAGGGAAGGGGGCGCAAGCCCCCCAGCCCTTGGGCCACTCATTCCCAGGTGGCACTAGCGACCCAGCCAGGGATTCCCCGGTCGGCAAAGCCGGAATTCATCCGCTCTGCTTCGGCGATAGCGGCGCTCTTGTTGGGCGTTTCGTACAGGGTCTCGCGACCGGTCTCGGTAGCGAGGATGACGCGGTAGATGCGGGCCATTTGCCGTTTGGTGCGTTACCTCGTAATTATAGCATGGATGGGCAGGGTGCCGTGAGTGCTATTACGTTCTGCAACAATAGGCTAGCCATCCCCAGCCAATACACCAACGTGTACCTCGCCCACTACTACCCAGCCCTTGGGCTTCCGGCTGAGGGGGCCAGTGTAAACGACTTGCTCAAGGTACCCTTTACGGTTAGTGCGCTCAAGCAGCCACTGGCTAGGGGTAGTGGTTTTGGTGGCCATTGGTGCCGGTGGTTGGTGACTCTGTAATTATAGCATGGATGGGCAGGGGGCGCAAGCCCCCCAACCCATGGGGCCATCAGGCGGCCACGGCTGCCTTGGCGCGGCGCTTACGGGCAGGGGCCGGTGCATCGGCGGTCACAGCAGCCTTGGTTGCCTTGGTGCGGCGCTTACGGGCAGGGGCCGGTGCAGCAGCCAGAAGGGCGATGGGGCCACTTGCAGCAGCCAGCATCGGTGCCTCAGCAGGGATGATGATTTCCTGGAACTCAATGGCGATCCCATCGACAACCTCAACCATGGCGCGGGCAGCGGCAGCCAATTGGTCGTTGCGGGCATCAATCGCCTCTCGGGTCTGGTTGCCGAGGATGTAGGCAGCGTCTGCCGTGATGGTGGCCACGGTGATGATGTAGGCGATCACAATGCCAGCAAGGCGGGCAGCCTTCTCAATGGCGGGGGCCCAATCAGCCTTCAGGATGGTGGCGATGGTGGTGGTGGCCATGGTGCGCTCCGGTGCGGGACCCCCATATTATACACCACGGGTGGCCAGGTGGCAAGATGCTGGGTGATTTTGTTTGCATTCCGTAATAATGCCGGGTCGGTGTTGGATTTCGGTGAGTTTGCGGTCCGGTGAGTTTGCGGTCCGGTGAGTTTGCGGTCCGGTGAGTTTGCGGTCCGGTGAGTTTGCGGTCCGGTGAGTTTGCGGTCCGGTGAGTTTGCGGTCCGGTGAGTTAAC
>Ga0114976_10003009_pt1 | contig 10558 bp, 7 predicted proteins | sample S_130805_EF_Meta_FD_87319 | JGI IMG/M metagenome (GOLD analysis project Ga0114976, IMG submission 87319) | Freshwater microbial communities from Lake Simoncouche, Canada to study carbon cycling - S_130805_EF_MetaG | ecosystem: Environmental > Aquatic > Freshwater > Lake | place: Lake...
GTTAATAATTCTTTAACAGCTTTAATATTTTGTAACTTATTGCTCATATTATTTACGTTTTTTCTTTGCAGACTTTTCTTCTTTAACAATACCTTCTTCTTGTGTCGGTACTTCGCCGGCTGACATAGCTAGCATACGTTGTACACGTGGTTTGATGGCATTGAAATCTCTAGCGGAGATTCCAAATTGACCAATCAATGCTACTAACAAATCAATTTTTTGCTGGCGTGGTAATTTTGATAATTTTTCCGTATCGATCATATCTAAAGCACGATCTAACATAGCTTTACCGGTACCTAAACGTGCACGAACATTGCCGCCAACTTTTTGTAAGAATGACGGATCATTAGTCCCTAACTCGAGTATCGAACGACGTATTTCTTCACGTACCAATTCGCGCAATTCATTAGATTTCATTAAAGTTTCCTTTTTTAATAAATATCTAATAAATATACTTATCTTATCGGAATTGGGATTCTAGACCTTTAACAATGAATCGACCTGTAATTTTAAATGGTTTAGTATAAATTTTATTATCACGTATTACAATACCTTCATGTTCACTTACTTTACCTAAAGGAGAACTCAATGATTCTAATACTGCATTACCTAATTCCATTGTAGCCAAATAAAACACATACCCGTTAATAGCAGCTTCAATATCTTTAGGGTCTTTTACTAATTCAGCCACATCTGTACCATTTGTTATTGCCAATAATATCTGTTTAGATAATGCACCTACTGCCTTTCCATCTGCCAATTTAATTGTAGTTTCTTTTTCATTACGTGCAGATGCTAACCATTGACTTAAAGTTTTAGTTTGTTTTTTACCGTTAACCGTAACAGTATATTTTTTATTTAATACAGACTGGAAGTCTGGTTCAGAATCTAAAGTTGTCGGGACGGAACCTAAAACTTCATAGCCATATTCCGTTGCAGTTGGGGCTAAATTGTTCAATAAATCCTGAAGTGCCTTCTTATTATACGTAATCTCTTTTGTAGCTCTACGGGTCGGTGTTACTTGCTCAATTTCTAATAATCCGTGTATAGCTAAAAAGTTTTTATTGTAAGATAATACATTAGTAGATCCAGCTACATATTCGATATTGAACATTACATTTGGATTATCCCATAATCCTAATGTTTTGAGTTGTTTAGAGATATCAGGTAATGCATCATTGAAAATATCTAATACCTGACCTCCAATCTGTATCATACCATGTCCTACACCAAATCGATCTAACAAATCTGCTTTTGTAATACCTTTAACATCTAATGGTTTATTAGATCCACGATCCATTACAAATTGTTTTTTAGATCCTACGCTAATTAATCGTATAGAAGCATTTACGCCATCAATTTTAACAGATGCCGGACCTTTCTTTAGATAATCAGTAGCTTGTACAAATACTTTAAGTAGATCTTTACCGGTAGTAACCGATGGTATATCAAATGGATGTGCCATATGTCCCCCAGCGCCGCCTTCAGTAATTAATGACTCTGTAATGGACTCAGCTAATTTTTTTTTAACTGTATTATATACTGTAGGATTAAACCATCCCATAATTTTCTTAAATGTCTCTGGCGTACTATTTTTAAGAGCTTGTCTTAATGCAGTCCCTGACATTTCACCAAATCCAGGTATATTAAGAGATATATGAGGAGCTACAATTAGATAGCCATGTTTATCATATCCCTGCATATTATCTTTATGTTTGCTATAGTCTTGAAAATATGTATCATTACCTGACTTAAGTTTACCAATACGGAATCTAGGATCTTCCTCCATATCCTTTTGACCTACCATGAACACTACTGCAGTAGTAGCTGGATTATATGCACTTAGAATCTCTTCGGCTTTGTAAGGATTTTTAACTTGTACAACATTACGTATACCGTTCTGCTTGATAATAGCAGACTTTTCTTTAAATGAAAACGGAGACCGGCCAGGCTCTACTTTATCACTAGTAACTACATATGTATTTGTAGCTCCGAATTGACCTTGTAACCATTTAAATGCCTTGGCATGATGTTGACCGAATGGTTGAAATCTGCCAGGGTAAATTGCTACTATATCTGTAATGTTAGTATCTTCTGTAAGTATTTGTTTGGCTAGCCAGTTACCTAAATTCATTTGTTACCTTATTTGTTATAAATATGTTATGCTGGAGGATAGTCTGGTGGAGTCGTTAATGGACGATAAAACACATTTTCTGTAGATTCATACCAATCACCTATACCGATATTATAACTACTATCTTGCATCATCGAATCATATTCATCAGGATATTGGATTGGTGTAATACCATCCCATATGATCACACCTATAACATAATTAGATTTTAATATTAGCCAACGCATTGTAATCCTTTATTAATAATATTCTAAAATAGCTACATATCCATTTCCGCCCGGGCCACCTCTACCGCTACGATTTAAAGACCCGGTTGTCGAAGCACCACCACCGCCACCACCGCATCCAATACTGCCAGAACCGCCAATACCGCCGCCTGTAGTACCGGCAAAATCACTACTTCCGCCGCCTGCGCCTGCGCCGCCGAAATAATATTTCGGTGTATATGATATGCTCCCAGTTATTTGAAGAATCTGATATGCTGGCATTATATTAAATTGTGTCGTAGCATTTTGACCCGTACCCCAACTCCCTGGCCTATTACCATCACGCAACGTGCCGTCGTATACAATATTAGATCCAGATTTAGCTTCTAATACCGATGTATATACTCCCGATGACGAAACATGGCCGCCGGCACCGCCTCCGCCCATACCAGGCCCGCCGGCTCCGGCTGATGGCGTATCAAATATATTTCCGCCAACAGCTGTTGATGTACCTGCAATTATTCTACCGATGAGCGCAGCTACGTTAAATCCAACTATACCAGCCATAAAAAATGGTATTCGTTGATTTATCGGAGCTGCGCCGGCAGTGATGTTGCCGCCGAGCTCGGATACAGCTACGGTATTACCATTAGAGCCGCCGCCCCCTGCATATGGACGTATTAAAACTACACTACCAGTACTGAACGTAGATTGAGTACCGTCCCTGCCATTACCGCCGTTCGTGTTAGGCGTCGTAATAGCTACAGCTCCAGTGCCACCGCTGCCAACAATTATCGAATATGAATTACCTATTAAACTAGCAGATGTAAACATTGCTATAGAAATACTGCCGCCGCCACCGCCAGCGCCGCCGGTGACTGTTTGATTAGCTCCTACTATTCCTAAACCCCCGCTCCCGCCGCCGCCGCCTGCTGATATAACTACTACTTTAATAAATTTAACGTTTGAACTTGGCGTATATGTAGCTGATGATGTATATTCTAAGATATTAAAATACGAACTAGGCTCCGATAAGTTATAAATATTGCCGATTCGATTTTTAAAATATAAGCTAGGCACACTACCACTAGTAAAAATTGAACCGGTACCAGGTGTTGATGCACCAGATAGTATTGAACCTGTTTTATATAATTGTACTACATCTAATATCTGATTCATAACTTTTTATTTATAAATATTCTACAACTATACATAAGCCGGCACTGCCGGATCCTCCAGCCCCTGTTCTTTTAGTACTAGACCATGATGCTGCCCCCCCGCCACCTCCGGCACCGAATAATCCGCCATTGCCACCCGACCCAGTCGGATATCCGCCGCCATGGCCGCCGCCGCCTATACCGTATTGTAAACTTACTATACTACTAGTAAAATGTAATAATGAAACGGACAGATTATCTGTACCATCACTCCCATTACCGCCAGGCGTACCATCTAACTTTAATACACCGGGAGCTCCTCCATTTGTAACAAGTGTTTCCCATTGATATGCAGAACTACCAGACGATCCTTCACGTTGTGTGTTTGCTACGTTACCATATCCTCCACCAGTACCGCCCGCAGAACATCCATATGGTGGATTTAATGCAGTGCCAGGCGCAGTTGCAGCTGCAGTTGTACCGGAAATGCCGCCTGGTTGTCCATTAATAACATATAAAGAGCTAGGCGGTATACATGTGTTAATACTGGATGTAGCTGAAGCACGGGGTAGGCCGTTAGTACCAGCCTGTCCGCCGCCGCCACCGGTTGCTACAACTAATGTACCAAATGAAGTGTTACCGCCAGTGCTACCATCGATACCGTTAGAGTTTGGCACTACACCGGCGGCGCCAGCTCCTCCGAGTTGTACTGTAACGGCATGCGTATTACCTACGCCTCCTAATTCAGCGACCGAATAAAAACTACGAACTATTGTACCGCCGGCGCCGCCGCCTCCACCTTGTCGAGTAGTTGGCGTATTCACTGCGGCAAAATTTTGCCCACGACCGCTACCGCCGCCTCCACCAGCACCTACACAAATAATTTCAGCAAATATTAATCCGGAAGGTACAGTGTACGTATAATTTCTAATTTCTGTACGTGATCCGGTATAATACAAAATGTTAATACGTCCATTAGTTTCACCTAATGTAACGTTAGTAGAGCTGTTACAATAATATAATTTGCTAGAACTAGCATATAGTATACCAAAATTATTATCGCTCGGCGCCGCGGGAGTCGAACCGGTTTGTTCTAATAATATATCATCTAGAAATTTCATGTGTTGTGTAACCCTGTTACGTTGCCAGACGTTGAATGTGCGTATAATACATTATCATATATAAACAAACGTACGTATCCGGATGGCACAGCCGTTGTTATAAATGATCCAGTCGGTAATGATCCGGTAGCTTGTAATTCTATGTTACTAAATATTTTCATTGAGAAATGTAAACTATATATTCTAATGATGCTGGCGGCGAATTAAATATGATACTAGCTGTATTAGCATTTATTCTACGTATTGTCGGATAAACCGTTTCTCCATTCGACCCGCTTTCATAAACTGATATATGTAGATTCCTAGTAGCAAACCCATGGTTAATATTCCAAGTTGTAGCAGATCCGTTACCTATTATAGATGATGTCGACGTATAACTAAAAGATGATCCACCCCCTCCAATTGCATTTGAGGCTGTGTAGCTAAATAGTCCAGAGGATGTGTTGTATGTTATTATGTGGCCTGAGCCTCTTGATTCAATTGCTCCACTCACAAACAAAGATCCTGATATAGTAGTTTGCCCTGTTAGGAATGTACTTCCAGATACTCGTGTTGATCCAGTAACTGTTAAACCAGATCCGGTTATTAACAATGAACCGGATATTACAGCGTTACCGGAAAAAGGAAATGCAGTGCCGCCAGCACCACTACCAAATCCAAATCCAGCCATTGATGCCGATACATCAGTATAATTTACATCTAATGTCACTGAGCCGGCTGAACCCCCACCGTCTAGTCCAATACCTGCAATTACTTCGGTTATATCACCAGCTCCGCCACCTGCTAAATAAGCTGATGCTGTATAATAAATACGTCCACTGGCAGAGTCATAGGTTAATACATTAATGGCACCTTGATTATCTTCTCGTAAGTTTATAAATTTAACTATAGAGTTACCAGTGCCGATCGGGGCAACTGTAAATGGTACGTCAGTCGATGATGATACTAGTAATCCACGTTTATATTCATATCCAGCAAATGGCTGCACTGTGCCGGCAGTTGTGAACCAATCAGTACCATTGGCATTAGCAGCTACAAATGTAAGTACATCATTAGCCTTTATCGTAACTGACGGTGTAGCACTGGCCAAATCTTTCGATGGCGTAAACACGTCATACAATTGATTGCCCGCAATAGCATTTTCCATTATGATATCTAACTTAGCTTCACCAGACACTTCCGGTAACTGAAAATCAAATAATGGATATTTTAATGCACAATTAATTCTAAATCGCCGAACAATCTCTCCTCCCAGTTCGCCATCTAATATTACACGATATCCTTCATTACCTCCTACACCGTCTGGTATATCAGGAATAAACTCTAAATAACTACTGCTATTTGCAGCTGTGATGTTAACGGTTTTATCTAAAATAATATTGGCACGAGCTACACCTGTAAACAATGCATTAGATGCCGTTACATTACCTTCTGCAGTTAAATGAAAATTGCTAGATGATATTTCAATGTTACCATTAGCCCCTGATATAAATTGATTTTCACTACCAAAAAAGAATGTTTCAGTACGTACTATAAATTGGCTAGGTGATGTTCTAAATTGTAAATAGCTACCACTATCAGCTACTAGTTCTAATCCTACACCAGTATAATTATCACCAGAATAAGGCAATACCGAACCCGACCACATCATCCATCCAGATGAACCACTAAGTTCAGGTCTAGATGCAGATAAAAATCCCTGATATCCAACTGATCTAATAAAACCAGAATTTTGGCCGGATTGCTCAATACCTGACCCAATTTCATTACTTAAAAATACAGATCCAGTTATTAAATTACTAGTACCTTGTATATAAGTATTATCTCCGTCAAATATTGCACCATAAGTAATTAATTCTAGATCAGCCTTTTTACTTTCATAATCAAAAAACTGAAATTTAAATGTTAATGGCGTACTAGTATGTTCTGCGGGTATACGTTTAAATATACGTGTATAATTAGGTGAAAATCCAGTTTCCTTATTGGCAATAAGTTGTATCTCAGCTATAATAAATGATCCGTTACGCGTGACAAATTTTAGATCTATAGGTTTAGTTTCTAAAGCTTTAAAACGAAACTGCACATATGAAAGTGCTTCGGCTATTGGCTTAACTTGATACGTGCCGATACGAGTACCTAATATTCCATTATCACGAAACTCTCCTAGTAAGGTGGAATTAAAATTAGGTACCGGTAATATTTCACCAGCTTGCGCGTTAATTGATTCGTTTTGTATCTCTACAGTAGAACCCGATACGTATACATCTAATCGATGATTAGGTATATTAGTATCAGCTGACATTATGTTAGGGGCATTTGTATTATTTGCGATAACAAATTTAACTAAATACTCAGTATCCGCATATACTAAAGGATGAGACCCGGATTGAATAAAAAATACAGCTGCTTCCCCTACATTAAATCCATCTAACCCTTGTGGACTAACACCTGTACTATATGACATTGATAACTCAGCGCCACCCATTAGTACAGTATCGTTATATTTAAATCCGTTCCATAAATTTACAGGCGCACCTGAACTTGATATACTAGCACTAGTCCAGTACTGTTGTATTTCAGCTAAATCTTCAAACGATCCATACTGTTCATATTCTACACCTACTGAAATATTTGTTTGGTACGAATTAGTATCTATTAAAACATTTTGTTGTTCTAAAATAGTATCGCCTAAATCAATAAAGTCGCCAAAAAATCCAGATGGCTTATATAGAGTTTTAACTTTATATACATCGCCTGTTGCAGGTTCGATATTAGCTAAAATAATATCGCCAAAACTTGAACTACGTTGTGTCTGTATTACAGCACTAGGCTGAGTAAAACTAGCAGTAAAATTAACTGAAGCACTTACAGCTGTAATGATATTAGATATGCCGCCTTGGTCAGCTAATTGTACTGCCCATGCACCGTATGTATTATCATTTTCATTACGGAATCCTTCAATTTGACTAACTAATGCAGTTGTACTATTAATAACATTTGTTATTGCAAACTTATATGACCCGGATAATGGAGTAACTTGTCCAGCTGGCACATCACTGAAAAAACTTCCTAGTTCATTTTGTTGTGATGCTGGCCATAATAGCCCGTTAGATACCGGAAAGGTTAATTGTGCTCCAGCTGTAGCGGTACCGTTAGGTGTAATATTAGGATTTACAATTTCAATTATACCCCCAACCATATTCGCATTTAATGTGAAACCAGATGTTTTTAATCTACTACTACCATTAAGTGTAACTAATGCCGGCGATGTAGCTGTTGTACTGTTACTAGAGTGTAAAGTTGATTGTGCAGGCGCAGTATTAAAAAACTGCGTACCAAAATTTGGAGTGCCAGGAGATGCTCCGCCTTCTGCTATTGGTACTAATGCACTAGGCGTATTTGACGTCACACCGGTATTAGGCGAAGATGTAATTGGTTCTATGCGTACTGTTGCACCAGTTGAGCCTGTTACTTGAGTAAATACGTTAAATATTTCTACAGGTTGTAAATACGGCTGTACTACTTCTGATAAAGTAACTGTTGGGTATTTTGTAAAAATTAATTCTGTTTTATTACGTGCAGCTGGAGCTACTGTAAGACTACGTCTCCATAATAAATTTGGTACATTAATGTAATTAGGATCGTTATAGTCGCGGCTATAAGGATATGGATCGCCTGTTTCTGCATTATATAATGCTCTACCTGCTAAATAAACAGTACATCGACCAGGCGCCGTATCAGGATATATATAAACAGCTATTACACGTGTACCGTCTTTTTCGATATAATTTAACGGTTCATAGTATATTGGATTACCATTGAAATCTAAAATTTCAATATGAATCTGACTTTTATCGACTAGATTGTTAGGACTAGCTTTTAATTTTATAAGATTTTTACCGGCTGTAAATCTATTAGGAAACTCTACGATATTAAAATAGTCACGTGATATGATATCCGTATCTATTAAACGATAACTTAAGTCATTGAGACCGACATATCCTACTTTTTTACGTAACGGCATTAAAAGTTCCTTGAATTTATTATAAATATCAAGAAAATTCTATTTTAGAATAACCGTGTTCTTTTTTAATTTCAATAAGCTTATCAACTACATCGCGCATCGCATCAATATGTGAAATACATAATACAAATCCAAACTGACTTTTAAGATAATCAAATAACATAAACATACTATTTAAATTATCAGAATCTAATACTCCAAACCCTTCATCGATAGCTAAGAAATTAGGTCTAGGTAAACTAGTGATATTAATTAAAGAAGCACGTATAGCCAGCGATGATATAAATTTTTCCATGCCCGACGTTAATTCTAATGGCCAATAATTATCATCATCATAAACAATATAACCATGTATATTTTTACCGTCCGTATTTAATATCATTGTAAAATCTACAACTTGTGTTAAGATATTATTTATTTCAGCTTCAATTTGCGGCAATGCTCGAGCAATTAATTGATACGGTACTCCATCTCGTTTAACAGATTGAAGATAGTATTCATAACCTTTATATTGTATTTCTAATTCAGATAATCTAGCTATAGCATCTTCTGCAGTTTGTTTTGATTTTTTAGCTATCGATAATTTACCAGACATTTCTACAATACTAGATTCTAGATCTCGTACTTCTTGTGAAACATTTACAATCTCATCACGTAACTCATTGATAGCTAAATTTTGTATTTTATTAAATTCAATATCATCTAAGCATGTTTTTGATTTTGTCAATAATTCATTTTCAATTAACAATTTATCATTTAAATGAGTTAACTTATTAGTTATAGTTTGTAATGCAGCTGCTGCAGAATTTTTCTTTGTAGCTTTAGTGTTTAACTCACGTTGTAATTCGTAATACCTAGAAATTTGTTCCTTTACATCAGATTGATGTAATTCTTGTTCTATATCACGTACTGTTGTCATTAATGTCATCATTTCATCACGTAACTCAGGTAAACGATTTGCAGCTATCTGAGTATCTTGTAACCACGGATTGGCTACACAATATTGGCAATTCGTATCCCATTGATGATTTTCTAATTTAGATAACATTTTTTGCGCATGTTCAATTTCATGTTGTTTAATTTGAACTGCATTACGTAGATCTGATAATTGATTTTTGTAAACATTATGATTTGAGTCTACTTTATTTAGATCATCAATATTGAGTTTATCTAATTCAGTCGATATATCTTCATATATAGTTTCCGTATCAAAATAATCTGTTTGTAATAAAACAAATGTATCATCTGTAGATTGTATTTGATTTGTAATCAATTGAATATTGGATTCATGAACTTCCGGAGCCAAAATATTATCTGGTATAGTACGTAATTCTTTTGTTAAATCTAATACTTGATCATTTAGCGAATCACGTAAACTTTCTAATGTATCTTTTTCGTTAATTAAATCGTTGCATTTGTTAGATACAATTGATATTGTTTGATCAGCGTCAGCTAATAATGTACTATGATCTTGTCGTTTATACTCACGTATTAATGCTGATGTATCACGTATATCATCTGATGCTATTTGATATTGTTGTTCGAATACATTAATATCTAAAAACTGACTCAATAAGTCTTTACGTTCTTTTTGAGACTTATCGATGAATCCAGTATTATTTGTTTGTAATGATAAAGCTGTTAATACAAAATCTTCATAATCGCCTAAATATTGGCGTATAATTTTATTTGTAGTATCTCGCTGGTCGCCGTTCAATGATATTGTATTATCCGAATCATCTACATAATAAAAGTCTACATCTACTTTAACATGTCCATTATTATTTTTACGTCCATTACGTTCTATAATATAATCAACGCCATCCATTTCAAATTTAAATTTAGATTTGAATTGATTTTTTTTGTTATTAAGTACATGTATAGCTTTACCAGTTCTACTACATTTATCAAAGCAA
>Ga0114976_10003010_pt1 | contig 10554 bp, 9 predicted proteins | sample S_130805_EF_Meta_FD_87319 | JGI IMG/M metagenome (GOLD analysis project Ga0114976, IMG submission 87319) | Freshwater microbial communities from Lake Simoncouche, Canada to study carbon cycling - S_130805_EF_MetaG | ecosystem: Environmental > Aquatic > Freshwater > Lake | place: Lake...
CGAGATAGCTTCAGCGAGCTTAAGATCTGAAGAGATTTTCTCTGTAATTGCATTACCAACTACTCCAACGCCGCCGGCGTAGAGAGTTAAGCCATTAACTTTGCCATCGTATTTCTTCTGAAAAACGGCGCCAAGATCTTGGCTCTGAGGGGAAAACGCTTCACCTTTTCCGTAGATAAGAACGTATGCAGCTTTTCCATCACTCGATTTCAGCGTTGGCTCTTCACCCGAACTCCAGAAAGAAAGAGTTTTGTTGACATCTTTTTCTTTACCCATTTGCGCTTCAAGTTCAAGGGCCTTACGAGTTACTTCTGGATCTGTGACTTGTGCGTCACCAGAGTCAATGACAACAACAACTGATGGATCGGCAAGCTTTAAATCATCGCGCAGGTATTCGTATACTTTAAATGAATCACTATTTGGGTCTGAGTATCCGCCTGAATCAAGACGGCTAAAGATAAGTGAACCAACAGTTCCAGCCACCAAAATTCCAATTACAAAGAGTGCAACCGCGCTTTTTCGGCGTCGAACCAAGAGATGACCAAGACGTTCAAACATGAGGATAAGTATGTAGGATTGCATTATGGAATTCGAATTCAGTCACAGGTGTTTTGCCGCATGAGTGATGTGTTTCCGGCAACAACTGACGATGAACGCGATCCTCGTGAAGACCAAAAAGAAGACCGACGACGTGAAGAAGAAATAAAGGGGGATAAGCCCCCCCATCATGAGTAAGAGTTATTCGGTAGCAGCTGCAGGTTTAACTGCGGAATCCGTTTTGTAAAAACCCGATCCTTTAAAAACAACACCAACGGTTGAGTACACCTTACGAACTTCACCCTTGCACTGCGGGCACTCCGTAAGGGGCTCTTCTGAGAAACTTTGAAATGCCTCAAAGGCGTGGTCGCAGGCGTTGCATAGGTATTGATAAGTAGGCAATGTGAGACCTTTCTCAAGAGGCGTATCTATACCTAAGTCTAAAGAAGTGAGACGATAGGCGCGAATCCACCGGACTCATAAGCGCAAAGGAGATGTACGTAATGAAGCGAATCACGGCCGTTGCTCTTCTAGCTGGGTTATTTCTACTCAATCCGGTGACTGTATTCGCAAATACTCTCGTATCCACCACTCCTATCTCAGGTGCAACACTTCAGAGCGCACCTAGTGCAGTAACGGTTACAACTGAAATGACGCTGATGGATGCCGGAAGTGAAATCACTGTAACTGATCCAACTGGCGCTCGCGTCGATGATGGTGCACTTACGATTGATGCTGAAAGTGTTGTTGTTGGGTTGAAGCCGTTAGTGAAGACTGGTGTTTACACAGTTAATTATTCTTTACTTGCAGAAAATGATGTTCCACTTGTTGGAAGATTCACCTTTACTTTTGCTGAGCCAACTGTTGTTGCAACTGTTGCGCCAGAACCATCTCAGACTCCAACTCCGTCAGGAAACAATGCGGGAACTACTATTTTTGTCTTGGGACTATTGCTGGCAGCACTTGTAGTCACGGTTGCACTTGCGCGATATGCCCGGAAGATTTTTAAGGAAAGATGATTCTACTTTCCACAGCAACCAAGGTTTTATTGATTCTCTCCTCATTTACCGCAGTAGGAGTCTTACTCTCTTTTGCGTTTCTACTCGTTGAAAGTGAGGGTAAATTACAGAAGTCGGCTGAGAAGTTAAGAAAAATCGGTTTCCTGGCAACCCTCATTTGGGCCGCAACCAGCCTGTTCCAAATAATTCTCACACTTGCAAACATTCTTGATTCAGCTATTTGGGATGCCCTTGACGCGAACACGTTAAAGTCTTTCATTCTTCAAGTTGGCTTAGGTAGATTTCTTTTCGCTCAGTTCATTATTGCAATAGCCATTGTATTCGCAGTGGCGTATGTACGAACTGCACTTCAATCAATAATTGCCCTCGCGCTTGCCCTCCTTGGATTAATCGCTCCTGTTTTCCAAAGTCATTCAGCTTCTGCAGGTTCCCACTCACTTGCGATTGGATCCCTTGTTGTTCATGTAATAGCACTAGCACTTTGGGTAGGCGGCGTAATCGCAGTTGTTTTGATTTCAGATGTTGATAGAGATACCGCTCTTGCCCGCTTTAGCCACCTAGCCCTATGGGCTGCAATCGCCGTAGTTCTCAGCGGTGTTACAAATGCGTGGGCGAGACTTAATTTTGCTGAAGCCTGGAATACGCGTTATGCCTCCATCGTGATTGCGAAAACAATTCTTACCACTGTGCTTATCGCTATTGGATATATCAATCGTAAGTACCTCAAAAATGCACAGGGCTCACACACACGTTTCATTATGCGACTAATTGCAGGTGAAGCTCTAGTAATGATTTCTACGCTAATTCTTGGAAGTTGGTTATCAAATACTCAACCACCATTACGCGCAGAGCTGGCCGTTGATCCAGCGACATCAGTAGTTGGATTACCTGCACCAGCAGCGCCAACAATTACTCGCATACTCACCGCATATAATCCCGATGCACTTGTGATTGCGATACTTGTTGCCTTGGTTGCTCTCTATATCAAGGGAGTGGCCGTTCTTAAGAAACGGGGAGACTCTTGGCCAGTAGGTAGAACTATTGCATTTGCACTTGGAATCGCAATGATTGATTTTGCAACGAGTGGCGGCTTAGGCGTCTATGCACTTTTCTCTTTTCAGTATCACATGATTGCTCACATGATTCTTGGCATGGTTGCGCCAATTGGTCTAGTACTGGGCGCACCAATTACCTTGGCACTTCGCACTCTTCCACAAGGAAGAACACCAACAGAGCGCGGAGTCCGTGGTTCACTGCTTGCTCTGTTGCACTCTAGATATTCTGTAATCCTTACAAACCCAGTTGTTGCCCTAGCACTTTTTGATGGCTCTCTCTTCGTTCTCTACTTTACAAATTTGTTTGGTAACTTGATGCAAAGTCATGCAGGGCATCTCTTCATGAATGTCCACTTCTTACTTGCAGGCTTCCTCTTCTTTCACGTAATTATTGGGATAGATCCAAATCCACGCCGAATTCCACACTTAGTGCGAATTGTTATGCTCTTTGCTGCAATGAGCATTCATGCATTTTTCGCGATTGCTCTACTTTCGACTTCGACCTTGATTGATAATGGTTATTACCAAACCATTAAAACTCCGTGGGTAACAGATTTACTTGCAGAGCAACATGCAGCCGGTTCGATTGCGTGGGGAATGGGTGAGGTCCCTATTATTTTGGCTCTGACCGCCACATTTATCCAGTGGATGCGCGATGATTCTCGCGAAGCTAAGCGCATTGATCGCAATGAATCACGGATGGCAGCCATGGGTGAACCTGACGAGCTTGCGCAATACAATAATTATCTGAGTAAGTTGCAGCGTCGCGACGAGAAAGAAGGAAGTCAGTGAGTCTCGAGAATATTTTTACTCTCCCTTCGGAGTACAACGATCTTCGCGAAAGCGTGCGCGCACTTTCTGATAATGAGATTGCTCCCTCTGCACATGCAGTAGATGAAGACCATCGGTACCCACAAGAGGCACACAACGCACTAGTAAAGGCGGGTCTTTTTGCAGCCCACGTTCCTACAGAATTTGGTGGAGATGGTGCTGACGCACTTGCAACATGCATCATTATTGAGGAGGTTGCTCGCGTGTGTGCGTCTTCTTCACTTATTCCAGCTGTGAATAAATTGGGTTCGCTGCCACTCATTCTTGGTGGAAATAAAGAACAGAAAGAGCGTTGGCTTCGACCACTTGCTCAGGGCAAAGGTTTTTCATACTGCCTCTCAGAATCAGAAGCAGGATCAGATGCATCTGCACTCAAGACAAAAGCAGAACGCAAAGGTGATGGCTGGGTAATTAACGGTAGTAAGAAGTGGATTTCAAATGCAGGAGAGTCTGAGTTCTATACCGTCATTGCCCAGACAGATCCTTCTTTGGGATCCAAAGGGATTACAGCTTTCATCCTTGAAAAGTCTGATTCAGGAGTTTCATTTGGAAGTCCTGAAAAGAAGATGGGCTTCCGCGGATCACCTACCCGTGAGGTCTATTTCGATAATGTAGAAATCTCTGACGATCGCAGAATTAGTGAAGTTGGAAAAGGTTTTGCATTGGCGATGGACACTCTTGATCACACACGCATCACGATTGCGGCACAGGCACTTGGAATCGCACAGGGTGCATTCGAAGTTGCTAAAAGGTATTCCCACGAACGTAAACAGTTCGGGAAAGAGATTTTTGATTTCCAAGGAGTGCAATTCATGCTCGCCAATATGGCAATTAGTATCGAAGCTGCACGTCAACTTACATATGCAGCTGCCGCAAAGAGCGAACGTGGCGATAAAGATCTACGTTTCTTCTCTGCTGCAAGTAAGACTTATGCCACGGATGTTGCAATGCAAGTAACTACCGATGCTGTGCAGATCCTTGGTGGCTACGGATATGTATCTGATTATCCAGTAGAGCGAATGATGCGAGATGCAAAGCTAACTCAAATCTATGAGGGCACTAATCAGATTCAACGAATCGTCATTGCGCGCAACCTGCCTTAACTGGCACCAGTTAATTTTTAAAGCGAATAACAAGGTCGGGCGTGGCAGCTGCATTTAATGCAATATCCCATGGCTCCCTAGGTAAATCTTCACTAGATATTTCATCTGGGTGAATCAGTCCTATCGACCACGCGCGCAAATGTGGAAGAGATCTGTCGTAGTAACCGCCACCTTGACCAAGTCTAAAACCACTTCTATCAATTCGAAGTGCAGGAACAATCACCAAATCAATAATTGAACAATCGGGAATTGGGTTCCCTATCGGTTCAATAATCTTTTTCTTTGTTGAAAGCGAATTTGAACTTCCATTCCATTCAATCCACTCAAGTCCGTCTGAACTCATCCTGGGAAGAACGAGTGTTTTTTTCTGACTTAAAAGCGCGGTATTAAGTCTTGAAGTATCAGGTTCGTCGTCATATGAAATATAACTCGCGATAACTTGCACGTTAAGAAATTCGGGTATTTCTGCAAGATATTCAAAAGAGTGTTCCAAGTAACGTTCGGTGCGCTCACGACGATACCGGGTACGAAGTTCGGCTTTTTCGTTGCTGTTACCCATTGAAATCCCCTAGAAAATAGCGTCGTACAAGTAAGGTTAGCGATTATGTCAGAACGTGCGCGCGTAGATGAAGTATTGACCTCACTATTAGAACTTTGCCGCCCGCTAGAACCATTCGATATGCCTTTGCTCGATGCCCACGATGCAACGCTTGCTGAAGATGTTTATGCAGGTGAACGATTAGTTATGAAGGCTGGCAGTAGAATTCGTTCAACACAAATTGGCCTGGCAGCTTCTATCGGACTTGATCATCTACCAACTCGTCCACATCCTCGTGTAGTTGTTATCTCTGCAGGACCAGATCTCGTTGAACCCGGTATGCCTTTAAAGCCGGAAGAAGAATATGAGACAAATTCGTGGCTTCTCACAACGGCAGTTCGTGAAGTAGGTGCTGTTGCATATCGCGTTCATTCAATTCCTGATGACGAGGACCAACTTCAAAGTGTGATTGAAGATCAACTCGTCAGGGCAGACCTCATAATTATCAGTGGCGAACGTCATGATGATTCTTTTGATTTAATTACCAGGACTCTTCAGAAAATTGGAGAGATTAAAACGGTTGAAATTTCGATTGAATCAAGTGGACGACATAACTTTGGAACAATCGGCCCTGACAAGACGCCAGTCGTCACACTTCCAGGAGATCCAATTTCTGCATATATTTCATTTGAGTTATTGGTACGCCCAATGATTCGTACGATGTTAGGGACGGCAACTATTCATCGTCCATCAGTGAAGGCAAAACTTGAGAAAGCTGTTAGCTCTCAGAGTGGAGTTCGCTCTTACATACGTGCAATCCTAAGTGAAGATGGGAAATCCGTAACTCCGCTTAGTTCTCAAGACGAACAAGCGACACTTTCAGACGCTAACTCACTAATTGCAGTTGGAGAGAAAGAGACCAAGCTTTCGGCTGGCGAAGTTGTTACCGTTGTAGTTCTAGAGCGTCGCTATATTTAAGGCGTACTCAATGTCGCGAATAGAATTGTTCGGAACAGAAATAAAATTGCGCCCAATGCGTTATCGAGATCGCAAGCAATGGAATCGCGTCCGCCTTGAAAATAGAGAGTGGCTCACACCCTGGGAGGCAACGCTTCCAAAAATTCCAGTTGGAAATCCTGCCCACGAAAGCGGAGATCCCCGACCCACTTTTTATGAAATGGTCAGAAATCTTAAAGCTGAGGCAAAGGCTGGTCGCTCTTACTCATTTCTTATTTGGAAAGACGTAAATCTCGTAGGCCAAATCACGATGGGCGGCGTCATGTTCGGGGCTATGCGTGGAGCGCATATTGGGTACTGGATTGATCGCAACTTTGCTAATCGTGGTTATACAACGGAGGCAGTAAAACTGGTATCAGAGTTTGGATTTCATGAACTTGGGCTTCACAGAATTGAGATAAATGTGCGCCCTGAAAATGATGCTTCATGCAGAGTTGCTGAGAAAGCTGGCTTTGAATTTGAGGGCTTCAGAAAAGGCTATTTACATATAGATGGGGCTTGGCGAGACCATAAGTGTTTTGTAAAGACCAATGAATTAATTCAATAAACCCCCCTTGAAATCCACAAGTAATTAGTGCTCGCCCTCTAACCTTTACCCATCATGGCTTCAGGAATCATCTATCTCGCGATTATTGGCATGTGGGTTGCCTATTTCTTGCCTCGCTGGGTGCATAACAAAAATGAATTCTCAGGAAAGAGCGTTGAGAGATACAAAAGTGCACTTCGGGTAGTTGCAAGCAGTACACCTGGTGCCAATATCGGGACGGGTGTTATTTATACAGATGTTGATCGCGCAGGAAGAGTTGCCCAACAACTTATGCGCCGTCGCATAATTTTCTCAATAATTTTTATTTCATTCATCCTCACAACGGTAGGTGCAATCATGCAAACAATCGCTTATGCAGCAGTTGCTATTCCAGTAACCGCACTACTTCTATATATCGCGCACGTGCGGCGACAGACCAATAGTGAAAAGATTCAGCGTCGACGCGTTGATCAACTGCACAAGACGACTGAAGGAATTTCACATACTAATCTCTCCGAAGTGCTCACGACAAAAAACTCTGAGGCCCGCGTTAATAATGATCACTGGATACCATTTGCTGAACGAGAACTCACTGGCGTAACTCTTCTTCCTAAAGGAACCGCCCAAGCGCGGTCAGAATGGCAACCAAATGACATTCCAGTTCCAACGTATGTGAACGCACCCAAAGCCGTTACATCAAAGAGAATTATTGATCTCACTGAACCTGGTAGATGGACAGAAGAGCAGGAGCGACTTGAGCGCGAAGCGCTGGCGGCGGCTGCACCATCACGAGATGAAATTTTTGATCAGCAACTTGCAGATGAAGCAGTTCAACGACTTCGCGATATGCGCGCTGCAAACGAGTAACTAGTTATATCCAGCTAGTTATATCCAGCTAGTTATATCCAGCTGGGGAACCACATTCTGTTCTGCCATGCCTCGTAGGTAATTACTTCACCTAAATAAATTGGTAAAAAGTAGACGAAGTTTAAGAAAAGCAGAACAAAAAGCGCGCCTAGCATTAACTCCCCACTTCTGTTGAAGGTACTAAGAATCATGCGAGCAGCAAAGACGAGCGCCAGAATTAAGAATGGTTCAAAGACTATTGAATAAAAGTTGAAGACAGTTCTCTGCTGAAAAAAGAACCATGGCAGATAGCCCGCACTCATCCCGGCAATAATGATTGTCTTTGCCGGATCGACTTGTTTTTGAACAAGTGCGCGAATCCACATACCCACTACAAACACCAATGCGGCAGTCGCGAGCCACCAAAGCAGTGGAGTTCCTAACGCTAAAACCTCTTGCGAACAAGAATCTGCACCGCAACCTTGTGGTGACTTGTAGTAGAAAGAAGTTGGCCTTCCCATGATTAACCAACTCCAAGGGCTTGCAGCGTAATTATGTTTCTCAGTCAATCCAGTATGAAAATTGAGAATCTGCTGGTGGTAATTTATAAAGGATGTAAATACATTTGAGGATACGTCACGCCCCCATCCGCGATTGCTCATAAACCAACCAGTCCATGAAGTTGTATATACGCCGATTGGAATCAACCCAAATTGTAAGAATCGCTGGATAGTTGGGCGAATCAAATTCTTTCCAGAGTGATGTGTGAATGCCCTGTATAAAGCAATTCCACCAAATACAAGGATGAAATAGAGCGCACTCCATTTAGTGGCTAGAGCACATCCCAGGGCAAAACCTGTAAGCCAGTAATTCTTTGAGATGAAGAAGTATGTGGCAAGCAAAACAAAGAAGGCGAGAAAGTTATCTAACAGCGCAGTTCGAGAATGCACGAGAGCTAACCCATCTATTGCCATGAGAGCACTTGACAACCCTGTTAATAAAGAATTTCTGAAAAGTTTATGTGTAATGAGTGCAATCAACACGATCATAAGCGAACCTACGAGCGCAGTACTAAATCGCCATCCAAAGGAGTCATCACCGAAAAATTTGATTCCTACAGCAATCATCCATTTTCCAAGTGGAGGGTGAACAACGAATTCAGATTGTGCACCTGATACTTCGACCCCATACTTCAAAAAATCGCGAGCACCATCGACGTAATACACCTCATCAAAGATGAGAGTCTTTATTGAGCCGAGATTGTTTAATCTGAGCAGGAAAGAGATAGTCGCAATTACGATAGGAGCAATCGCAGCAATCATGTGTAAAGAATATGGGAGTATTCGCATATGGGCCTAGTTCTTGCAGCGACTCCGCTGGGAAATCCTCTCGATGCGAGCTCTCGCCTCAAACGGGCAATTGAATCCGCAGAAGTTATCGCTGCAGAAGATTCGCGCCGATTTCATCGTCTAGCTTCTGATTTAGAAATAACTTTCACCGCACGCATCATCTCTTTTTTTGAAGGAAATGAAACTGATCGAACTCAGGAAATTTTGACCTTATTGCGTGCAGGTAAAGAAGTTTTAGTTGTTACCGATGCAGGTATGCCAACAATCAGTGATCCCGGATTTCGCTTGATGCGAGATGCAATTGCAGAAAAGATTCAAACAACAGTTATTCCAGGACCAAGTGCGCCAACTATGGCAATTGCACTTTCAGGATTACCAACAGATAGATTCACCTTCGAAGGGTTTGCTCCTCGTTCACAGGGCGCACGCAAATCATTTTACGAGAAACTTCGCTTTGAAGAACGAACCATGGTGATATTTGAGGCACCACATCGCTTGCTCGAATCCATGCAAGATGCCGCATCAATTCTGGGATTAGATAGAGCAGGTGCCATTTGTCGCGAAATGACAAAGACATATGAAGAAACAATTCGGGGCACTCTCTCAGAACTTATTGATTGGGCATCGCATAAAGAAGTTCTTGGCGAGATAACTTTGGTACTTGCTGGCGTTGCAGCTGGAGCTGAAGGAAAGACATCCGAGGATGCAGTATCGCGAGTCCGTGAATATGAGGCCGCAGGCATGGATCGCAAAGGTGCAATTGCAACCGTCGCCGAAGAATTTGGGATTCCAAAGAAGATCGTTTATGCAGCCGTAGTCGATGCGAATAAGATGAGCAGATGAAGTCTTTCTACCTGACTACGCCTATTTACTATGTAAATGATGCGCCACATATTGGCCATGCATATACAACTGTTGCAGGCGATGTCCTTACTCGTTGGCATCGCCAGCGTGGAGAATCAGTCTGGTTTCTGACAGGAACCGATGAGCACGGTCAGAAAGTTATGCGCACTGCAGAACAGAACAACGTTGCCCCACAAGCATGGGTAGATAAGCTCGTTGCAGATGCGTGGAAACCAAACTGGACCGCGTTAAATATCGCAAACGATGATTTTATTCGCACAACTGAAACACGTCACACAGAACGAGTTCAAAAGTTTTTGCAATCGCTCAAGGATTCGGGACACATCTATGCCGGTAAATATGAAGGCCCTTACTGCGTTGGGTGCGAAGAATTTAAACTTCCTGGTGATCTTATTGACGCAGATGGAGAGAAACTCTGCCCAATTCATAGCAAGCCAATCGAATTGGTAAATGAAAACAACTGGTTCTTTAAACTCTCCGAATTCACGCAACCATTACTTGATCACTATAAGAACAACCCAGAAGCGTGCCAACCCGAATCTGCGCGTAATGAAGTCGTTTCATTCTTAGAAGGCGGAGTATCAGATTTATCAATTTCTCGCTCTACCTTTGATTGGGGTATTCCGGTTCCTTGGGATACCGATCAAGTTGTCTATGTTTGGTTTGATGCGCTACTTAATTATGCGACCGCAGTAGGCCTTACAGATGCACCAGATTCTGAAGGTGGAAAGAAGTTTGCCGCAACATGGCCTGCCGATGTGCACCTCGTTGGAAAAGATATTTTGCGCTTTCACGCAGTTATTTGGCCTGCGATGCTCATGGCTGCCGGTGTAGATATTCCGAAGAAAGTTTTTGCGCACGGATGGTTA
>Ga0114976_10003013_pt1 | contig 10552 bp, 8 predicted proteins | sample S_130805_EF_Meta_FD_87319 | JGI IMG/M metagenome (GOLD analysis project Ga0114976, IMG submission 87319) | Freshwater microbial communities from Lake Simoncouche, Canada to study carbon cycling - S_130805_EF_MetaG | ecosystem: Environmental > Aquatic > Freshwater > Lake | place: Lake...
GCCAACTTTATCAACAACTTCGGAAGCAATAATAAAATGAGACCAAGTATCATTTAAAAGAGTAAGATCAACGTTGCTCCAGTTAAACTTTTCCGCCCAACGCCTGAGCCAAGAATCTACACGTAGATCATCGTTAAGGATCCAAAGAGGCTTATTCTCAGCTGCCTGCAGCATTTCATTCCATAGGGTTGTCAAGCCACACGGGCGATCATGAAGGACAAAAGTGTGATGCGATGGCGCCTGATCACATAATTCCGATTGAAGCCGCGTGAGGTAATCATGCTGCTTACGTGAATCCGGGAAACCATTAACTGTTACAACGATTGGGACATCTGGGAAAAGATAAGAAAGTGATAGATAAAGAGGTTTGAAATATTCATCATATCGCTCGACATAGGTTGTAATGCCAATAACAAATCTTCCACCTAAATCAAGCCTGTGAGGCATCAGCTTTATTGGAATCAGTCGCTTGGCGGCGTGAACTCTCGCCATACCGAAACGATACAAATAAAAATTAAAATTGGACTTAGTCATGGTAGTAAAAAGTAAAAGCAACTAAAAACGGTCATGGTTTCTACAGGGAATCTATCGCTCTGCTTAAGGCCCGGAATCGATCGGTAGGCATGATGTAGTCATTAAAGCAACGTCTACAGTTCTCACGCATCTGGGTGAGGTTGGAACTAATATATGAGATGGCATCAAGAAACTCTGTGTAATCAGAAACAACTACACCACACTCATACCTGGATACAAAAGCAAAGCTGTCCTGCCTACTACATATAACCGGAACTCCCATGGCAATAAACATACATAATCGATTCGAGCTGATTCCCATTTTTTGGAATTGTGGCGCTTGGTTAGTATATATTGCCATGCCAATGTCGAAGCCAACAGCAGACCTCCATGCCTCATTCCAGCTAAGCCGATCACGTTGTAGGAAAACTCGGTCTAAAGAAGGGATATTCTCTAACAAAAAAAGAGCGAGTGGATCAACTCCCAAAGGTTGAATGACCGCATAAAGTTCGGGCCGATCTTGAAGTGCTTTAACAAGCCAATCCGCACCTGCCGTCAAATTGAAGCCACCAGAGGATGCAACTACAAGTGCCTGAGAAGGAATCTGCCAATATTGACGAAGTTCATTTCGATACTCTACAGACGGCTCTGGAGGTTGATGGAAACAGCCTGGATAGACAATAATTTGAGCTTGAGATGGCAAAGGCACGTATTCACGAAGCAGCGAAACTCGCGATTGATCATTAACGATGTTAAATTTTGCATTCTTCATGGCCCAGCGACATAAGTCTTTCCATCGCTGCGAACTATTTCCCCTATAGCTACCTGCTTTTATTTCATCAGCTAAAACAAAAGATTTCTTTTTGAGTATAAATGCTAAAAGACCTACGACAGCCAAAGGCTCTTCACTCGTTCCAGAGATGCAACGCACATTCCACCAAAAAGGTTGGAGAATTACTTTCGCAATCCAACGAAAAGAATAACTAGCTGTATGGGTAAAAACCTTTGGGCCATATTCTGTCGATGAAGATTCCAAATTAGGGGAAAATACATGAACTTCATAGCCACTAGCAAGCAGAGCTTCAATTATAGCTCGATTGGGAGGCGAATAAAGTAGTTCAGGAATCAATAAGAAGTGGGCAGCTCGCTTAGTTGACATAACCGTTTAGCAAAGCGAATGGGGCAAGAGAAAATTAAAGAGCATAAACGTTAAATATTCAAAGTGCCTTGGGAGGTCGACGTATGTTCAAATCAATGGGTAGATCAAGCTTGTTTTGCTGATAATCAGACAAAAATCTAAGTGTATAATCATAAATAAAGTCTGCTGGAAAGTCCTTTTTACTGTCAACATTATCAACAGGAGGATGGGACTTTGCGGATATTCTGTCATACCAATTATGATAATGGGTGATTATACCATCAATGCTATAAAAGTTACCAAGGCCATAGCGCAAGTACATCAATTCATCGGACCAAACTTTTGGAGGTTTAGAAGGCCTGAACAGTGGTTCACTAACAACATTTGACGTTAAGACATTCATGGCAAACCATCGAAATCCGTGTCTTGACAAAATGGTGGGGATATTATGGGTTACGTGATGCCCAGTGAAATCGAATTCAAAGCGAGGGAAAAATCTGTTGCGAGTCGGAAGAATGACCAATTGGCGACATTTTTTGATCAATTTTGTATTAAAAAACATAAACGAACTTTCAGGCATATTCAGCCCAAAAGGACGGGTCATTGGACCACAGCCAATATCCTCGGGTGATACCAGCACAACTGTCCCATTAATCTTATCTTTACAAAGTAATGGCCAACGAGGATCGATAAGTATCACATCAGAATGAATCAGCAAAGTATAATCAGACTGAGAGCGATTTATCAGGTAGCTAAGTGCTTGTGGCTGGGTGCAGCCCATCTGAATTACTTCTACCCCAAATGATCTTGCAATAGCAACCGAATCATCTGTTGAATTATTATCAAGAACGCAAATGGAAATATCTTGACCTTGAGTAGTCTCTATGAGAGAGTGAAGACAATGGGGAAGGAACAACTGGCTATTCCAACTGGTTATACCAACAAAAATTGAATTGCTCAAATGATTCATAATGATCTATCAGTGGCGGATGGGGAAAAGATAAAGTCGTTTAAGCAACCGAATAGGAAGACTAGATTTAATCGTCCAAAGTTGGGATTCAAGTTCTAAATTTTTTTCAGCCAAAGAAGCAACCAAATCCCTGAGCTCCTCGAAAAGACCGTACTTAGCATAAACATATGCAAGTTCTTGATTAGTTTTACTTCGAAACTTAACAGTCTTAGCATCTGGATAATATCGCATGACGCCCAACTTTTGATTTAATGCAGTAGGATGACAATTGGATGAAAATTTAAACCACAAATCATAATCCATCAAAAGCCCTAGGCTCTCGTCAACTCCGCCCACCTTATGCCACAGAGATGATCTCCAAAAACAAGATTGTTGCATAATCCAGTTATCATTTTTCCAGTCAATCAATGCCTCCCGATTTAAAACACGTTCAGGAATAAAGCGTAAAAATTTATGTTCTATTGAAACTACGTCACCAGCCCCTACTAGAAATTCTACACTTGGATCAGAAAAAGTTTCGGCTACTTTTGCAAGTGCTCCCGGTAGATAATAATCATCAGAATTAAGCCAAGCGAAGATATCACCAGTTGCCTGCTGAAATCCCCTATTTATTGCTTGTGATTGACCCTTGTCTGGTGCTGAAGTGACATGGGCCAAATAGGGTCTATAACGATTTATCACGTCAAGAGTGTCGTCATTACTTCCTCCATCCATAATAATAATTTCATAATAGGGATAACTTTGATTGATAATTGAAAAAATTGTATCTTCAATCGTATCGCCTTGATTTAAGGTTGGTATTACAATTGAGATTTTCAAACTAGGATTTGTATCGCCATGAACTTTTCTTTGAGGAAGTTGTGGTTCCTGAAGAGATGGTGGCGAAGGCCATCCATAGAGAGGCTCTCTTGATAAATGTTGACTATCTGATGTCATGATACGTATTATAAGTTATGACGAGAAAGGTTTTGCTTCCAATAAATCATTGTAAGCAGAAAAGCTAGAGTCCGAGTTCTATCATTACCAGATTTATGGCTATCTAGAATCGATGCAACCAGAACTGGATCAATTAAATCATCAATAGTCTGACGGTTTGAATAAATAAAGTCTTGCAGACTAGGATCCCGATACCACTCGGAACTTAAATCATAGCTAATATAGGGCGTTCTTCTCATTGCAGATGTCCAATACAATGGTGGCGCTTTATCAAGCATTCTATTTGGAACGAAACCATTTTCTTCTGGAAAATTTAGTAATTTAGGCATATTTTTATCGATAGCATATCTATGCCAATTAGAGCCTAGTTTCCATGAGGCTGGTAGGTTCCAGATTTGATCAATCCAACGACGACTATGAAACGGTGATCGCCATTGACTAGAGTCCATATACATTTTTATACCATTAGCATAAAAATTTGGCACTCTTTGTTCAAAGTAATATCGGGTTAATCCAGGCAAGAATTGATGTTTACAATAACTTGTCAGCCTATACGCCCTTGATTCAATTCCTTGAGGAGTGAGTTGTTCGACAAACTGACTATTAAGTGATGATAATTCATGGGAGAGAAATGTCGGATGACGATTCAATTTCATATGCCAGAACTTGTGGAGCGCAAATTCCGGATTTAACGCTGCTAATCGACCTAATTGACCTTTGTCAAAATAATATGAACGAGCAAATTCACCTAAAGTACCAACAAAGAAGCTACTGTCTTTTGGAATTCGAGCCTTCAAAGGATAGAGATAAGTGTGCCAATGCCAAGCCGTCTTAGTTCCATTAGTTAAATATGAAATCTTGGCAGCATGTTCAAAAAAATCATCTATGTTAATTCGAATCAGGTCGTGGGTTAAACTATATTCAGACGCAATCGCTTTAGCTGTCCTGACATCAGAGCACTGGTCATTTCCCATTGTAATCAAATGAGGTTTGATTCCCTGCTGTAACATCGATCCCAATATCACCCTGGAATCAAATCCACCAGACAGGGAAAGATAGGGATTATTTCCAGACCAAGTCGCCACTTCCAGATTCATCGCTTGCACTGCGGCGTTTGGATCTGGACTGAGAGGCGGAATTGAATCTATATAGCAATTTACATCTAAATTGAGATGCTTATTCTTATAATAAAGACAGGCGCCCGGTGGTACTCGCTTAATCGACGGATGTAATGTTTGATTATTGGTGAGATTTTCAAGTTGACATAAATCACCCAAGGCAAACCAATCCCATTGCCAAGGTATGCTTGCCTGATTGAGAATATCAATTATCCTGGTTCCATGGAAAAAACGATTACCATCAAAATGATAATAATAATGCATTGCCCCTACAGGAGAAGTAATAATAGCACATTCGTTAATGCCTTCTAAAATCAAGACATATTCGCCACTTAAATCTCTGAGTGCCTGAAATCCTTGCTTTAAAAATAAATCAAGAAGTTGCTGATCGGAATACTTAGTATACCCAATTTGGCGCAAACTGTTGATGCTTGTATTGCTCATCATGAATTGGTTGAATTTTGCGAAAGAAAGGTGTCTGTCAAGGTTTTTTTGAATTTCAGAATGAACTTTGTCATAGCAACTGGGTCTCTAAACTTGAATTTAAATTTAGCAGCATCCAGCTTGAAGCTTAACTACCCAAGTTCATGCCAGGCGCAAAACTAACTGATTATACCATGAACGTTTTCTGATTGGCACCGAGGGTCCCATCAGACAGTCTGAAGATTGACGACGTACCAGGGAAGCGCAGGGCTGGGATGCCCATTAGAATCAATCAATGACTACTACCAATATCGACTAGTAAGAAGAAGATGATTTTTAACCAACATAACGCCACAACGCTTACATCCAAGCAATTAAAACATGCCCTAAGGCATGTTATGTGGCTCCTTTTGGCAGGATTACTATTTATCAATTCAGACTTAGGGCGAAATCGTAAGTCCATGATATCTCAATCAATGCCGACAGGTGGCATCGATTCCAAGAATTTGGCAGTGATTATAAACGATAACGATCCTTATAGCTTAGCGATAGGTGCATATTATGTCCAAAAAAGATTGATTCCTAACAGTCAAGTTATTCATATAACTTTACCCACTGGTGTCAGTGAATTACCAGTATCTCAATTTCGTTGGATTTTGAGAGATGTTAACAAGAGAACTCCCCAGCATATCCAAGCCTTTGCCTTGGCTTGGACGTCACCCTATCGTGTTGGCTGCCAATCGATCACCAGTGCCTTCGCCTACGGAATAGAACCTGACCTTTGCCAACACTCATGTAAAACAACTCGCTTAAATCCCTATTATGCAAGGGGTGATGTTTACAGACCATGGAAAGAATTAAAGCTTCGTCCAACAATGTTACTGGCCGCCAGTAACATTGATCAGGGCAAGAAATTGATCCGTAGGGGCTTATCTTCTGATAACAGTGCGCCGAGGGGTACAGGCTATTTGATGAGTACCAGTGATCCATCAAGAAACAGTAGGGCCTCATTATTCGAAGAATCCAAACGAAGCGTTGGCAACAAGTTTAAGATTAAGATAATTGACTCTGATAGTCTAACTAACGCCAAAGACGTTATGGCCTATTTCACTGGACTAAAGTGGGTAGAAAAGATCAATACAAACAATTTTTTGCCAGGTGCTGTCGCAGACCATCTTACATCTTTTGGAGGCAATCTGACTGACAATAGTCAAATGAGCTCGTTAAGGTGGATTGATGCCGGAGCGACAGGGAGCTATGGCACCGTGGTCGAACCATGTAACTATACTGCCAAATTCCCACATCCTGGTCTATTTTTAACCTACTACCTGAGGGGAGATACTCTAATTGAGTCCTACTGGCGAAGTGTCGCCATGCCAGGACAAGGACTCTTTATCGGCGAACCGCTCGCCCGTCCTTGGGCCCCTAAAACCTCAAAAAAACCAGCCCTCAAGGGTGGCGCTTCTGGTGCCAAGCCCATGCGTGAGCCAGAATCGTCTCAAGGTCCGGATAGCGGGGACGCCAGCCAAGCTCTTGATGGGCCTTAACTGAACTGGCAACAAGTTGGGCAGGGTCACCAGCCCTTCTCTTGTCCACATGGGCGAGCAATCCGCGTCCAGTGACTCTCTTGGCTGTTTCGATAACTTGCTGAACTGAGTAACCCGTGCCATTGCCAAGATTATAGATAAGTGGCTGGGAAATCACCTCCTGCTTTTCTTGTAAACGCCAGATCCTTTCCAGACCAAGTACATGAGCATCGGCCAAATCCGAAACATGAATATAGTCTCTTATGCACGTTCCGTCGGGAGTTGGGTAATCATCTCCAAAAATTTGAAGGTAAGGCTCTCGGCCACTCATGGCATCAAGAACCCTTGGGATCAAGTGTGTTTCCGGGTCATGATCTTCGCCAATTTCCGCTGATGGATCCGCACCAGCAGCATTAAAATAACGAAAAATAACGCTAGGCAATTTATACGCACAGGCAAAATCAATTAACAGTTTTTCTACCATCAACTTACTTTGGCCATAGGGATTTATGGGATTCTGTTGATGATCTTCAGTCATGGGAATCTGTTGAGGCGGTCCATAGGTTGCACATGTGGACGAGAAAACTATGGGTATGGGCAATTTCTCTTGCTCTTTGGCCATGGCAAGCATAACTTCGAGAAGTGTGAGTGTATCGCCCAGATTATTTCGATAGTATTTAGCCGGATCACTGACGGATTCACCAACGTAAGCATAAGCTGCAAAATGAATAACTGCTTCAATGGGCTTAGCTTCCATGCTTGTGCCTTGAACACAAGGGTGATAACCCCTCAGTATTGCTTCAAGCATGGGCCTATCACCGAGCTGACCACACGCGAGAGGAACCTTCAGGACTTGCTCGACAATCTCACGATGTCCATAGACGAGATTGTCCAAAACAACCGGTTCGTGCCCGGCTTGGGTAAGGGCGCGAACGGCATGGCTGCCGATGTAACCAGCTCCACCAGTCACAAGGATTCTCACAGGCGTAATTCCTCACCGCGATTCAGACTAGCAACGTAATCCATCACGGTTTGCTTGAGTCCAATGTCCAAAGGGATCGAAGCTTTCCAGCCGAGAGAAGCAAGCCGTGAAACATCGAGCAACTTGCGCGGGGTTCCATCTGGCTTGCCGGAATCCCAAGTGATAACTCCAGTAAAACCAACCGCCGAGGACACACTTTCAGCCAATTCCTTGATCGACACATCCTTGCCCGTGCCCACATTCATAAACTGGATCTCATGGGGATCGGGCTGCCAATGCTCAAGACAGAATAGGACGGCATCGGCAAGATCGTCCACATGGAGAAATTCTCGGCGGGGCGTTCCGCTTCCCCAACATTCGACTTTGGGGGCGCCTAAGACGTGTGCCTCTTGAAAACGCCTAATCAAAGCGGGCAGAACATGACTGTTTGTTGCATGATAATTATCTCCTGGTCCATAAAGATTAGTCGGCATCAAGCTTATAGCATCAAATCCATATTGTAGACGCAAAGCACGACACAACTGAATTCCCGTAATTTTAGCTATAGCGTACCATTCATTGGTGGGCTCCAGAGAACCGGTTAAGAGCGACTCCTCGCGGATAGGTTGCTCCGCAAACTTAGGATAAATACAACTACTCCCCAAAAACAACAATCTACGGGAGCCAGAGCGCCAAGCAGATTCAATGACATTGTTTTGTATTTTTAGATTATTCAATAAAAATTCAGCCGGATAAGCATTGTTGGCCTGGATTCCACCTACTTTTGCGGCTGCAAGGACAACGACATCAGGACGGTTAGCAATAAACCATTGAGAAACAGCGTCTGCATCAACAAGATCAACGTCTTGGCGGGAAACTGTGATGATATTGCTGTAGCCCCTTTTCTGGAGAAGGCGAACGATGGACGAACCAGCCATCCCCCTATGACCTGCGACATAGATTTTGTCTTCGGGACGAAGGAGCGCTGTCATGGGTTGAGCATCTGCCATTGCCTGGCCATAAGATCGGTGTAATTGTACGCTCTAATTCCGGCGTTCCAAGCAAAAAACAGGGGTTGCTCCCGATCCAGTGGCTTCCCAAAGGGCCTTGCTTGACTCAGCATTGTATGTTTGATGGTGCGAAGAGTAAAATCACAAAGAGATTTAACTTGAACCATGGTTCTCTAATTCCGGTTTGCGCTTCTTGGGACCAGTCCCCTGTTCTGAACAGACCATCAATTTGGCGAACCAGCTCATGGAACGTGCATCGGCCTACGTCTTGCCGTCCTAGGTTGAATCGTACCTGGTGGCACTAGATCTACTACCATATCAGCAAGATATTTTACGGCTCCAGGCTTTCCCCGTAAGGAGCGAAGATCCTTACGGATGATCGCTAGCTTTTCCGGGTGGTTCAGCAGATGTGCCGCTTCGGCAGCGATGCCGGCAGGGGTGATAGAGCCAACATGCTCTGAAACCACGCTGCGGCCTGCTGAGATGTTGGGCCAGGCGAGAAAACCACGATGCCTCAGACGCCAAGCTGTCAAGGCCACACCAACAAGGCGTCGTAACAATGGCAGACGCGCCACCAGCCCCATCCAACCATCCCAAGCCTGCATGACCTCCAGGTGTTGGGTGGGAAGAAGGACCAGCATGGGCAAGCCCAGAGCCCCGAGTTCCGCAGTGTTGGCCCCCACTGTGGTAAGAGCCAGCGAGCACTGACTCAACAATGCATGGGCAGGGTGCTCCTGCACCAAAACGATGGCCTGGCCCCCGGCGGTGCGAAGGACATCACGGCCGATGGGGTCTTCGCTCGCCTCCAAAGTGGGTTGTCCGCCTCCAAAATGATCTGTGATCGTATTGGATGGTCCGGCAAAAGCCATCAGCTCAGCCACGGAGGTGGTTGGAGCCACCGGAAGTAAAAAACGACATCCTGGCCGCAAGCTGGCCAGGCAATCGGCGGTCTGAAGCAAAAATGGCATCCCCACTTGAAGCTTGGCCCGCTTCGAACCTGGCAACAGGGCAACCCATTCCCCCTCAGCCAAGGCAGGATCGCCACTCTGGGTTTTGTCAAGATCCGCCATCAAATCACCCACCACCTGGGCTCGACTGCGCCAGCGGGGGGCCAACCGGGAGGAGGCAGCAGAGCCCATCAGGGCCAAGCGATCATTCCAGCGTGGCCAACGAGCCACCCATTCGGCGTAGGTGAGATGGCGATAGCCGAGGCGGGCCGCAAGCAAAACCGTCCAGAATTGGTCACCCCCTAGAAACACCACCACACCATGACGCGGCCAAGGACCGTGGCGAGCGGGCCGCAAAAGCAACCACCAGAAGCGAGAGGCGGGCAATACTCGATCGAAAAGCTCCCAACGCCTGGCCACCGAAGCTTCCCGGCCTGTTCCATTGGGACAGGGAACCAGCACCAGGTGCAGGGCGCAAATGGCATGAGATTGGCAAGGGCGCAAGGCCCACTGCTCATGCAACCTGAGCGCCAAAGGTCTCACCCAGGTGCTCAGCTCACCTGGCCCATTACTCACCAAAACAATGGCGGCTTCTGTCTGAGAAGACACAGACTGAGAAGACACAGAAATGTGACGCCGTGGGAGGGTCAAGTCAAAAAAAGCATGCGGATGGCGAGACTTGAACTCGCAAGGCCGAAGCCACACGCCCCTCAAACGTGCGTGTCTACCGATTCCACCACATCCGCATTAATAGCACGAACATCAGAGGATCTGATGGGCGGGCTTTTCAGAGCTTCGGCAAAGCCGCAAGCTCCAGAAATATACCCTTCCACAGGACCCGTTTCCAGCCACTGGCCACAGCAAGCCCCAAGCCCAGGCAGGGTAAGCGCTGATACAGTCCCCCACTGCCTACCACGCCGGACGCGAAAGGGATGCCCATCGGCAAACTGCTGATCGCCAACCGTGGCGAGATTGCCTTGAGGATCCTGCGCACCTGCCGCGAGATGGGC